>Ga0187890_10001275_pt1 | contig 18299 bp, 15 predicted proteins | sample June2016WEW_21_1_FD_133005 | JGI IMG/M metagenome (GOLD analysis project Ga0187890, IMG submission 133005) | Peatland microbial communities from SPRUCE experiment site at the Marcell Experimental Forest, Minnesota, USA - June2016WEW_21_10 | ecosystem: Environmental > Terrestrial > Soil >... | reverse complement strand
GCGTTCAGCCGCGACGAGCTGACGGGAGCGCCCGAGCCCTCCGGCGAGTTCCTCACCAACGCGCAGGGCGAGGACGTCGTCTCAGGCGTTCGCACCCCGCGCGATCTCGTCGAGCTGCACGACTGGATGCCCGAGACCGCCGAGCAGCTCGCCAAGATCCTGAGGGAGCTCGAGCGTCACTACAAGGACATGCAGGACACCGAGTTCACCGTCGAGGATGGGCGCCTGTACATGCTGCAGACCCGTAGCGCCAAGCGCCCCGCCCAGGCCGCCGTGCGCTTCGCGGTCGACGCCGTGGATGAGGGACTGCTCACGAAGATCGAGGCGATCGCCACCATTGACGCCGGCTCGCTCGACGCGCTGCTGCACCCCTCCTTCGATCCCGAGGCTGCCCACGAGGTGCTGGCACGCGGCGTCGCCGCCTCGCCCGGCGCGGCCAAGGGCGCGATCGTCTTCACTGCCCAGGAGGCGGTGGAAGGCGCCGCCGAGGGCGCGGCTGTGATCCTTGTGCGCTCCTTCACCGAGGCCGAGGACGTGGCGGGCTTCTACGCCGCGAAGGGCATTCTCACCTCCGAGGGCGGCAAAGCTTCGCACGCGGCGCTGGTGGCGCGCGGCATGGGGCGCCCGGCGGTCACCGGGGCGGCCGACCTGGACGTTGACGTGCACGCCGGGGAGGTTCGGGTGGGCGGGCTCGTCCTGCGCAGGGGAGATCTGATCGCGATCGACGGGAGCACCGGGATGATCACCACCGATGACGTTCCCCTGGTCGAGGCGCACGTGGACGAGCGCTTCGAGACGGTCCTGCGGTGGTGTGACGAGCTGCGTGACCTGAGCGTGCGCGCCAACGCCGACACGCCCCAGGACGCCGCGCGCGCACACCGATTCGGCGCCGAGGGCATCGGCCTGTGCCGGACCGAGCACATGTTCATGGCCGCCGATCGCCAGGCCAGGATGAGCGCCATGATCATGGCCGATGACGAGGCCGGCCGCCGGGCCGCCCTCGAGGACCTGCTCCCGCTCCAGCAGCGCGACTTCGAGGCGCTGTTCGAAGAGATGGCGGGCTTGCCGGTCACCATCCGCCTGCTCGATCCGCCGCTGCACGAGTTCCTGCCCGACCGCTTTGAGCTGCACGAAGAGATCGTGCGCGCGCGCATCGAGGCCAGCTCGCGCCTGGCCGAGCTCGAGCACCAGCTCGAGCGCATGCGCGGCCTCGAGGAGACGAACCCCATGCTCGGGACCCGCGGCGTACGGCTCGGGATACTGCACCCCGACATCTACGAGATGCAGGTGCGCGCGATTGCGAGGGCGGCGCGCGCGGTGCGCGACCGCGCCGGCGGGGCGCCCAAGGTCGAGATCATGATCCCGCTCGTGGCGTACGAGCGTGAGCTCGAGCTCGTGCGGGCCCGCGTGCTGACGGTCGCCGAGGAGGAGGGCTTCGCCTATGGCCGCGATTTCAGCGTGGGGACGATGATCGAGCTGCCCCGTGCCTGCTTCATCGCTGACCGGATCGCCACCCACGCCGACTTCTTCTCGTTCGGAACCAACGACCTCACCCAGACCGCCATCGGCTTCTCCCGCGACGACATCGAGGGGCGGATCATCCTGCGCTACGTCGAGGAAAAGATCCTCGACGGCTCGCCCTTCACGACGATCGACGAGGCCGGCGTGGGCGAGCTCGTGCGGATCGCCGTGCGCCTCGGCCGCCAGGGCCGCGCCGACATCGAGCTGGGCGTCTGCGGGGAGCACGGCGGGGATCCAGACTCGATCCGATTCTTCCACGACGCGGGCATGGACTACGTCAGCTGCTCCCCGTTCCGGCTCCCGATCGCGCGCGTAGCAGCCGCCCAGGCGGCGATCGCCGGCCCGCGGAGTGCCGCTCATGAGCGGTCGGCCATCGACGTCGAGCGGTAGCCGACGGGAGCACATCCGTGGGTACAGAGCGGCTGACTGACTCGGAGTCGGCCGCTCTGCGCCGCCTACTTCTTCCCGTCGTCCGATCGCGTCACCGTCTTGCCCGCGCTGTCCACGACCTTGCGCAGGAACTCGTACTGCGTGTGGACGAGCCGCTGGGCCATCTCCAGGGCGGAGTCGGTGATCTCCTCCCTCCTGGACGGGCCCTCCCCGCGTGGTGGCAGCGCCTTGTCGACTGTCTCCACAAACTTGCGCACCGCATCGAGCGCGGTCCTTGCACCCTCGTCGAGCGATTTGAGCACATCCTCCGACAGCTCGGTGCTGCGATCGACCGCTTTGCTGACATCGCGCCCTCGGTGGGACGGGCGGCGCGTGGTAGCTGCCGCTTTCTTTTTTGCCGGCGCGGGACGTTTGGTCTTCGTCTCGGGCATCAGATCCACCACCTTTTCGGGACCTTGGCCCCGTACGTAGCTTTTGCGAGAGTTAGAGGAACCATGCACTTGCAGGTTCACTCCAAAGCTCCGCCTGTTCGCCAACGACCGTATGTCAGACCGATGGCCGTGCCATCCGCAGAAACTCCCACATGTGCGCGGGCGGACTACCTTCTGGTCTTGCAGGATCGACGCGATCTCCGACATGTCGGCGGCACGCGCTACGGCTGCAGCCAGCGCTCAGGCGGGAGCCGCGAGCGCCACGGGCACCCTTGCCAGCCAGTCGCGGAGGCGCTCGTAGACCTCGGGGTGGTTGAGCAGCGCGAGGTGGTGGGCGCCCCCGACGTGATGCCCGTGCTCCTCGCGGAAGGGGATCCGCCGGGCCTTGCTCTGGCCGCTGGCGCTGGGCTTCAATACCAGGATGTCGCCGAGCAGGCGCCCGAGCGGGTGATTCGGGTCGCGGGTGACGGTCGCCGAGACGAAGAAGTGCATCGCCCATGGCAACAGCGGCACCTCCTGGCAGGCGATCGCACGCAGCGCCTCAGGATCACGGCCCCGCCAGTCCTCGTCGACCAGCGATCCGTGGCGCAGATCACGAATGCCGGCGCTGCGCTTTTTCAGGAAGCTGCCCAGCATTCGCGTCTCGGGCAGCTTGTCGAGCGCCAGCGCGGCCCGGTGCGCTCCCCGCTCCAGGGGAGCACCGTGGTGGGGGGTCCCCAACGAGACGACGTGCCGGACGCGCCGGACCCACGTCTGGTCTTGCTCATGTGCGTGATGTGCAGCGCTGCGCGCCACCAGACCGCCCATCGAGTGACCGACCAGCGCTACCTGCTGCGCCTCGACCGGCCACGACTCCACCAGCTCCTGTAGCAGCTCCGCCACCGTGCGGCCGTTTTCGGAGATGTGCAGGCCGCTGTTGTAGCGGAGGTAGACCGGCGTGTAGCCGAGGTCTGAGACCAGCCGTGAGCCATACGGGGCCGCCGCACCAGGATTGGTTGCCAGGTTCTCACCCCAGGACCAGCAGAACTCATCCCCGGTCAGCCCGTGTATGAAGACCGCCAGGCGCGGAGTGGCCTGCGGGAACGCGTCGCGCAACGAGGCCTCATCCAGCCCGATCCGCTCTCCGTGCATCCGCGCTGACGCGGGCTGGTGCAGCGCGCTGCCGTCGCGCTCCAGCCGGTCCCCGATGAGGCCGTTGAGAACGGCGAGTCCGAAGCTGCCCTTCTGGGTGGTGGACAGCGAAACCTGCTCGCCGATGCCGCGCCGCTCCATCGCCCTGTCGGCGGCCTTCCCGAGCCCCGAGGCGCCCGCTGCGATCGCGTCATAGGCGCGGCTCGACAGCGCGTCGTGGATCAGCTTCACCGGGCCGCCCGCCGGACCCACGCCGCGGAATGCGCGCTGGGCGATGCCCAGGTGCATGTCGCGGATCGCGCCGGGGAAGCTGCGCAGCTCGTCGAAGGCCAGGGCGCTCAGCGCCCGAACCTCGTTCGGCGCAGGGCCTTGGGCCTCGCCGCTGGTGCTGGTCGACGTGCCGGCTATTGCTGTCTGCGCGCTGGACATTCCTGTCTCCCATCCGTTTGTCGTGCCGATCGGCTTAGGCCGAGGCTAACCCTCGGTTCAGACTACACCTCCACCACTTCTTTGTTACATTCGATACAAGATGGGGTCTCGGTCATCACGTGAAATCGGGGTCGAGGTGCGCGAGATCCGCGAGCCGGTGGGCCAGGCTCGGTCGACGTCGTCGGCGAACCTGGACCTCGTGCGGTCGATCTACGCTGCTTGGGAGCAGGGTGACTTCAGCTCGGCGGAGTGGGCGCATCCCGAGATCGAGTACCTGAGCGACGATCCGCTCCTGCCGCTTGGCCATACGACGGGCGTGGCCGGGATGGCGAAGATCTGGCGCAACTGGCTGCGCGCATGGAAGGACTTCCACGCCGATGCCGACGGGTACCGCGAGGTCGACGGCGAGCGTGTGCTCGCGCTCCTGCGCTACAGCGGGCGCGGCAATCCGGGCGGAATGGAAGTCATGCCGACGGAGGCGGCGAGCCTCTTCCACATCCGCGACGGCAAGGTGACGCGGCTCGTCCTCTATCTGGACCGCGAGCGCGCGCTCGCCGACCTCGGCCTTGCGCCGGACACCGGCTCTTCTGGCTCGTAGTCCCCTTCCGAGCGTCTCTCACTACGCATTGCGGCTCAGCAAGCTCTCGAGCAGCTCGACGTACTGGCCGAGGTGTCGTGGGGCGAGGAACAGCTCGCGCACGCGCGTCTGCGCCGCCGCGCCGATGCGCTCCGCGCCGTGGGGGTCCTCCAGGAGCAAGCTCACGCGCTCGCCGAAGGCTCGCAGGTCGCGAGGGTCCACGAGGAAGCCGGTGCGGCCGTCGTCGATCTGCTCCCGGATGCCGCCGACGCGCGAGGCCACGACCGGGCGGCCCTTCCACATCGCCTCCGAGACGGTCAGGCCGAAGCCCTCAGCCAGGCTCTTCTGCGCGACGACGTCGGCGCGGCGCTGGAGCGCATTGACGATCACGGCGTTCTCGTCGGGATCCTCCATCGGCAGCAGGGCGAGGTGCACGCGGCGGCGGACCCGGCGGGGCAGCTCCGACCAGGCCGCCTCCACCTCCGCGAACACCTCGAGGCCCTCGGGGTCGTCCGCGACCGCCGTCACGTCGGGGCCCGCCAGCACCAGGTGCGGCTCGTCGTCGTCGGGTACGTGCTCGGCGAATGCCGCGAGTACGCCCAACGGGTCCTTCAGGCGGTCCCAGCGCGAGACCTGCGCGAGCAGCGGGACATCGAGCTGCAGCTGGCGCTCCTCGACGAGCTGCGCCTTGGACTGCACGCGGCCGACCGTTCCGTCGAGCCGCTCGAAGACGGCCCTGGAGCTGTGATGGTGGTCGGCGGCCAGTCCGGCGGCGCGCAGCACCGCGGTCACGCTGGTGAACGCCATCGCGTGGTTCTTCGGCGAGAAGACGTCGATCGAGGGCGCGATCACCGTCAGCTTGGCGGGATCGAGCCCCTCCCACATGTAGGCCGGCTGCGAGAAGACGTATGCGTCGGCGCGCTCGACGTAGGGGATCAGGAACCGCCAGGCCTGGCGCGCGACGTCGTCGGGCGGGTCGATGCCGACGTGGGAGCGCCAGATGACCGGCGCCCCCGTGCGCAGCAGCCGCGGGATCATGCCGGCCGTCTGCGGGTCGTGCAGCAGCACGACGTCCTGGGGGCGAACGCGCTCCGCCAGCAGCTCCGCCTCGGCGTCGCAGAGCTGCTCGTAGGCGGCGCGCTCGGCTTCGCCCAGCGGTCCTCCGTCGCCCTCGTGTCCGTGCAGCCGGTTGTGGAGACGCTTTGTGATGCGGAAGAACTCGGGGTCGCCCGCGATCGTCACCCAGCGCGCATCGAGCCCGCCGCCGCGCGCGTAGCCGATCAGCGAGCGCAGCATCTCGGCGACGCCACCGCCGCGCGCGGTCGAGTTGACGTTCCAGAACGTCCGCGACTCGAGCAACTCGCGCCCGCGGGCAATCGTGTGCTCAAAGCCGGCGAGCGCGTCAGGCGCGAGCACGGCGCGCAAACGCTCTGGGTCCAGCGGAGTGACGGTGACCTCGTCGAGCCCCATGGTGCGAGCGTACTCCAGTGCGACCAGCCTCCGTCTCCAGCAGCCGGCGTGAGCCGATCGCGGTGGTCAACTACCGGCATCGACTCGGTGGTAGCTGCGGTTGCGGCCACGCCGCGGCTGCAGCAGGCTTGTGACTGATGGAGCTCGACATCGATCTCTACAACCTCAAGCGCGGTTTCGAGCGCACGAACGAGCTGCTCGACCTCGGCCGCGCGAGCGCGGGCTTCTCGTTCCTGCGCCATGCGCGTCGCACGCTGATGCCGCTGCCGCTGATCGATCGGCCGCAGCCGGTGCCGACCGACGTCTTCCCACCTTTGCGCAAGCGGCCGATCGCTGCGCTCAAAGGCAAGCGCATCGGTGTCATCGCATCGGGTGGCGGCGGCGGGTGCGTCTCGATGGTGGGGGTCGCCCGGGCCTTCGAGGAGGCGGGGATCCGCCCGGCGCTGTACTCCGCCTGCTCCGGCGGCGCGATCTGGGGCGCGATGTGGGCGGCGGGGATGAGCGCTCAGGAGATGGCCGACTTCTCGTTGTCGTGGCGAGCCGAGGACTACCTCGACATCCAGTGGGCGCGGATTCCCCGCTTCGCGCTGAGCGCGCTGAAAGGGTTCACGGGGATGATGAAGGGCCAGGCTCTCGAGCAGCTGTTCAACGAGCGGCTGTGGGGCATGCGCGTCGGCGACACCGCGTTCCCGATCACTTCGATCGTCTACAACAGCGACCTCGGTCGCGTCGAGTACTTCGGCACCGAGAACACGCCCGAGCTGACGATCGGCGAGCTCGTGCGCATCGCGGTGGCGCTGCCGCTGTTCATCGAAGCGGTGCCGGTGGGCGGCCACCTCTATGTGGATGGCGGGGTCATCGAGCTGTTCCCCGCGCAGCCGATCCTCGAGGACGGCGGGTTCGATCACGTCTTCGGGTTGAACTTCATGCTGCCGCCGCGCTTCGAGGCGCCGGACATCACCGGCTGGGGCGAGCGCCGCCTGGGGGTCCTGCAGGCCAGCCGCCAGTTGCAGCAGGGCAACCACCTCGAGATGGCAAAGCGGGCGCGGCGCGAGCTCGGCGAGCGCTTCACCCTGATCGACCCGATCGATCCCTCGCTGCTGCGCGGCGTCTCCTTCTACGACCTGTTCATCGACCGCCGCCAGTGGCCCGCGCTGATCCGCCAGGGCCACACGGCGGCGACGCGCGCGCTTGACGCTTTGCGTCCCCGTGAGCGGGTCCGCTCTGCTCGGTAGAATCGGGGCTGTGCTTCATGGACGCGACAAGGTCCTAGAGCGCGAACTGGACTGCTCGTGAGCTCGCCGCCGCAGTCGCTCCAGACGCTGACCGGCCGCTACGACCGCGAGGTGTTCGAGCCCCAGAGTGGCCGGGCGCGCGTCCGTCTGGCGGTTCTCGACAGCGACGCGTGGGATGTCGTGGTCGATGGGCAAAAGGCGCGACTCGAGCCTGCCAAGGGCGAGGCCGAGGCGACGCTCACCGCCGATGCGCGTGCGTGGGCGGCGATCGCCGCGGATGCGCGCGCGGGGTTGGAGATCTACCGCTCCGGACGCCTGACGGTGCGGCGCAACCTGCACCTGGGCGTTGGCTTCCTGGCGGCGACGAGCGGCCAGACTGGCTCCGGACGCATGCGGTTTCGAACGGTCTCCACTCGCGGTGGGCGACTGTCGACCCTCGAAGCGGGGAGCGGCCCCGCGGTTGTGGCGATTCACGGGCTGGGCGCCACCAAGGGATCTTTTCTCCCCACCGTGGCCGCGCTGAGTGGACGCTTCCGCGTGATCGCGCTCGACCTTCCGGGATTCGGCGACTCCGACAAGCCGATCGGTGCGAGCTATGACGCTCGCTTCTTCGCCGGCGCGGTCGTCGGCCTGCTGGACGCGCTCGAGCTCGGCCGCGCTCATCTGATCGGCAACAGCCTCGGCGGGCGCGTCGCGCTGGAGGTCGGGCTTCAACATCCCGACCGCGTCGAGCGCCTGGCTCTGCTGTGCCCCTCGCTGGCGTGGCGGCGGGAGCGTCCGTGGGCGCCGCTTGTCAGGCTCACGCAACCGAAGCTGGGACTGGTTCAGATCGCCCCGCGGCCGCTCGTCGAGGCGATCGTGCGCCGCCTCATCCCGGGTGCCGATGAAGGCTGGACCGCGGCCGGCGTCGATGAGTTCCTGCGCGCTTACCTGACGCCCGCCGGCAGGGCCGCGTTCTACGCCGCCGCGCGCCACATCTACCTGGAGGAGCCCCATGGCGAGAAGGGCTTTTGGACCAGGCTGCGCGGGCTGCAGGCCGAAGCGCTGTTCGTCTGGGGTAGGCGCGACCGGCTCGTGCCGATCGCGTTCGCGCGGCACGTCGCCGAGGCGCTCCCGCACGCTCGCCACGTGGAGCTCGACTGCGGACACGTGCCCCAGATCGAGCGTCCGCGCCAAACCCACGACGCGGTCAGCGGGTTCCTGGGCGAGGCTGCGACGGCGCGGAAGGGTGCCGCCGCCAGCCGCCAGTGAGACAGACTCGACCTCCCCGGGCGCTTGCCGTCCCGAGGAGGTCGCAGGAAACGTCGTCTGTCTGTGTGACTTCCTAGCCAGCCGCACCCGGTGCCGGCGCATGTGGAACGCGCCGCGATGCCGACTCACTGCCGTTCGCTGCGAAGCTCAGCCACCAGTTCAGAATTGGCAGCAGGAACAGGATGGCACCGAACACGATCAGCAGGATTCCGGCGAGGATCGCGATGCTGCCGATCTGCCCCCATCCCCACGCTTGTAGCAACAGGCCCCTCAGCGTCTCTCCCGTGAACAGGGTCGTGCGCTCGCCGGCGAGCTTTTCGCTCTTCATGCCCCCCGCGATCCATTCATCGCTGACCTGGGAGTAGGTCTTGCCGCCCGCGATCTTGTTCATGTCAACGCCGATCTGGTCTTCGGCGTACGCCTTCGCCTGGGTGCCGGTCAGTACCTGTTGCCCTTCGTACTTCTTGAGGTTGGGGTACTCCGCGGGCTTCGGGAAGGTGATCTTCTGTGGACCCAGCTGGTTGTGCACCACTTCGTGGTCGTAGCTGCCGCCGATGATCGACACGATCCCAAGCACGATCATGCCTGCCGCCGCCCCCGCGGCGATTGGCGTCAGGCTGGTTATCCTGCTCAGAAATGTGCGCATGATGCCTCCTGTATGAGAGATTCCTTATCTCTGGCAGCTTCGCCCTTGGTGCTCGGCGCGCCATCCGCTGCCGACCGTAGGACCGCCGCGGTAAAACCCTGACGTCCACTCTGGTCGGGGTGAGTGAAGAACGCGCCTTCGGCCCTACCGGGGGCGGCGCCGTGAGACCATTGCGGGAATGGGTGAGCGCGCTCGACTCCCGGTGGACCTCTCGCTCGCGCAGGGCGCGAGCTCGCGGCGCTGGATGCCGGCGCTCGCCGCCGGGCTCTCGATCGGCGAATACGCCCGCTCGCTGGTGCGGCGTCTGGCGTTCCTGAGCGCGATCCTCGTCGCCGCGATCTGGGCGCTCGGCGGGCAGGGCTACTTCTGGCCGGCGTGGGCGTGGCTCGGGCTGGGCGACCTCGTGCTGCTCGACTTTGCCGCCGGGTGGGCCTGGCGGCATCCCCCGGGCGCGGTTCGCCGCGTGGCATGCGTGTGGGCCGTGGTTGGCGTGGCGGCGGTGATCCTCGTGTTCACCTGGCTGCTGACGTGGCTGCTGGCTGGCGTGCACACCTTCTGGCCGGCGTGGGCGCTGTTCGGACTGGCGAGCGCCGGCAGCGCGTATTCGCTGATCGCGCTGCACGACCGCGTGCTGGTCGCCTACGGGCGGCGCGCGCTGCGCGCCAGGATCGACACGCTGACCCGCACGCGCCGCCAGGCCGTCGACGCGCAGGCGGCGGAGCTGCGGCGGATCGAGCGCGACCTGCACGACGGCGCGCAGGCGCGGCTGGTCGCGCTGACCCTCCAGCTGGGACGCGCCGAGCTGCGCGTGCAGGACCAGCCCGAGATCCGCGGCCTGATCCTCGATGCCCAGCGTGAGGCCCATCACGCGATCGCGGAGCTGCGCGATCTCGCCCGGGGCATCGTCCCGCCGCTGCTCGCCGACCGCGGCCTCGTGGCGGCGGTGCAGTCGCTCGCCGCGCGCTACGGCCTGGGCACTTCGATCGAGGTCGACACCCATCGCGGCCTGGCACCGGCGGTCGAGAGCGCCGCCTACTTCGTGATCGCCGAGGCTCTCACGAACACGGCCAAGCACGCCGGCGCTGGGCGCAGCTGGGTCGTGCTGAGGGACGAGCACAGGACGCTGGCGGTCCTCGTCGGCGACGACGGCTGCGGAGGAGCGGACCCGCTGGGGTCGGGGCTGGCCGGGCTTCGGGCCCGCGTGGAGGCGCTCGACGGCAGCCTGCGCGTGGAGAGCCCCGACACCGGCGGCACGGTGCTCGACGTGAGGCTTCCTTGCGGGTAGTGATCGCCGAGGATCTCGCGCTGCTGCGCGAGGGGCTGGTAGCGCTGCTGCGCGAGAACCAGATCGAGGTCGTCGCGCAGGTGCAGGACGCGCCGGCGCTGCTGCGGGCGATCGCCGGCCACGAACCGGATCTCGCGATCGTGGACGTGCGCCTGCCTCCCACCTTCAGCGACGAGGGCCTGCAGGCGGCGATCGAGGCGCGCCGGCGCCAGCCCGCGCTGGGCGTGCTCGTCCTCTCCCAGTACGTCGAGACTGCGTACGCGAGCGAGCTGATTGGCGAGGACACCGCGGGGATCGGCTACCTGCTCAAGGAGCGCGTGGGCGACGTGCGGGCATTCATCGACGCCCTGCACAGCGTGGCCGCGGGGGGCACGGTGCTCGACCGGCAGGTCGTCGCCGAGCTGCTGGCTCCGCGCGACGGGGCCGGGCAGGCCCTCTCCGGCCTGACCGCGCGCGAGCGCGACGTGCTTGCGCTGATGGCCGAGGGGCGCTCGAACACCGCGATCGCCGAAAGTCTCGTGGTCACGCCCGGCGCGGTCGAGAAGCACATCACCAACATCTTCGCCAAGCTCGATCTGCCGGCTTGCAGCGACGATCACCGACGCGTACTGGCGGTGCTCGCGTATCTGCGGGTCTCGCGGTAGCCGTCGCGTGGCGTTCGCCCGACCTGCTAGAAACAGGGCCTGGCAATGAGCGCTCCCACCGCTGACGTGCTCGCGCGGGTGCACGGCGAAATCGACGCTCGGCTGCGCCAACTGCGCCCGGCGGTGGCCGAGTACGAGCGGCTGTTGGGCGCCGCCGCCGCGCTCGACGCCGAAGCCAGGGCACGGCCGGCCGCCAAACCGCCCCCGACGGCGAAGGCCCGCCCGGCGGCCAAACAGCGGCAGGCGGCGAAGGCCCGCCCGGCGGCCAAACCGCGGCCGGTGGCCAAAGCCCGGCTGGCAGCCAGACCAGGGCGGGCGCCGATGGCCCGAGCGGAGCAGGCGATCGTGGCGGCGCTCGAGCACGGCTCGCACACCGTCGGCGAGTTGGGCGCGGTCACGGCGATGTCCGGTGGCGAGATCCGTGAGGGCGTGCGGCGCCTGCTGAAGGCCGGGAAGGTCGCGCGCGCCAAGCGCGAGGGCAGGGCCGCTTACGCGCTGTCTGGAACGGCGTAGACGGCCGCCTGGTCTGCTCCGAGGAACGGCGTGAGCGCGAAGTAGGTCAGCTGGGCGGCCGCGCCGGGCAGCTCGGCGATGCAGTCGTTCTCGACGTAGTGATGCATCACCTGCCAGATGCCTCCAGCTATGGCCTCGCCGGCGATCGCCGGCACCTCGACGTGACCGCGCGCGAGCTCGTACGCCGGGCCGAAGTAGGCGGCGAAGGCCTCGAGCGTGGACTTGCGGATCTCGATCGCCTCGGGGCAGGCGGCGAACGTGTCGACGACGCTCAGGTGGGCGTGCGCGGGCTCGGAGGCGAGGTAGTCGAGCAGCGCGGACAGCCCCGCGCGCGCCGCGCGCGGCCAGTCGTCCTGCTCGGCCTGGTAGGCCTCGACGGCGACCGCCAACGCTTGGTGCATGCCCACCTTCTGCGCGCCCAGGAACGCGTCGTGCTTGGAGTCATAGATGGCATAGAAGGTCTGGTGGGATACGTTGGCGCGGCGCGCGATCTCCGGGATGGTGAGCGCCGCAAGCCCCTTCTCGGCGACGATCGCCGCGGTGGCGTCGACGATCCGCTCGCGCTGGCTTTTGACGATGAACTGACGTGGCAGGTCGCTGCGCCCGCTCGGCAGCCTGCCCTCGGCGCGTCGCGCCCGCTCGGAGGGGGGCGCAGAGGTGCCCTCGCCGGACTCCCGCGGTCTCGCGGCAGGCGCGCCGAGCCCAGCGGGCAGGCGCCGCGGGTAGGACGTCGCCCACGCGGTCAGTTCGTCCGCCAACCCGGGGAGCTCGCTCGCGCGACCGTCGCGCAGGCGCGTGGCGGTCACCTCGCGGATGCCTCCGATGATCAACTTGACGGTCAGGTCCGCCGAGTCCGACTCCGCGGCCTGAGCTCCATCCCGGCTCGCGTAGATGCTGCGCTCGAGCTCCTCGAGCAAGCGCCTGCGCCGTTCGAGCACGCTGGCGCCTGCGCCGAAGGCCCCGAGCACGAACAGCGACGTCGCCTCGGGCTCGGCGGCCGCCAGCTCGGCCCACGCACGCATCGCCACGATCAGGCGCTGCTCGTGGGGGCGGTCCACGTCGTAGGCGTTCATGACCACCTCGGCTGTGCGTCCCGCGACCGCGTCGTAGGCGCTGAGGAACAGGTCTTCCTTGTCGGCGAAGAGGCTGTAGAAGGTCGGCTGCGAGACGTGCGCGAGCTTGGCGAGGTCGACGATGCGCACGGCCGGGTATCCCTTGGTGGCGATCAGCTCGATCATCGCCTTCTGCAGGCGCTCGCGCTGGTCGCGCTTGACGAGCTCCGGATCGAGGCCGTGCGTGCCTGTGGGCAGCGGCCGATAGCGATCGGGGCGCTCCTCAGGCGCCGCCGAGGCGCCGTTGCCGGCACTCGACGAGGCCCCGTCGCCTGTCGGCGGCACTTGTCTGACATTGCGAGTCGCCATCCCAGAGAGACCCTCCCACTTGACTCGAAGGTAAAGTCGAGATTATCAAACTGTGCGCACAGTGTAATCGTGAGATGAGACTTCAATCCGAATCTGTCTCAAAGAGTCAACGCGCCGAGATCCGAGTCTGGGAGCGGAGAAATGGGCCTTTGGCAGACCATTTGCGCTCCTGGTCGGCGGTGACGTGCTGGCGCACCGTGCCGATTCCCGCGCAGCGGTGTGCGCGGGCTGCGCGGCCTCTCAGCCGGTGATCGTGCGCGAGGTTCCGAGCACTTCGCCCGCCGCGCCCAGCGCCTGCACCGCCACGAAGCCCTCCGCGACGGGGGCGGTGATCGCCGTCTCGAATCCGGCGCGCGCGGCGCTGGCCACAGGCGTGAGCTGCCCCGCGCTGGGCCCGGCGAGCACCTGCCAGCTGGCGGTGCGGGTGTCGCCGTTCCAGCTCGCGTAGACGATCAGCTGGGAGCCCGCTGGTGCGGCGGCGATCGCCGGCGGTTCGCTCGGCGCGCCCGTCCACGGGAAGCGGTAGCTGCGGTAGGACTGGTAGGTGCCGTGCATGTGCGCGTCGTACAGCAGCTGGCCGCTGGCGCTGAATTCGGAGAAGTAGGGCTCCGCGCCCCAGCCGATGAACACGTTGCCGTCTTCCAGCGTCTGCACGTTCCCCTGGCTGCCCGCCGTCAACGGGGGCGTGTGATGGTCGTATTCAGTCACCACGCTGTCCGTCTTCGTCTGCGTGTTGACGGCCAGCACGAGCCCGCGCGACTGTGCGTGGACCTTCGGCACCCCGCCGTTGTCGAACACGCTGATCGTTCCGTTGGGCAACGCGATCGCGTCATGTTGGTAGGCGGTGGCGGCTCCGGCGGTGAGCTTGATGGTCGAGTGCTTGCCCCCGATCGTCGCGACCACCTGGCCGGTGAGCGTGTCCAGTTCGTACAGCGCCGAGGTGTTGCGGGCCGAGATCAGCGTATTCCCGTCGGCCAGCTGGTCGACCGAGTTGAGATGGAAGTAGTCGAACGGCCAGATCGCGCTCGAGCTGGTGACCGCCGCGTAGGAGTCACCAAGGCCGATGTGGTCGAGGCTGTTCCATTCCCGGCGCACGAGCCCGGTCTTGAGGTCGATTTCCTGGAAGCTCGAGCCGGTCACCGCGCCTCCGCTCGGCCCGCCCAGCGCTGAGAGATCGCAGTCGATCGGGTCGAACACGGTCAGCACCGCGGTGCCCTGCGGGGTGATGTGGAATTCGTGCAGGTCGGCCAGATAGCCGTTGCCCGCGTGCACGCGGCCGATTTCCCTGTAGGAGCTGTTCTCGAGGATCTCTTCGCCCTGGCCGAAGCCCTGCGGCGGGATGCGACCCTGCCACCAGCTCAGCACCGGCTGGCCGCCGAGCTGCTGCACCTGCAGGTTGGTCGCGAACAGCCCCGCCGGCAGCTGGTGGAACCACACGAGGTTGCCGGATTCTTCGAAGATCATCGGTCCGCCGGGGCCGGGACCGTTGTACGGCGCTGCGAACAGGTCGCCCGGAGCCGCCTGGGAGGAGCGCGCGGACACCTCGAGCAAGGGCGGCTCCAGTTCCGGGCGCGAGTGGAAGTGCTGCATCTCGTTGAAGTCCTGCGGCAGGGCGGCAGCGGCCGCGTAGTCCACGGGATCCTGGTGGGCGATCACGAAGTGGTAGGCGAACGGCTGCGTCCTCGAGCCGACCTTGACCCTCCCGTGCACGGTCACGGTCTCGCCTGGGGCAAACGGCCTGGGGGTCACGAAGCTGGCGCCGTCGCCCTGCGAGTAGGCGATCAGACGCCCATCGTGCGAGCCGGTCTGCGAGCCGCTGACGTGCACGGCGCCGAGCAGGCTCGGCGGCGCGCCGAGCAGGCTTATCTGCGTCTCCGTCGAGGCGTCGAAGGAATCCGGCAGCGGCGAGACGGCAAGGCCCGTCCCGGGCAGCACCGCGGAGCCGTTGAGCGTCGTGGGCGTGCAGCGCCCCGCGCTTGGCGCGCTGTATGCGGCCTGCTCGGCGGTGATTCGCCTAGAGGCCAGCGCGAGCGTGGTGGCGCTCGCGAGGACCACGAGCGCCGCGCCGCCGATCAGCAGGCTACGCAGTCGTGTCATCGTGGTCACTTGGCATCGGGTCTCCTGCGCGAGCTGGCGCGGGGTCGTTGGGTGGGGCCGGGCGAGGCATCGGGCGAGAGGTTCGGCGGGCGCAATGCTAAGTGGTGGACACGTCGGGGCACTAAGAAGTTGCGAAGATGCACAGATGCTAGGCGCGACACCGCTCAGCTCGGGGCCCGTGGCCGCCGGCGGAGCCGAGCGCCGCGGGGGCGCCGGCGCCGGCAGCGCGCGCGCCGGCCACATCGAGGTGCTGGAGGTGATGTCCGACCTGCTCTCGGGCGTCGGTGAGGGCTCGCCGCCGGACGCCTTCTTCAGCAGCCTGTGCGAGGCGATCTGCCGGCTGGCCTCGATGAAGCGCGCGGTTCTCGCGCGCTACGACAGCGCCCGGCGGCGCGTGCGCGCGGTCGGGGCGCACGGCATCGAGCTGGACCTGTTCGCGGACGTGTTCGTGACGATCGACTCGGTGCCGGTGGCGCGGCGGGCGCTGGAAGAGGATCGCGTCCTGGAGGTGCTGGGCGCGGAGGACTTCAAGGTGCCGCCGGCCGTGCGCGAGCTGCTCGCGGGCGTACGCATCGTATGCACGCCGATGGCCGCGGCGGGCCGCTTCGTGGGTGTCGTGCTCTCCGAGCGTGAAGCGGGCGTGCCGGAGATGGACGAGGACGAGCGCCACCTGCTGGGGACGCTCGGCAAGGCGATCGCGATGGCCTCGGTCGCACGCGAGGTCACCGCCTACGACGAGCAGAGCCGCCAGCTCCAGCAGCGGATCGACCTGGCGCGTGAGATTCACGAGGGGGTCGTGCAGCGGCTGTTCGGTATCTCGCTCGCGCTCTCGCGCGAGGAGCCCCTGGACGCCGACAGCCAGCGGCGCTGCGCCGCCGAGGTGCAGACGGCGCTCGCCGACCTGCGCACCGCGCTCAAGCGCCCGCTCGGGCACGCCTCGCGTCCGACGACCGTCACGTTCGCGGAAGAGCTCGAACGGGTTCGCGCGCTGTACCCAGACCTGGAGATAGTCCTCGAGGGCAGCGCCGGGGAGGTGCCGGGCAGCCTCGAGGCGCTTGCCCAGTCGATCCTGGTCGAGGCGATGCGCAACGCGCACAAGCACGCGCGCGCGAGCACGGTGAACGTCTCGCTGCGTGGCGATGGCGGCGCGTTCGTGCTCGAGGTGCGCAACGACGGAGCGCCCGCGCGCGGCGACGGGGCGGCGCCGCACACGGGCCGGCCGGGGGGCGTCGGCCTGCGCCTGGCCACGCTCGAGGCGCTCCAGCACGACGGCGTGCTCGAGTACGGAGAGTCGGAGCCGGGGGTGTGGCAGGTGCGCCTCGTGGTGCCGACCGGCCAGTGAGCGCGTCCGCGGAGGAGATCCGCAAGCGCCTGCGCGTGCTCGTCGTCGACGACCACGACGTCGTGCACTGGGGCTTCCGGCTGATGCTCGGCCAGATGCCGTGGGTGGAGCGCTGCCTGAGCGCGCGCACCGGCGCCGAAGCGATCGCGGTGTGCCGGCGCTATGAGCCGCACGTCGCGCTCGTCGACCTGTTCCTGGGCAGCGAGTCCGGTCCGGAGATCTGCGAGCGCCTGCGCGCCGAGGCACCGGCTCCACGCGTGCTGCTGATGTCCGGGGCCGGCGGCATCTCCCCGCGCGCCGCGCGCGCCGCGGGCGCCGCGGGCTTCATCTCCAAGGACTGGCCCGCCCCCGAGATCGCCAAGCTGGTGCGCATGGTCGGCGACGGCCAGGAGGTGTTCAGGGACACGGGCCGCCCGACGCCGACGCTGACCGACCGCGAGAGCGAAATCCTCGGCCTGATCGCCGGAGGCGCCACCAACCGCGAGATCGCCGCGGCTCTGTTTCTCTCGCCGCATACCGTCAAGGAGCACACGAGCACCCTCTATCGCAAGCTGGGGGCGCGCAACCGCGCGGACGCGGTGCAGCGCGCGCAGCGCCTCGGCCTGCACCGGTAGCACCCCCCATTTGGGCGGTTCGTGCGCGGTTGGGGGTAACCGACGGCAACGAAGGACTAGTTCTCTAGTGAATGTCTACAGATGTCATAGCGGGTCTGTTCCCGGGGCAGGGGAGCCAGGCGAGCGCTCTGCGCGAGGAGGTCGCGCGCGTCGTCCCGCGTCTGCTGGCTGAGTGCGTGGAGCTCGTCGGCGAGGACCCGTTCGCGCGCGTGGGCGAGAGCACCCGCTTCGCCCAGCCGGCGATCTTCTGTGCGAGCATCGCCGGCTGGAAGCAGCGTCCGGCGTTCCTGCGTCCGGTTGCGCTCGCGGGCCACTCGCTCGGCGAGCTGAGCGCGCTGGTCGCCGCCGGCGCGCTCGAGCCGGCAGCCGGCCTGCGCCTCGCGGTGCGCCGCGGCGAGCTGATGGCGGCGGCGTCGAGCGGGCGCGAGGAGGGGATGCTGGCGGTGCTCGGTGGCACCGAGGAGCAGGTCGCGACCCTGGCCGAGCAGCACGAGTTGGTGCTGGCCAACGACAACGCGCCGGGCCAGGTGGTGCTCGCCGGGCCGACCGAGCGGCTGCGCGCGGCCTCCAGCGCCGCGCGCGAGCAGCGAGTGCGCGCGATCCTGCTCGACGTCACGGGTGCGTTTCACTCCCCGTCGATGGCCGCCGCGGTCGAGCCGTTTCGCGCGGAGCTCGATCAGGTTGAGCTCGCCGCGCCCGCGATGCCCGTGATCTCCGGTACGAGCGGACGGCCCTTCGAGGACGTGCGCGCCGAGCTGGCGGCGGCGATCGTCACGCCCGTGCGCTGGCGCGCGACGATGCTCGCGCTCGCCGAGCTCGGCGCGGACACGTTCGTCGACTTCGGCCCCGGCACGGTCCTCGCAAAGCTGGTGGCGCGCAACCTGCCCGACGCCAGCGTCCTGGACCTCGCCAAGCCGTCCGCGTCGCCCGACAGGGAGACCAGTGGTGTCGCCTGAGTCATCGCCGACGGTGCCGATCTGGGGCGAGGCGTGAGCGCGCCCGGCGAGCGCGATGGTTGCGCGTTGGTGACCGGCGGCTCGCGCGGCATCGGCGCGGCGATCGCATGCGCGCTGGCCGCCGACGGCTGGCCGGTGGGGGTCAACTTCCGCCAGGGCGAGGACGCCGCCGGCGAGACGGTCGCGCGCATCGAGGATGGCGGCGGACAGGCGCTGGCGGTGCGCGCGGACGTGACCGTGCCGGAGGAGCTCGAGCGCATGTTCGACGCGCTCGAGCAGCGCTTCGGGCGCGTGCTGGTGCTGGTCAACAACGCCGGCGTGCGCGCCGACGAGCTGGCGATCTCGC
>Ga0187890_10001274_pt1 | contig 18299 bp, 15 predicted proteins | sample June2016WEW_21_1_FD_133005 | JGI IMG/M metagenome (GOLD analysis project Ga0187890, IMG submission 133005) | Peatland microbial communities from SPRUCE experiment site at the Marcell Experimental Forest, Minnesota, USA - June2016WEW_21_10 | ecosystem: Environmental > Terrestrial > Soil >... | reverse complement strand
TTCATGGTGCCGGAAGCGGCGGCGGGGATGCGGTCGGGAATGGCCTGCGCCAGCGCTTTCAGCAGCACGTCGACAATGCGCTGCGACGTCTCAACGTTGCCACCAGCGACCGCGGCGGGAGGCTTGGCGTTGACCACGGTTCCCGACGGAGCGATGACACGGATGGGGCGCATGAGTCCGGAGGTGGCGGGCACGTCTTCGCGGAGCAGGCAGCGGAAGACGTAGAAGCAGGCTGAGTAGGTGATGGCCTCGACCGCGTTGATCGCGCCCTGGACTTGCGGATCGCTGCCGGTAAAGTCGATGGTGACTTGGGCGGGCGGCTTGCTCGACTTGGGCGGAGACGCGGCAAGCCGCGTCTCTACAGGGGGTTTCTTGACTGGCTTGACTTGGATGGTTACGGCTATGCGCACGGGTTTGTCTTCTACGCCATCGTCGTCGAGGAAATCTTCGGCCTGGTAGCGGGCGGGCGGGATGGTGCGCAGGAAGGCGCGCATCATTTCTTCGGAATAGACGAGCAGATCGGCGGCGGCATTTTTGGCGCGGGCGATTCCGTAGCGGGCGCAGATTTCGCGGAGGCGCTGGGCTCCGGTCTGGCAGGCGGCGATCTGAGCGCCGAGGTCGCCTTCGCGTTCTTCGGGCGTGCGCACGTTGCTGAGGAGCAGGGCCAACACATCGCCGACAAGCTTTCCATCGCGCATGATTTTGACGGGCGGGATGCGGAGGCCTTCCTGGTAGATTTCGCGGCAGGGGCCCATGGAGCCGGGGTAAGTTCCGCCGACATCGGCGTGGTGGGCGCGGGAAGCGACGTAGAAGTCGGGAGCGGTCGTGTGGTGGCGGGGCTTTGCTCCGCCCTGACGGGGCCGAACCCCGTCACCACCCGTTCCTTTAACATGCACCGGCATGACCAGCGTGATGTCGGGGAGGTGGGTGCCGCCGCGGAAGGGATCGTTGAGCATGACTACGTCGCCGGGTTCTAGCTCACACTCTTCCACCGCGGCCGCGACCGACATTGGCATGGAGCCCAGGTGCACCGGCATGTGATCGCCCATGGCGATGACCTGGCCTGCGGAATCGAAGACGGCGCAGGAGTAGTCACGGCGCTCTTTGATGTTGGGTGAGAAGGAAGTGCGGCGGAGGGCGGCTCCCATTTCTTCGGCGATGGAATGGTAGAGGTTCTTGAAGACTTCGAGTTCGACAGGATCACGCATGTCAAAACAGGAGTGTACGCCAAAGATTGCATGAGGTCAGAGGTGAGAGGTCAGATTGTAGAGGTTAACCCATCCACCTCTGCAATCTGACCTCTCACCTCTGACCTCCGGTGCTACACTCATCTGATTATGGCTGAAGGGCGTTCGCGGATTTGGGTGTGGTTTCTGGTGGGCGGCGGGCTGTTTGCGCTGTTCGTGGTGGGCGTGTTTACGCTGGTGTACCTGAGTTTTGGTGGCGGCGAGAACGAACAATCGTTTTCCGGCTTCGGACCCAAGATTGCGGTGGTTGAGCTGGATGGCGTAATTTTCTCTCCCAAGCAGATAGTCCCCCAGCTGAAGAAGTTTGCCGATGACGATTCCGTCAAGGCCATCGTCATTCATGTGAATTCGCCCGGAGGGGGCGTGGCGGCGTCGGAGGAGATCTATCGGGAAGTGAAGCGGATTCGGGACGAAAAGAAGAAGCGGATTGTGGCTTCGATTGAAACGGTGGGCGCGAGCGGAGCATATTACGTGGCGTCGGCTACGAACAAGATCTATGCCGACAAGGGCAGCGTGGTGGGATCGATTGGAGTGATTGCCGAGTGGGTGAACTACGGCGAGCTTCTGCGCTGGGCGAAGCTGAACGCGATCACAATGAAGGCGGGAGAATTCAAGGACACGGGCAGCCCGACGCGCGAAATGACGCCGGTGGAACGCGAGTACATGCAGGGCTTGATCGACAATATGCATACGCAGTTCATCCGCGCGGTGGCCGACGGGAGGCATGCGAAAGAAGAAGACATCCGCTCCATTGCGAACGGAAAAGTCTGGACGGGCGAGCAGGCGGCGGAGCTGAAACTGGTGGATCAGATCGCGGATTTCGAGGGGGCGGTGAAGGATACGGCCCGGGCGGTGAATATCTCCGGCGAACCGACGCTGGTGTGGCCGCCGAAAGAGAAGCGGTCGGGACTGGATCTGCTGTTTGGCGATGTTTCCGATTACTTGCCCACGCGGGAGAAACTACTGGAGCAGCAGGTTGGCTTTTACTATCTCTGGAAGTAGGTAGTTGTCAGTTGTCAAGTCTCAGGGACATCGCCGGCGTCTCTTACTGAGAACTGAGAACCGGGTACTGAGAACTGTACTTGCGTAGAACCCCTTAAATTTGAGAAGGTTATAGGCAGGGAGCAAAAAGTTTATGACGAAGGCTGACCTGATCGAAGAAGTTTCCCGGCTGGCGGAACTCACCCGCAAAGACAGCGAAGTGATTGTGGATACGATCTTTGACAGCGTGGTGCGCTCGCTGCGAGTGGGCGACAAGATCGAGATACGCGGCTTTGGCAGCTTCCGCACGCGCCAGCGCAAGCCGCGCGTGGGCCGCAACCCGAAAACAGGCGACCGGGTGGAAGTTCCGGCAAAAAAGATTCCGTTCTTCAAGCCCAGCAAGGAATTGAAGGATCTGGTGAACAATAGTGCGACGGCGGAAGTCGCTCCCGCAGCGCCGCCCGCGCCACCCAGCACGCACTAGGTGGGCTGCGAAGGCAGGCGGCTTTTCTCGGTCGTTCCTGGGTCCCCTTGACTAGAGCGTGTTTCAAAAATGCCTTCCAGGTCGGATGGCGCATCCCTCAGGGGCTAAAGCCCGCATTTTTGTTGGCCCATGTCGGCACGGCTGAAGAGGCTGCGGAAAAAGTCGACTCGCTGAGGGCAGCCCCTAAAGGGGCGTGTGATTTCGACGGACTTGCGGCATCGCTAAAGCGATACCCTGATACGAAAGCGGATTTTTTCCGCAGCCTGTGTAGCCGTGCCCTACGCAAAACCGATTTTTGAAACAGGCTCTAAGCACGTTAACCATGTGCCATCAAGAAACCTGAACTCGGTACTAAGCTACCGAGCCGCAGGCCGTCAGCGTTTCTTCGGGAGAGAGCATGTTGGGAGAAGCCGTGTCCCAGCCATTGATTCTCATCGCCACGCCATGCTTTGGCGGCATGGTTTCGCAGAATTACATGCTCTCGGTGATACGGCTGATGAGCTACGCGAAATCGGCCGGGTTCGACGTGTCGCTATCGATGCTGGGCTATGATGCCCTGATCTCACGCGCGCGCAGCACCCTGGTCGCGGCCTTCCTGGACAATCCGGCGGCCACCCATCTGTTGTTCGTCGATGCCGATATCAGCTTCGAGCCGCAGCAGGTCGAGCGGCTACTGCGGTTTGATAAGGACTTCACCGGGGCGCTGTACCCGCTCAAGTCGATCGATTGGGATTTCATCCCGCAACGCTGTGTCGAGCGCGGCGAAAGCGTGCGGCAGGCTGCGCTCTCCTATGTTGGAACCTTCTGTCCCGAAGCGGAGCGTAAGCAGGAGGGAGATTTTGTCACGGGAATTTATGCCGGTGGCGGTTTTCAGATGATCCGCCGCGGCGCGTTGGAGAAAATGATTGCCGCTTATCCCGAAACCCGTTTCAGCCGCGTGCATAGCCTGCCCATGTCAGGCTCGCGGCAAGATGCGGCGCAGAGTTCAAATCTTTTTGCGCTCTTCGATTGCATCATCGACCCCGAGACCGGCGCCTATCTCAGCGAGGATTATTCTTTCTGTCTGCGCTGGCGGAAGATCGGCGGCGAGATCTGGATTGACGCGGCGAGTAAACTAACCCACTCCGGTCCTTATGAATTCGTCGGGGACCACGCCTCGCGCTTCCATGGAGCGAAGCCGCGATAGCGGCCGCCCGCGCCACACGTTTGGGCGAATGTGTAAGATATGGAGCGGGGGCCCGTAGCTCAACGGTTAGAGCAGCAGACTCATAATCTGTTGGTTCCTGGTTCGAATCCAGGCGGGCCCACCAGAGCTGGCTTCCGCCCCCGCCGCAGGTTCCTCTTGCAAGAGCGGAAAAAACCACTGACTCGCGCCGCAGGAGACCAAGCTTAAACAAGTCATTCCAGGAGGCTCATTATGTTGAGACGAGCGAACATCATATCGATCATCGTGCATCGCGCCGCGATAGTGGCGCTATGCGCTTGTGCGGTTAGCCTTCGTGCGCAATCGACACTGCAGGACAAACCCGTGCCATCGGAGTCGGACGCCACTCAGAGACTGCAGGAGCGGGTAACGCAGCTAGAGTCGGAAGTGAGCGAGTTGAGCGCTCTGGTAAAACAGTTGCAGCCGAGCAGCCCGGTTCCGGCGGGAGACAGGCAAAGTGCTGTTGTCCACGAGAGTGTTCAGAGCCAAGCCCCCGCGCAGGCAGTCACGACCGCCGAGGGCGAAAAGACCCTCGATTTTTTCCACGGTACCACAATCAACGTGGGTCTTGACACCTACTACGAATACAACTTCAACCAGCCCGTAGGTCGGGTGAACCTGTTGCGTGCCTACGATGTTCTTAGTAACAACTTCAATTTGAGCCAGGCCAGCGTGATTCTTGACCATCCGCCTGACCTGGCTGCCGGGCGGCGTTGGGGTGGGCGACTGGATCTGCAGTTCGGTCAAGCCACGGACTCACTTCAGGGAAATCCCTCCAACGAACCACGCCCGGATATCTACCGGAATATTTACCAAGCTTACGGTACGTACATCGTTCCTTTCGGTAAGGGCCTGAACGTCGACTTCGGCAAATGGGGTAGTTCGCTCGGGGTCGAGGGCAACTACACCAAGGACCAAATCAACTATTCCCGGTCGTACTGGTTCAACTTTCTGCCCTTTTACCACATGGGCTTCCGCATCAGTTACCCGGTTAACGATCGCTTTGCCCTGACCTACTGGTTGGTCAATGGGACTAATCAAGTAGAAGCTACTAATGGTTTCAAAGATGAATTGTTCGGCTTCACGGCCAAGCCGCAAAAGAATCTTACCTGGACTGTGAATTACTACTTCGGACAGGATCACCCTGATCGCGCTCCGGCGACGAATTGCGGACCTATCCCGGTGCAGCCGGGGCTCTGTTTCACAGCAATTCGGCCAGCTCCCAACGGCCGGACACACATCTTCGACAGTTATGCGACCTGGCAGACGACCCAAAAACTAACGCTGCAAATCGAAGGAGACTATGAGATCGAACGTCTGTGGCAGAACGCGGCACCAGGCGAGTCGTCGACTCCTTCAGTAGTTGCTGGTGGCGCAGCGTATGCGCGCTATCAGTTCAACCCGAAGTTCGCGCTGGCTGCGCGCGCGGAGTATATGTCGGATGGCGGGCTCTTCAGCGGCATCAATCAGGCTCTGAAGGAGGCCACCGTGACCTTCGACTACAACCTGGGCGGCGGATTTCTTACTCGTTACGAGTGGCGGAGTGATTTCTCAAACCAACCGTCATTCCTGACTAATGCGCAGGGAGTTTTGAGCAAACAACAGAATACGGCAACGATTGGACTCCTCTGGTGGTGGGGGCGGAAGGAAGGTCCGTGGTAAACCTGCAGAATGGCAACGTTAAGCATGTCCGCTCTCACCCCAGCGGCAAACTAAAGTAGAAAACCGACCCGTGCCCCAACTGGCTGGTGACGCCGAGGCGGCCTCCGTGAGCTTCCACTATGGCTTTGCAGATTGCCAGTCCCATGCCGGTGCCGTGGACTTGCACGCGCTGGTTTCGTCCGCGATAAAATTTTTCGAAGACGAGGGATTGCTCGAAATCGTCGATGCCGGGGCCGCGATCGGCAATGTTGACGGTGAGCGTCTGGTTCCTGGCTTCCGCAGTGATGCGGATCGGAGCGCCGGCGGGTGAGTATTTGGCGGCGTTCTCGATCAGGTGCACGAGGACTTCCTTGATGTGCGCGGAGTCCATGCGCGCGTTGGGAAGGCCGGCGGGGATTCTGACTTCCACAGGATGCTGGACCAGGAGTTGCTTCAGTTCGTCGAGCGCTTCCGCGACCGGGATGCCGATGGGCGCGGGTTCGAAGCGGAATTCCACTTTGTTGGCATCCAACTGGGCCATCTCGGCGGCCTCTCCGATCAGGCGGTTCAGGCGATCGCTCTCCTCATTGATGATGGTCAGCAGTTCCTGCCTCTCCTCGGGCGAGTGACCGTCCGGGGAATGACTCGAGCTGCTGAGAAGCGAGGTCACCGACGCTTTGATGGCGGTGAGCGGAGTGCGAAACTCATGGGTGACCGAATCGAGCAGGACGGAGCGCAACTGTTCGCTTTCGCGGGCGGCCTCGGCGCGGCTGAGTTTTTCGACGGCGCCCGCGCGCTCGATGGTGATGGCCACCAGACTGCCGATGGCCTCCAGGGTTTGCCGCGAAAGCAGGGAACCGGAGACGCCCATGCAGCCCACCACGCGCATGCCCATGCGGAGCGGCATGAAGGCCAGTTGATGGACAGCGTCGAAGCGCGGTTCACCGCGCACACAAATCAACTGGAGATCACTCGATTCCAATCCGTCGATGGTGGGGCCGGAGCGATAAACGTCGGCACGGCTGGACAACCAAAGCGCGGCTGACCGGATGCCGAAGGAATCTACGATGTAGCGGGGAATCAGGTTCAACAACTCCGCCGGGCTGTCGCTCGAAAGCAGCAACTGGCTGAAGGCGTAGAGGCGTTCCAGTTCCTGCCGGCGCTCGATAGCAGAGCGGGCGCCGCGCCGGGCGCGCTCCGACAGTTCGCTGGCAGTGACCGCGGTGACCAGAAAGGCGAACAGTGCGATCCAATTCTGCGGGTCGGCGATGGTAAAGGTGCCGATCGGAGGCAGGAAAAAATAATTAAATGCGAGGGTGGCGATCACCGACATGAAAACGGCTTGCCGTAAGCCCCAGGAAGCGGAGATCCCAAGGACGCCGAGCAGGTAAGCCAGCGCGAGAGTGGTCGGGTTGAGATGGAGCCAGCGGTAGCCGACGAGAGTAATTCCGGCGACACACAGCGCCGCGATCACGTATCCGGTTCCGGATCTGGCCGCAGCTTTCACGAGGCGATTGTATGACAAAGACCAGGTTTCAAGGTTTCAAAGTTTCAAGGTTTCAAGGTGTCAACGTCTTAAGGCCGGTTGCAAGGCGTTCCCAATGCCTTTGTCCTTGAAACCTTGAAACTTTGAAACCTTGAAACCTTTCTTTTCACACATCGACAAAGTTCGACGTCTCAACGACAATAATCGCTGTGCCCAAGACCCCCGAGCAGTGGTTGGAGAAAATTTCGCCGGCGAAGACGGGAGGCAGGTTCAAGCTCTTTCTTGGCTACGCTCCCGGTGTGGGCAAGACCCACACCATGCTGACGGAGGCGATCCGGCGGCATACGCGCGGCGAAGATGTGGTGATTGGGGTTGTTGAAACCCACGGACGGAAAACGGTGGCGGAGTTGGTCACGAATCTGGAAGCCGTGCCGCGCAAGCAGATCGAGTACAAAGGAGCGCTCTTCGAAGAGATGGACGTCGACGCCATTCTCGCGCGCCAGCCTCGCGTGGCGCTGGTGGACGAACTGGCGCACACCAACATCGAGGGCAGCAAGCATCGCAAACGCTATGAGGACGTGCTGGAACTGCTGGATGCGGGGATCGACGTTCTCTCCACCATGAACATCCAGCACCTGGAGAGTGTGACCCCGACGGTGCAGGGAGTCACCGGGATAACGGTGCGGGAAACGGTTCCCGACTGGGTGCTGCAGAGAGTCAACGAAGTGGTGATGATCGATCTGACTCCGGAGGCGCTACAGAACCGGATGCGGCGCGGCGACGTCTATCCGCAGGAGCGCGTGGGACGGGCGCTGGAAAACTTTTTCCGCGAGACGAACCTGATCGCTTTACGCGAGCTGGCATTGCGCCAGGTGGCGCAACAGGTGGACCTGAGCCTGGAACAGCACCGCGGAGAGGAAGAGAAAGATCGCGGAGCGGTCGCCATCCGCGAACGCATTGCGGTATGCATCAGCTCGAACCCGGCGGCGCAGTATCTGGTGGCGCGCGGGGCGCGCATGGCGCAGGCCATGAACGCCGAGCTGTTCGTTGTTTATACCGATCTGGGGCAGGACGGCAGCGCAGCGAATCAGCGAACCCTGGCCGCCAACGTGCGCTTCGCGGAAAACGTGGGGGCGACGATCGTGCGGCTGAAGGGGAAGAGCGTGGCCGAGGCGGTCGCGGAATTCGTTAACGAGAAACACATCACGCAGGTGGTTTTTGGACGCTCCGCGACGCGGGGCTGGAAACGATATTTCTATCTTTCGGCGATCCATCAGTTTTTGCGCGACGCCCCGGCGGTGGATGTGCACATCGTGACGCAGGAACCGGGATGATTGAGCGTCTTGGGGCGCAAATGCCGGAGCATAAACGCCGGAGCGTAAACCTTGGAGCATAAACACATTCTGGTGGTGGACGACGAATCCCAGATCACGCGGGTGCTTCGCACTTCTCTTTCCAGCCACGGATATGACATTCGCGTGGCCAACGACGGCGAGACCGCACTGGAGATCATGAAAGACTGGTCGCCCGATCTGGTCATCACCGACCTGGCGATGCCCAACATGGACGGGTTGGAATTGTGCCGGCGGCTACGGACGAAGACGCAGATTCCGATCATCGTGCTTTCGGTGCGGGGTGAGGAGCGGACCAAAGTAAAGGCTCTGGATGCGGGCGCGGATGACTATGTGACCAAGCCGTTCGGCATGGAGGAACTGCTGGCGAGGGTCCGCGCCAATCTTCGCCGCACGCGAACGGAAGCGTCGGAACTGGAGCCGATAGAAATGGGCGACTTCAAGATCGATCCCGGAGCCCGCACCGTTTTTGTAAAGGACCGCGCAGTCCACCTCACTCCGAAGGAATTCGACTTACTAGCGTATCTGGCCCGCCACGCCGGCAAAGTGGTGACGCATCGCGCCCTGCTGGGCGCGGTCTGGGGTGGGGAAAGCACAGAACAGGTCGAATACCTGCGCGTATTCGTGGCGCAACTCCGCAAGAAGCTTGAGCCCTCGCCAAATTCCCCTCGTTACATTGTGACCGATCCCTGGGTCGGTTATCGCTTCGAGCCGGGAGACTGATCGGGGAGCCCGCGCACTTCCTTTATGACTTCCTTACGAATTGCTTACCTCACTTTTATGGGGAAACCTGTCTAATTCCGACGATGGCACAAATGAGATGCTTGTTCCGGGGTGGACGCCTGATCCTTGCCAGGATGAGAATAGGCTGAATCTGGCCGTGCTGGTCAAGGTTTGATCGCGACCTGAAGTTAGTCGGAAGTTGTTCGTGTTTTGAAGGAGATGGTATGCAAGACCTGATCTTTGTCGTAGTCACGATAGCGTTCTTCCTGCTATCGCTGGGTTATGTGCAATTCTGCGATCGAATTCGCTGAGGACAAATCGCCTGAGGCAATCAACCGAGGCAAATCAACCGAGGCAAGTCAATATGAATGCTGAATCGATCATCATGCTGATCGTAAGTGCAGGTTTGATGGTCTACCTGCTGTATGCGTTGCTGAGACCGGAGAAATTCTGAAATGACAACCAATGGCTGGATACAGATCTTCGTATTTCTGGCTCTGATTCTGGCGATCACCAAGCCGCTCGGCGTATACATGGCAAGAGTGTTCGGCCGTGAGCGCACTTTTCTCGACCCCGTGGCTCGACCGATCGAGCGGTTGCTCTATCGCGTGACTGGAGTCGATGAAAAGCACGAGATGCGCTGGACCGAATACGCTTTCTCGATGCTGCTGTTCAGCGGCGTCTCCATGCTGCTGCTGTATCTGATCGAACGGGTGCAGCAGTTCCTGCCGTGGAATCCGCAGAAGTTCGGGGCCGTCGCTCAGGCACTGGCCTTTAACACCGCCGCGTCTTTCGATACCAACACGAATTGGCAGAACTATTCGGGCGAGTCCACCATGAGCTATCTGACGCAAATGGCTGGCCTCGCCTACCATAACTTCGCGTCGGCGGCGGTGGGCATTGCACTGGCGATCGCATTCGTTCGCGGCATCGCGCGCAAGGAAAAAGAGACCATCGGCAATTTCTGGGTCGACATGACCCGCTCCATCCTGTGGGTGCTGCTGCCGGGCTGCATCGTCTATGCCCTGCTCCTGGTTTCGCAGGGAGCCGTCCAAAACCTCAGGCCGTATGACACCGCGAAGCTGGTCGAGCCACAACAGGTCCAAAAGACTGGGACGGACGGCAAGCCCGTGGTGGGGCAGGACGGCAAGCCGGTGATGGACACCGTGACCGACCAGACCATCGCGCAAGGCCCGGTTGCTTCTCAAGAGGCGATCAAGATGCTGGGCACAAACGGCGGCGGATTTTTCAACGCCAACAGCGCCCATCCCTTTGAGAATCCCACACCACTTAGTAACTTGTTGCAGATACTTTCCATCTTCGCGATCCCGGCAGGTCTTACTTACACGCTGGGCCGAATGACGGGGTCGCCGCGTCACGGCTGGGCGGTCTGGGCGGCGATGGCGGTTCTGTTCCTGTGCGGGGTTACGACGGCTTACTGGGCCGAGTCCCGAGGCAATCCTCTGCTGCACGGAGTTGACCAACAAGCCGTCGCGACGCAGCCGGGCGGCAACATGGAAGGCAAGGAAGTACGCTTCGGCATCGCCAACTCCGCGCTGTTCGCCACCGTCACCACCGACGCGAGTTGTGGCGCCATTAACGGCTGGCACGATTCGTTTACTCCGCTGGGCGGCATGGTTCCGCTGGTCAACATCATGCTCAGCGAAACGGTGTTTGGAGGAGTGGGCGCAGGCCTGTACGGCATCCTGATCTACGTGGTGCTATCGGTGTTCATTGCCGGGCTCATGGTAGGGCGCACGCCGGAGTATCTGGGCAAGAAGATTGAAGCCTACGACGTGAAGATGGCGATGCTGGTCACTCTGGTTTTCCCGCTGATCATACTTGTGCTCACGGGCATTTCATCGGTTGAGGGATTTGGCACATCGAGCATCAGCAATGCGGGGCCACACGGGCTGACCCAAATCCTCTACTTGTTTACGTCGTCGGCAGGGAATAATGGTTCCGCGTTCGGCGGCATAAACGGCAACACCCTTTGGTACAACACCGCGGGCGCGATGACGATGCTGGTGGGACGATTCTTCATGATCATCCCCATGCTGGCGATTGCCGGCAACCTGGCGAAGAAAAAGACGGTGCCCGCAACGGCTGGCACGTTCCCGGTAACTACGCCCCTGTTCACGGTTCTGCTGGTGTCGGTGATTGTGATCGTGGGAGCGCTCACATTTTTCCCGGCCCTTAGTCTGGGACCTGTACTTGAACACCTGCTGATGATGGCAGGGAAAACTTTCTGAGGCAGGGCTTTCCGAGGTAAGACATGGCAGAAAAGAAAAGCAAGAGTTTGTGGGACGCAAAAATCATCCGGCGGGCGCTGGTCGATGCCCTGGTCAAACTCGATCCCCGCACCATGATGAAGAATCCGGTCATGTTCGTGGTCGAGGTTGGCAGCGTGGTAACGACCATCCTGTTATTCGGCGGGAAGCAGAGCTTCGCCTTCAATCTGCAGATCACGCTGTGGCTTTGGTTCACGGTGCTGTTTGCGAATTTCGCGGAAGCCATGGCCGAAGGACGCGGCAAAGCGCAAGCTGACACGCTGCGCAAAGCCCGGTCCGAAACCGAGGCCAAGCGCCTGCTGGAGGACGGAACGACAGAAACGGTGGCGAGTGCAAAGCTGCGTTCGGGCGATGTCGTGATGGTGACCGCAGGCGAACTCGTCCCGGGCGATGGCGAAGTCATCGAAGGCGTGGCCTCGGTGGACGAGTCTGCGATCACGGGCGAATCCGCGCCGGTAATTCGCGAAGCTGGAGGAGACCGGTCAGCGGTCACCGGCGGCACGCGCGTGCTTTCCGACGTCATTAAAGTCCGCATTACTTCGAATCCGGGCGAGACCTTCCTCGACAGAATGATCGCTTTGGTCGAAGGCGCGGAGCGGCAGAAGACTCCGAACGAGATCGCGCTCAATATTCTGCTGGCGGGCCTGACCATCATTTTCCTGCTGGCTGTAGTTACGTTGCAGCCTTTCGCGATTTACTCGGGATCGCCGCAGACCGTATTTGTGCTCGTCTCCCTGCTCGTCTGCCTGATTCCGACCACCATCGGGGGCCTGCTCTCCGCGATCGGCATTGCCGGCATGGACCGCCTGGTGCAGCACAACGTGCTGGCGATGTCCGGGCGCGCCGTGGAAGCGGCCGGAGACGTGAACACGCTGCTGCTCGATAAGACGGGAACGATCACGCTCGGTAACCGGCAGGCGGCGGAGTTCATCCCCGCACCGGGCATTACCACGGCCGAAATGGCCGATGCCTCTCAACTCGCTTCGCTTGCCGACGAAACGCCCGAAGGCCGCTCGATTGTCGTGCTGGCAAAAGAGAAGTACAACCTGCGCGGCCGCGAACTGGCGTCACATGAAGCGGTGTTCGTCCCCTTTACCGCGCAAACCCGCATGTCGGGCGTGAACCTGGACGGTCGCGAGATTCGTAAAGGAGCGGTCGACGCCATCACCAAATACCTGCATCAGTTCGGCACATCGCTGCCGCGTGAGGTGCAGGCGAGCGTGGAACAGATCTCGCGCTCGGGAGGAACTCCGCTGGTGGTGGCGGAGAATCAGCGCGCGTTGGGCGTGATCTATCTGAAGGACATCGTCAAGGGCGGAATGCGCGAGCGCTTCAATCAACTGCGCGCCATGGGGATCAAGACCGTCATGATCACCGGCGACAATCCCCTGACAGCGGCGGCGATCGCGCGCGAGGCTGGGGTGGATGATTTTCTGGCGGAGGCGACTCCGAAAGACAAGATGGATCTGATTCGGCGCGAACAGGCCGACGGCAAACTGGTCGCCATGACCGGCGACGGCACTAACGACGCGCCTGCGCTGGCTCAGGCCGACGTGGGCGTGGCCATGAATACTGGTACGCAAGCGGCGAAAGAAGCCGGAAACATGGTGGACCTGGATTCGAATCCCACCAAGCTCATCGAAGTGGTGGCGATTGGCAAACAACTGTTGATGACACGCGGAGCGCTCACCACGTTCTCGATCGCGAACGACGTGGCCAAGTATTTCGCGATCATTCCCGCGATGTTTGCCGGAACATTTCCAGTGCTGAATGCGCTGAACATCATGCGGCTGCAAACGCCGCAGTCGGCAATACTCTCCGCCGTTATTTTTAACGCGCTCATCATTGTTGCGCTGATTCCACTGGCGCTGCGAGGAGTCGCGTACAAGCCAATGAGCGCCGAATCGCTGCTACGGCAGAACCTGCTGGTGTATGGATTTGGTGGGCTGGTGGTTCCGTTTATCGGCATCAAGCTGATTGACATGTTCATTACCGGCATCAAGCTGGTGTAGGAATTTGTAATTTGTGATTTGTAATTTGCAATTTAGAAGCATCGCTGTCGATAGGTTGGGCTTAGAGAGCCGCTGAATCGGATTCTTAAATTGCAAATTACAAATCGCAAATTGCAAATGAAAATTTGGTCACTAACAGAGAAATACAATGAAAAAGAATCTCGTTACAGCGGTACTCATGACGATCGCGACGACGGTGCTGTTGGGAATTCTGTATCCCCTGCTGGTGACCGGGCTCGCGCAGCTTGTCTTCCCCAAGCAGGCCAATGGCGAGCTCATCCACGGGAAGGATGAAGTGGTCATTGGTTCGCGGCTGATCGGGCAGCCATTTTCCGGGCCGGGCTACTTTCATTCGCGGCCGTCCGCCGCGGGCGCCGCTGGCTACGATGCCAGCGCCTCAGGCGGCTCGAACCTGGGCCCGACCAACGCGCAGTTGATTACTCGCGTCAATGGAGACGTTGCCAAGCTGCAAGCCGAAAATCCCGGCGTTCCCATCCCGGTCGATCTGGTGACGACGTCGGCTTCAGGACTCGATCCCGACATTTCGCCGGCGGCTGCGGAGTTCCAGATTCGGCGCGTGGCTGCGGAGCGCAAGATTCCGGAAGCGGAGGTCGCCCGCCTGGTTCAAGAAAACTCTGAGAACCGGCAATGGGGATTCCTGGGCGAACCGCGCGTTCACGTCCTCGAACTGAATATTGCGCTCGATGCGCGCTACGGGCGGTTAGCCAAAAAGTAGGCTGTGCGAAAGCCCCACACTGTCCGCACTCTAGCGCGGCGGATGAATCGCTCGCAGTGCGCCTGCGGCAACTGAAATCTCGGCGGGCGTCTCGCACACAAACTCTCCGTCAGCGTAGATCTCGAGCGGAGTCGTGGTCTGCACGTGAACTCGCTCGGCTCGCGAGTACTCGACTTCGGGCAGTTTGAGATGGCGCCCGAAGTACACGGTCGGAAACATACAAAACAGTTTAAAGGGATTCAGCTTGGTGATCCGGCAGATGTCGAGCTTGCCATCGGCGAGATCTGCTTCCGGCGCAATGCGCATGCCGTCTCCATAGAACGGCGTGTTGGCGAAGGCAGCGAGTAAGGTGAGCTTTTCGGCTTGAGTGTCATTCTTACGAGTGCCGTTGAACGTGGTCAGCCGCACGGAATAGGCCGGAAGTTTGAGCAGCATGGGCAATAGCGCCAGGGCATAGCCGCCGTGTCCGCGCAGCCAGCGCGGCATCTGATTGGCGCTTCGAGTGACGGCAGAGTCCAGACCGCACCCGGCGACGCAGCAGAAGTAGTGGGTGCGTTCCGGCGCAGCGGATGGAACGATAACTCCGAGATCAATGGCCTGCGCCTGAATTTTCCCCGATTCGAAATCGCGCCACACGCGCAAAGAGTCGCGCATCGAGCGCAGGTTCAGCGCGCGGGCAAAATCGTTTCCACTGCCGGCAGGCACGATCAGCACCGGAAGTTGGAGACGCACCAGCGCTGGCAGATGACGATGAATCGTCCCGTCCCCGCCAAAAACTAAGATGGCGTCGGCGTCGCTGGACGAGGTGGGCAGTCCCTGCAGCCACTCGGTTGGAGAGCTGCCTTGAAACGGCTTCAAGTCAGCCGGCGAAGTTCCCAACCCGAAGATGACGGCGGCGCGCATGGGCTAAGCGTTAAACGTCAAGCGTCAAATGTCCAGCATTAGAACACACGCGCCGACCAGCGGACCAGTGAGTCACACCGATAGCAACTCCAGACGTGCTAGAATTTGTTGCGCCTGAGACGCTTCCTCCGAATTGGTGGCGCAGCAGACTTCTCCACCCTGGCAACAACGGACTGAAAAAAGTGGCCCAGAACCCCAACCCTCAAAGCGACTCCATTACCTACGCCGATGCCGGGGTCAGCATTGATCGTGGCAACCGCACCAAGCAGCGCATCAAGTATCTGGCCCACAAAACTTTCACCAAGGGAGTGCTGAGCGAGATTGGCGGATTCGGCGGGCTGTTCTCGGTGGATAAGAAGTATTTGGATCCGGTGCTGGTTTCGAGCGTGGATGGCGTCGGCACCAAGTTAAAAGTGGCCTTCGAAATGAAAATGCACCACACCGTCGGCGCCGACCTGGTGAATCACTGCGTGAACGACATCGCGGTGCAGGGCGCGGCGCCGTTGTTTTTTATGGACTACCTGGCGGTGGGCAACCTGGATCCGGAGGTCGCGGAAAAAATTGTTGGCGGCCTCGCCGATGCCTGCAAGCATAATGGCTGCGCCCTGATCGGAGGCGAGACCGCTGAAATGCCGGGGTTCTATCCCGAAGGCGAGTACGATCTTGCCGGATTCATTGTCGGAGTGGTCGAGCGCGACCGCATCATCAGCGGCAAAGACGTGCAGGTGGGGGATTGCGTCCTCGGCTTGCCTTCCAACGGCCTGCACACCAACGGATACTCGCTGGCTCGCAAACTACTTTTTGAAATCGCGGGCTATTCCCCGGAAACTTTTGTCAGCGAGATCAAGAACAAGGTCGGCAACGAACTGATGCGAACCCATCGCAGCTACTGGTCGGTCATTCGGAAGATGATTGCGGGCGAGTGCGTCGCGGCGCTGGCGCATATCACCGGCGGCGGAATTACCGAGAACCTGCCCCGAGTGCTGCCCAAAGGCACGTCGGCCGTGATCGAACTCGGTACCTGGCCGGTTCTGCCCATCTTTGAACATCTGCAGAAACTCGGCAACGTCGCTGAGGAAGAAATGCTCCGCACCTTCAATATGGGCCTCGGTATGCTGATCGTGGTTCCCGCCAAGAAATTCAAGAAAGCGCAGACGCTGCTGGAGCGCGCTGGAGAAAAATTTTACTGCGTCGGGCGCATCGTCAAGGGCGATCGTAAGGTGATGTTCAGCTAGGCAATTGGTGCCTCGTGTAGAGAAGCGGATTGCCGCGTCTCCCTCGTTGCATAACTGGGGCGTCAAAAGGAGACGGGGCAAGCCCCGTCTCTACAGCTTGAATTTTTGCCGCTCTTCGATTTTCTCCGTGTCTCCGCGTCTGTGGTGAATAATGATGTTCTATGAAGAACCTCGGCATTTTGCTTTCCGGGCGGGGCTCCAATTTCGTGGCTATCGCCGACAGCATCGCGGCGGGCAGGATTCCCAATGCGCGCATTGCGGTTGTTATTTCGAACCGTGGCGACGCTCCCGGTCTTGAAATCGCCCGCCAGCGCGGTCTCAACGCGCTCGTCATTGCATCGAAAGGTAAGCCGCGCGAGGAGCACGACCGCGAAGTTGTGGCTGCGCTCCACGACAACCAAGTCGACCTCGTCTGCCTCGCCGGTTACATGCGCCTGCTCTCTCCGTGGTTCGTGCAGCAGTTTCCGGCGAAAATTCTCAACATCCATCCGTCGCTGCTCCCGTCCTTTCCCGGACTCGAAGCGCAGCAACAGGCGTTTGCCTACGGCGTGAAAGTGACCGGGTGCACGGTGCACTTCGTGGATGAAGAACTCGATCACGGCGCCATCGTCGTGCAGAAAACCGTGCCCGTGCTGGACTCCGACGATGAGCACACGCTGGCGGCACGTATTCTTGAGCAGGAACATATCGCATACAGCGAAGCGATCAGGATTGTGCTGGAAGGAAAATTTGAGATCGCGGGCAGGAGAATGGTGAAAGGTCAGAGGTGAGAGGTCAGATTGCAGAGGTAAGTCCAAATTCAACACGCTTCAGCTTTCACCTCTGCAATCTGACCTCTGACCTCTGCAATCCTACATAATGAGTTCGTTGCTCATTCTCGCGATCGGATGCTGCATCACCTCGAGTTCGTTTTTCACCAGGTTCAGTCCATACACGCACTGCTCAAATCTCTGCGAGAGTTGCGCGAACAGCGGCGCCACTTTCGCGTATTCGAAGTGTTCGAACTTGGAGACGATGTAGTAACTTTCTTTTCCCGCTTTGACCCAATCCACGAAGCCCTCGACCCGCTGACGGCGCAAGCGGTAATGGTTGATGCTCTCCGGAAACATGCCGGCGTAAAAGAGAGTGTAGTCGCCGATGTGCTTGCGAACCTGGCGTTCGCGGTCGAACGAGGGCGCGGGGCCGTAGATCGGGTCCGACTCGATCAGCATCTCGCCCACATCGTTCAACGGCTTCCCCGCCGCATTGCGGATTTTCAACAACTGCTCGGCATCGCAAAACTCTGCCAGCAGATGTGCGACGTAGCTCACGACTTGCGGATCGCGAATTCCAATCTCCTCGGCATAATGACGGCCGACCAGTTCACGAAATAGTTGCTGCAGCGGATGCGTCTCCGGAAATTCCATGGCCCCACTTCCCTTCCAAACCGTGCCCCCTCTTCCCATCGGAACAAAACGGTGTGCGGATTACATACCGTGAATCCTGATCCGATGCAAGTGACCATCGAGCCACTATTGTGGTTAGAAGCCCGCGTGGGGAGCGGCGTTTCGGCGTATCTGCTGGCAGCCAAAGCAGGCGGCTGCTAATTTCCGCATCGCGTGGATCGAAAAATCGGTTTGCGGAATCTATTTAGACAAGAAAAACAGGAAAAAGGAGGCGGAGTGGAACGAATCAACATTGCAAGCGGAACACCGTGGGAGCCGATTGTCGGTTACTCTCGTGCGGTTCGCGTAGGATCGTATGTCCACATTGCGGTACAACTGCAACGGGGGCCGATGGCAAAATCGTCGGCGCAGGCGATGCCTACGCGCAGGCGGTTCAGACCCTCAAGAACATTCAGCGCGCGCTGGAGCGAGCCGGAGCTTCGCTGAAAGATGTCGTCCGCACGCGCGTGTTCCTCACCAACATTGCGGATTGGGAAAAAGCAGGAAAGGCCCACGGAGAATTTTTCCGCGACATTCGTCCCGCGAGCACGATGATGGCGATCACGGCCCTGGTTTCTCC
>Ga0187890_10001268_pt1 | contig 18359 bp, 16 predicted proteins | sample June2016WEW_21_1_FD_133005 | JGI IMG/M metagenome (GOLD analysis project Ga0187890, IMG submission 133005) | Peatland microbial communities from SPRUCE experiment site at the Marcell Experimental Forest, Minnesota, USA - June2016WEW_21_10 | ecosystem: Environmental > Terrestrial > Soil >... | reverse complement strand
CTCAATTACTTCTTTGAGCGCCTTGGCATCGAGATCGGTATCCAGCTTGGTCTTCTTCTGCTTCTTCTTCGCGTCGAAGACTTCGTCAAACGCGGACTTCGGAATCTCGAGCACGACGTTGCCGAACATCTGAATCAATCGCCGGTAGGAGTCGGCTGCGAACCGCGGATTGTTGCTGCGCTTGGCCAGCGACTCCACGCTTTTGTCGTTTAGGCCCAGGTTGAGAATCGTATCCATCATGCCCGGCATGGAAAATTTGGCGCCCGAGCGGACGCTCACCAGCAACGGATTCTCGCCGGTTCCCAGCTTTTGTCCCTGCAGCGCTTCCAGCTTGGCCAGCGCCTCTTCCATCTGCTGATCGACCTCTTTCGATACTTTGCCCTGCCGCATGTATTCACGGCAAGCTTCGGTCTGGATGGTGAATCCCGGCGGCACAGGCAGTCCGGCATTGGTCATTTCCGCCAGGCCGGCACCCTTGCCACCCAGGTCATCTTTCATCTTGCCGTTGCCGTCGGCTTTGCCGCCGCCGAAAGAGTAAACGTATTTCGTTGTGGTTTTCTTGTTTTCTTGAACGCCAGCTTCGGGGAGGGTAATTGTCGCCATGATTATTAGTCCTTTTCGCTTCGAGATTCCTGCTATTTCAATTTAGATCCTGCTTCGATCTTGGGTGGCGCAGCGCTTTCAGCGCTGTGATAAGCACCTCGACCGAATCCGGGCCTTAGCCCCTGAGGGACTTAGTTCTTGTTCTCAGTCACGATCTCTGAGAAATCTGCGATTGTGGAAAAACTGGTGTACAGCGTTCTTAGAATCGCCAGTCGATTTGCCCTAATCTGCTCGTCGTCCACCATCACCATCACTTCATCAAAGAATCTGTCTAACATCGGACGCAGGGACACGGCATGCGAGATGGCCGAATCGTAATTGCCTTCTTCGCGCAGCGTCTCATAGTAAGCCCCGGTATTCACGTGGCCGTTTATCCAGAGGTCCGTCTCTGCCGAGTGAGCATCGCCCATGAGTCCTTCATCGGGACGCTCCGGAATCGATATTCCTTTCTCCTCCGCTTGCTTCAAGATATTCTTGATCCTCTTGAAGGAGAAACACACGGCCTCAAGGTCCTTCGCGTCCTCCGAAGTCCTCGCCTTGCTCACCGCCTCGGCCCGCGCCAGCACATCCACCACATCGTCCGCGTCTGCTGCCAGCACAGCTTTAACCACATCATACGCATATCCGCGCACATCCTTCACATAAAACTCCAGCCGCTCGCGGAAGAACGCACGCACCGACTCGACAAACCTCTCCTCATCGACGAATTTCTTCTCCGCTTCCGATCCCTGGTAGCCCGCACGCGCATCCCGCATCAGGTCACTCAGCCGGAGCGGAAGTTTCTTCTCTGCGATCACTTTCACGATCGCATTCGCCTGCCGCCGCAGTGCAAATGGATCTTTCGACCCGCTTGGAACCAGCCCCAGCGCGAACATTCCGGCAATCGTGTCCGCTTTGTCACCGATCGAAAGCACGGCACCCTCGATCGACCGCGGCACCTCGTCTTCGGTGGACTCGGGTTTGTAATGATCGTAGATCGCATCCGCGATTGCGAATCGCGTCCCCTCGGGCAAGCTCGAATCAAGTTCCTGCACCCTCGCATACAGCCCGCCGACAATGCCTTGCAACTCGGTGAACTCCTTCACCAGTTCGGTGGTCAAGTCGGTCTTCGCCAGGCACACCGCTTTGTGGATCACGCCGGCACGAATCGGCATCCCACTTTGCTTGATGATCTCGCTCAGCCAACTGCACAAACGCTGCACCCGCAGCGTCTTCTCGTAGTAGCTGCCCAGATCCTTCTGGAAAGTGACGTGCCGCAGCAGTTCCAGCCGATCCAGCAGCGACCGCTTCTGATCCGTCTCCCAGAAAAACCGCGCATCGTTGAACCGAGCCCGCAGCACCCGCTCGTTGCCGTGCCGGATCAACCCTTGCGGATCGCCATCGGTATTCAGTACCGCCAGAAAGTGCGGCAGCAACTTGCCGCCCGCATCTTCCACCGCAAAATATTTCTGATGGTCACGCATCACGGTGACCAGCACTTCTTCGGGCAACGCCAGGAACTGCGGATCGAACCCGCCCAGAATCACGGAAGGAAACTCTGTCAGGTTCACTACCGTGTCGAGCAGCGACTTGTCTTCCCGCCAGCGTGCCCCGGGAATCGTACGCGTGGCCGCATCCAGAGCTTTGCGAATCTGCTGCTCGCGCTCCGAGCGCCCGAGAACCTTGGCGGAGCGCAGAGCATCCACATAAGCCGAACCGGCTCTCGCAATCGTCACGTCTCCGTGGGCTAAAATCCTGTGCCCCCGCGACGTCTTCCCTGCCCGAATCCCGTCAAACTCCAGCGGAATCGTCTCACCGTCGAGCATCGCCACCAGCCACCGCACCGGACGCACAAAGCGTTCGCTCGGCTTCCGCCAGTACATATTCTTCGGCCAGTAGATCGAGGAAAGTTCCTTGGGTAGATTCTCCGCGAGAACTTCGGCAGCACTCAGACCTTTCTTGGTCACCTTCGCAGCCAGGTACTCGCCCTTCGCCGTTGTGATCTTCTCCAGCTGCGAGACGTCGATTCCTGCCTTCTTGGCGAACGCATGCGCCGCCGCCGTAGGCTGCCCATCTTTGTAAGCAACACTTGCCGAGGGACCAGTCACCTGCTCGGTGAGATCGGCCTGAGCCGCGGGAATATCTGCCGCGATTACGGCCAGACGCCGTGGCGTTTCAAGAGAAGTGACTCCGCTGGCAACCAGCCGTTCCCGGCTTAGCAGCGCGCCGACACGCTCACGCAACTCCTGCGAAGCCGCGTCAATCATTCGCGCCGGAATCTCTTCGCACCCGATCTCTAGCAGGAAGTCTGGCATGCCCCTCAAACCTTTAAGTTTCTCAAACCTCGCCCCAAACCAATGTGATGCCTGTCACGTTCCCCTGTGCAAATTCCTCGAACCCAGGTGCCGACCTCACAATTCACGATGCCACCGGCGATAACTTTTCCTTCTTCGCCTTCTTCTCGCGAACAGGTTCTTCCTCATCGGACTTTTCGCCCACCGCGGTAGCTTCGCTCTTCTGCTGATCTACCCAGGCCTTTGCGATGCCCACGGCTAGCGCCCGCACACGCGCAATCACCCCCACCCGCTCCGTCACCGAAATCGCTCCCCGCGCGTCGAGAATGTTGAACAGATGCGAACACTTCAAGCAGAGATCGTAGGCGCTCAACACCGGGAACCGCGATTTCTCGCGCGCAATTCCATCGCCCTCGGCCTTGTCTTTAGTCAGAGCCGCATACCGCTCCAGCAGTCCGTGGCACTCCGCCTCGTATAGTCTGAAGTGCTCCCAAGCCTTCTCCACTTCCGCGGCCTCGAAGTTGTACACCGAGAACTGCAGCTCATCCGCCAGCCGCACGTCGCCATACGTCGTCGCCCGCCCCGTCTCCGGATCGCGCGCCCACACAATGTCGTAGATCGATTCCACATCCTGCAGAAATGCTCCGATGCGCTCCAGTCCGTACGTCAGCTCCACCGAAATCGGAAACAAATCCACGCCGCCGCACTGCTGGAAATAAGTGAACTGCGTGATCTCCAGCCCATCCAGCATCACCTGCCACCCCACGCCCCACGCGCTCAGCGTCGGTGCCTCCCAGTTATCTTCCTCAAACTTAATGTCATGCTGCCGCAAGTCAATCCCAATCGCCCCCAGCGACTCCAAATACAACTCCTGAACATTCTCCGGCGGAGGCTTCAAGATCACCTGCAACTGCATGTGTTTGAACAGCCGGTTCGGATTCTCCCCATACCGCCCATCCGCCGGCCGCCGTGAAGGCTGCACATACGCCACCTTATAAGGCTTCGGCCCCAGCACGCGCAAAAACGTCTCCGGCGCCATCGTTCCCGCGCCCACCTCCACGTCATAAGGCTGCTGCAACACGCACCCGCGCTCCGCCCAAAACGTCTGGAGGCGCAGGATGAGTTCCTGGAACGTAAGCGGATTGGGCTTGGCTGGATTCACTGGCTTGTTCGGGAACCCGAAGGTTAATGATTGATTGTAACGGAAGCTGGGGGAACCGTCAGCTAGCCGGCGCCGGAACAGGCAGGATCAGGGCGAACCCGCATCCGGCGCAAACTTTCCTTTGAGCGACCACGTCCCCTCAAAGGCCGGCAACAGCTTTTCCATCGTTCAGTCGGAACTGCGCCGCGGCTGCCTGCCTTGGCCAGTCTGGGTCACGGCCACTCCAACCACTGCGAACGCAAGCAACTCAATCGCAACCGCTCGAAGACATTTCATCGAAGCGCTCCCTGCCCGTCCTGCGAAAGCCGCTGCGAAGCCTCCAGGGACTTAGAACCCGGCGCCCCCATATGCCGCTGGAAATCCCAAAGGGATGCAACGCAATTCTTCATCCGTGGGCTTCCGCCAGCGGACGAAGTGGGAGCACGCGGATTTGCTTCTCGCGCTTTCGGGTTCGCGCAATGTCGTAGGACGATTGCATCCGCATGAGGGTGTCCATCCTCACTCCAAAGGCTTTTTCTAGGCGCAGCGCCATATCGCCGGAGAGGTCGGCCTTGCGATTCAGCAGGCTGGACAAAGCCGGCCGCGAGACCCGCAGGGCCGCAGCCGCAGCCGTCACCGACAAGCCCGCAGGCTCGATAATCTCAGTCCGGATGAAATCTCCGGGATGAGGAGGATTCTTCATAGCCATAGGAATGCCGCTCCTGTTTCAGTGATAATCTTCCAAGTCCACATCGCAGATTTCACTCTCCACGGCGTCTATGTGAAACGTCAAACGCCGGTTGCGCGTCACGCTGAGGCTCCAGGTGCCCTTGCGGTCACCGGCCAGCGTGTGCGCCTTCCATGCGGGGAGCGAGTGCAATTCCTCCGCGTGCTGCATGTCGTCGAGAAACGCCAGCATCTTGCGCAGCTTATCCACCGCATCGGCGGGAACGCCCCTCACCATGTCTGCCACGTAAAGCTTCTTCACACCCTTATGGGTGAAGCTGCGGATTCTCACTCAGTCGAGTGTAGCCTGTAGCTTAACACTTGTCAACGCTCAGTGGCCGATCCAGGTTGGTGATCGCCCTCCTAAAATCCGCCCTTCTCCAGCATCCCGGCCGTAACCAGCTTCTTCTCAATCTGCCGCTGCAACGCCTGTATCACAAACTTCCGCAGATCCGCTCCCTGCGCCTTCGGCCACGGATCCCCCGCAAAACTCTCCACTGGCGCGCGAAACATCAGCGCCGCCAGCTCCCGCGATTCGCCTGAAATCTCGGAAGACGCCAGCCGCTTATCCTCCGGACACATCAGCCCGTCGGCCAATGCATGAAAGTAAGCGCGGCTCCCGTTCAAGCTGCGGCCGCACACGATGCACTCGGTCAACTCAGGCAGAAAACCCACCAGCCGCGTCAGCCACAGGTCAAAATAAGTGACCGGCATCCATATGTCGGAGCCGGTCAAAGCATGCAGCACCGAAAGCGTCAGCCGGAAGATGGCGTCATTGGCCTCGCGATCGGGCAGCAGTTCGTCGAGCAATTCAGCCACATGCGCCAGCGCTGTCGCCCGCGCATAGCTGACTTCGGTGGCTAGCGGAGACTCCAACACCTCGCATGCATCCAACCGCGCGAGTTCCTGCCGCTCCCGCACGTCATAAAATGCCCGGACGTAGGTCATCGGCTCCAGCGCTCCCCCAAACCGCCGCTTCGACTTTTTCGCCGACCGCGCCACACCACGCACTTTGCCTTCCGCACGGGTAAACAGCGTGACCAGCAAATCGGCCTCGCGCAGCGGATAGGTGCGCAGCACAATCGCTTCCGACTCCATCAGTGCCATGGATGCCCAATTGAATTTCCGATTGTAGCGGACAGATGCGAGGATAGAAAGCCGAGGGATGGCTTGCCTTTAAGGCGCATCCCCACTCCGCATCCGAGCCAATTTGTTCTTATTTCTTCGCTCGGGCAACTCGCAGGAGACTTAGGGGTTCATTCCTACTGGGATTCTCCCTGATCAGGAGGAATTATGCGCAAAGGGGTTGGGATGATCGTCCTTTTAGCGCTGGGGCTGACCGCGGCCGGATGCAGCAGCGGCAGCGGATCGGGCGCCGGCAACATCAACGGAACTTGGGACGCGACCCTGACAAACACAGATGGATCGCCGGCCTACACTTTTTCAACCACATTTACCCAGGGTAGCGGCAGCGCACTCAGCGTCACCAATTTTACTTTTACGTTGCCTGGTCCTTGCTTCGAGTCGTACTCGGCGAACCAATATTCAGAAACTGGTTCGTTCAGTCTAAGTGGGAATTCCAGCGGCAGTGTTATGGGAGTGTTTGGAATGACCATTACCACGACATTCCCCGGCGGCACGAACAACGTCCTTACCCTCACAGGAACGGTGAATGGCAATTCGATTTCCGGCACCTGGAGCGCGACCGGCCTATCGGGATGCAGTGGGAACGGGACCTTCAAGATCGGGCCGCCAATGGCAGGCGGGTAGGTTCCCGAAGCAACGCGGCCCTCGCCCCCATTGACATGAAAGCAACCGGCCAAGCAAAAGGCGCGCATCCATGGATGGACACGCGCCTCGAAATCATCAAGCCAAAAGCCGAAAGCTAACGGCCAAACGCTTTACTACCGCCCGAAGTACGCCGCATTCTTCGCGGTGAATTCGTTCCACTTCTCCGGCAGGTCGTCGAGGGCGAAGATGGCCGAAACCGGACAGACCGGCACGCACGCCCCGCAATCAATGCACTCCACCGGATCAATGTAGAGCAGCTGCTCGGTCGCGTACTTGGGATCGTCCTTCTTGGGATGAATGCAATCCACCGGACACGCATCCACGCACGCTGTGTCTTTGGTGTTGATGCAAGGCTCTGCGATTACGTAAGTCATAACGGTGTCGGTCTCCTAAACTGGATGCGGATATTTTACTACGGCGATGCCTGCGGGACCGCACATTCTAGCAAGAAATGGCAGGCTGGGCAAAGAAGAAACGACAAGAAGAAACGGCCAGCAGCGTGCGCTGCCAGCCGTTCGTTTTTCCCTCCCGGATCAGAGAAACTCCGGATTCAGCCCACGGTTACCGGTGTCCGCCACCACCGTGTCCACCACCGCCGCCATGGAACCCGCCGCCACCACCACCACCGTGGAAGCCGCCCCGTGCCGCGCCGTGGAACCCACCGCCAGCTCCACCGTGGAAGCCGCCAGCCGGACCGCGGGCGAAGCCGCGTCCACCTGCAAACCCACGTCCGCCGACGAACCCACGTCCACCGTAGAAGCCACGACCGCCGTAATAGCCTCTACCGTAGCCCCAGCCGTGTCCATAGCCCCAGCCGCCCCAGCCCCACGGGCGTCCCCAGCCATACCAGGGTCCAGCGCCGATAAATACGCCGCCAGAAAACCAGCTAGGCCCGTAGTAGCCGTAAGGAGCGCAAGCGTAAGGTGCATATCCGTAATAACCGTAGGCGCATACCGGTGGTCCGCCAACTCCCACGCCCACCGCCACCTGCGCCTGAGAAGGCTGCGCATAAGCTAGCGGCAGCATCAGTACGCCAACCAAAGCCAAATATTTTAGGTACCGCATGTGATCCCCCTTGTTTCAGATCCGCCGCTCCAACCACCTAACCACCGGATCTGCAGGTCCTCCAGATCTTAACTTCAATCAGAATCGCCTATCTATTTGAACTCAGCACCGAAGAAAAAGTTGCAGGTCCAGCACTGGCTGATTTCAGCCACCCCGCCTGAATTCAACCACTTGCGAGGATAGGGTACCTTCGTTAGAAGCCTGACTGAAGAAAACTCTGACCGCGAAGTCTACCACCCTTGGTGAGGCGTAGGAAGCGGGGTAGAATAAGTCGTTCGCAAGGAGGATCCCATGGCTTCGACATCGGCTCACCAACCTGAGCATCTGGCCTCTCAGGGCAAAGACCTCATCAGCTTCGACGAGGCCATGGAGAGGCTTTCACGCGAAGAACGCTTTCGTGCAACGGTCTATTCGATGAATACCCTACTGGTGCAGAAGGGGATTTATTCTCCGGAAGAGTTCGAATTCCAATTTCGGCAGTTTGCCCAGAAGAACCTGCGCTAGCGGCCTCGCAGCGGAGGCTTGCTCTTTACGTCCTTCCACTTCGGCATGTGGCATTTGGGAGAATGGCAGCGTTCGTGGGCGCCGATCTCGCAGTTGGCGCACTCGCACTCGCACCAGAGTTGAGCCTCTTTGCCCTCAGATTTCGGGCCTGGTTGCTTCATCGAACTCCTCCTCAGACTAAAGTAGACGCGCTTTGAAGCGCCTCTGCCTTTACGTCTAAAGTTACTCTGGAGGCGAAGAAACCCTCTTGCACGACCCTGTACGACTACGCTCCCACTAACTCCCTCTTCTCACTCGGCTCGTACTCCACGATGTACCCTGCCACAGCGCTAGCCGCGACCGTCAGCGGCGATGCCAGATACATCTGCCCCGGCCCGCTGCGCCCGGGGAAGTTGCGGTTCTGGGCGCTAATCACCACCTGATCGGGACGCGTCGAAACTCCCGGCCCCGCATTGATGCACGCCCCACAACTCGGTTCGATCACAATCGCACCCGCCCTCTGAAACACATCCAGATAGCCTTTCCGTAAGCAGTACTCGCGCGTTTCCTGCGATCCAAACTGGATATAGAACTTCACCGAATCTGCCACGCGTTTGCCTTGCTTCAGCGCGTCGGCCAGCACGGCGGCGTACATGTCCATGTCTTCGTTCTTACCCGCTGTGCAAGTGCCGCCGTAAGCGATCTCGACCGGCACGGGTGTGTTCAGGTCACGCACATATTTCCCGTTGCCCGGATCTCCCGGCGTCGCAACCATCGGCGTAATCTCCGCCGCGTCGAGTGCGATTATGTGCGCATACTGCGCATCCGGATCGCTATACAAGCCTTCGATCATGCCCTCGGCCGTCTTCCGATCCATGCCCCGCCGCTCCACCAGAAAGTCGACCGCCTTATTATCCGGCGCAACGATGCCGGTAAATCCGCCAATCTCGGCGGCCATATTAGTCATGGTGGCGCGCTCGTCCACACTGAGGTCTTCAACCGCCTCGCCCGCATACTCCATCACTTTGGCGAGCGCCTTGCCGCTCCGCACGTAATCGAGGCTGAGAATCTTAAGGATCAAATCCTTCGCGGTGACGTTCTCATGCTTCTTGCCGCGAATCACGATCCTCACCGACTCCGGCACCTTCACCCGGACATCCTTCGTAATCCAGCTATTGAAAACGTCGGTCGTGCCGATACCGAAGGCGACGCAGCCAATCGCGCCCACATGCGGCGTGTGCGAGTCCGAGCCAATGTTCAGCTGCCCCGGCAGTGCATAGCTTTCCAGCACAATCGAGTGGCAAATGCCCTCCGACCCCTTGCGGTCTGTTAATTCTCCATGCAGCTTGATTCCCTGCTTCGCCGCGAAATCCTGCTGCTTCAGTTTGAGTTGCGTCGCCAGATCGAGCAAGCCAAGTTTCTTCTTCTCCTCCGAAATCACTTCGTCGAGGAACGTCAGGTGATCGCGGAAAAAGAGGATACTCGGGGCATCGTTCACCTTTGCATCCTTACCCACATAGCGCTCAAAAAAGATCGCCGCCATCGGCGTGACATACTCGTGGCTGAAACGCAAGTCGGCCTGCGCAAAACCCGTATCGCCTGGCTTCACCGCAATGACGCCAACCTCGCCCTTTTCGTTCTTCATGTGCCGCGCGAAGATTTTCTCCGCCAGCGTCATGCCGCGCTTGGGAGTTTGAATCGGCGGCAGGAACACTTTCCCTTGCATCCGTGCCACATTGAAAGGAAATAACCCGCCATATTCAATGACCTGCCGCGTAATCTCATCTTCTCCCGCGGTGAATTCGGCGAGCGCGATCTCTTCCCCGCCGCGAATCCTGTCGATCAGCGAAAAGTCAGTGGATGTCAGCACTCCCAGGTTCTGGCAATTCTGCTTGTAGATGCGCTCAATGTTTTCCGCGATCACCACGCGAATACCCGCGCACATCTCGGCGTAAGGTGACTGCTCGCGGCTCGATCCCTTGCCGCGCCGCTTGCCGCTCACCGCGCACACAAATCCGCCGCGCTTCACGTCGCCACGCCCAATCGGCGTCACGCTGCCGCACTTCAGCCCAAGATATGGAATCTCGCCCAGGGTCTCGTCAAAGTAAAAGCAGTAGTGCGCCGGGGTAATCTCATCAGTCGAGATGTCGTCGCGCAGCTTGGGATTGCTAGCCGGATTCTTCGTATCCCACGGCAGGTCTTCACCCGCGAGTTGCCGCTTGATCAGTTCCGGGTCTTCGGTAAGGAAAAGAATTCGCCCGTGCAGCCGGACTTTGTCGGGCCGCTTTTCAATCTTGCGTTCCAGAAGAGAGGTGATCACATTGAGCCTTTAGGACTTAAAAAATGAAGGAACAGCCGGAAGCAAGCGTGGGCCAGTCCCCGGACATTGTAACCCGGCGGAGGAAGCTTGGTCCGTCGATCTCACGGCCAGGAACTAAGTGGATTCGCTCACTCTCTGTGGTTCAGAGGTTTTTTCTTAGCCCGGCTTCAGACCGAAATCTCATCTCTTGTACTCACTCGGATCGGGCAGAGCTTCCAAACCTCGCCCCGCAAAGATTTCCTCGAACTCCTTCAGCAGCGCCTCGTGGATCAGCCCGTTCGAAGCCACAGTCTCGCGGCTGTCGATTTCAAATGGCGAACCGTCGAAGCGCGTCACTTTGCCGCCAGCTTCTTCCACGATCAGCACGCCCGCCGCCGTGTCCCAGGGATTGAGATTGAATTCCCAAAACCCGTCGAAGCGTCCCGAAGCCACGTTGCACAAGTCGAGCGCCGCCGATCCCGCCCGCCGCACTCCGTGCGTGCGCAGCGTGATGTGGTGATAAAAGTGAATGTTCGGATTCTTGTGCCGCTTCTGGCTGGGAAATCCCGTGGCCAGAAGGCATTCCTTCAGCGTAGCCGCTTTGGAAACATGGATCGCCTCGCCGTTGAGCCGCGCACCTTGCCCCCGCTCCGCCGAAAACAGCTCATCCCGTGTCGGATCGTAAATCACCGCGGCAATGCGGCTGCCCTTGCGTTCGAGCCCCTGGTTTTCCAGAGCAATCGACACGCAAAACACCGGATACCCGTGCGCGAAGTTCGTCGTGCCATCCAGCGGATCGACATACCAGCGATACTCGCTGCCCCGGTCGCTGAGCCCCTGCTCTTCGCCCAGAACGTCGTGCCCAGGCCACTGCTCCCGGATGCGTTCGCGGATCAGCACCTCGGCTGCCCGGTCCGCCGCCGTCACCAGGTCGGCGTCTCCCTTGTATTCGATCTTCAGATGCTGGTGAAAGTAATCCATCAGCAGCGCGCCCGCTTCGCGAGCGATGGCTGACATGGCGGGAAGAAAGCTGGGGTCGGAGTTAGGCACAGGTCTGGATACCGGGCTTCGGGCTTCGGCTATCGGGCTTCAAAGTCAAAAACAGCGCGGGACAGTATGGAATGGCCGAAGCCCGAAGGCCGAAGCCTGAAGCCCGCTTCATTTCTTCTTCCCGCCATCTTCGGCGATGTACATGATCTCGTGCTTAAAAATGAACAGGTTGGGCGCACCCTCGCGCGTCAGTCGCACCATGTGCTTGTCGTAATACTCAATCCACCCGCTCACCATCTGCCCGTCCATCAGCTTCACGCTGACCGGCTTCTGCTTCTCGCCCAGCCCCTTGAGAAAGCTGGCTTCTTCGAAAGTCTCTTCCGGAGGCGGCGTCCGCCCCCGCTTGCCGGCATTAGCGTTTCCCTGCGCACGGAAAGGCATGAGGGCATTGTACACAAAGCGCCAGGCTGGATCGCCTGGATAGACGGATCAAATGGAATAAGCCAAGGTTTGGGGTTACAATTTGCAGAACAGTCGCTTGCCTTCCCGTCTAGGAGGTTCGCCGTGAAGTCTTCCATTCTGAATTCTCTGCTGTTCCTTTTCCTTTCAGCATCGCTTCTTTGTGCACAAACGGGACGTCCCATTCCCGCCGGGGTTCGCCAAGCCGACCAGGCCCAGGATCAGTTCGAAAAGAACTCTGTCCCGCCAATAGGCCAACGCTCGGCGATTGATCCGGCAAAGCTTAAGCACGACGCCGATGAACTTGCCGCTCTGGCGCAGTCCGTTCCGACCGCAGTTGACCAAACCACCAAGGGAATTCTTCCCAAGGACCTGAACGACAAGCTCAAGCGAATCGAGAAGCTGGCCAAGGAACTTCGGTCGCAGATTTCCCGGTAAGAATCTCAAGTGTCACTGGGGCAAAGAAAAGGCTGTGACGCTTGCGCGTCACAGCCTTATCTCTGAAAGGTAAATGATCGGTTAGAAGCTGATCTTCAGCCCCCACTCAATCGCCCGAGGAGCGCCCAGACCGTTCGTACCCGACTGCAGGGACGCACGGTTGGTACGGAAATTCGCGCTGGTGATGTCGGAGTTGGTCCCGCCGATCGTTCCTTGCTGCTGCGTCGCCGAACCAATCCCCAACACTGAGCTGCTGGCAAGATTCAAGATTCCGCCCTGCTCGTTCCCGGGCAGATCGAAGTTGGCAAAGTTGAAGATGTTGAAAATGCCAACGGTGGGCTCTATGGTGACGTGCTCTTTGATCCGATAGCTCCAACCAATGTTCAGATCGAAAGACTTCAACCAGGTAAGAGCAGCAGGGTTCGCGATGATGGGAGCCAGAGGCTGCTGGACCCCGCCCATGGACTGCAAGTCGGCGAGGGTAAAGATACCTCCGTTGATCAAGGCGCTGCCAGCCGGAGTAGGCTGCCCAGCGTTGGTCGTGTTGTATCTGTTGATTACGCCGCCCAAGCCGGTGGGGCTGATGCCGCGCATATACTGGCCAATTTGTGTTCCAGGCACGGGATCACCGATGGTTCCATCGCCGGTTACATCAGTGACCAGGATGCCCGCCGCTCCACCCGCCGAATTCGGCAGCAGAATGCTCTGCGGCAGAGGGCTGTCGAAATGGCCGATCAAACCCACCCGGAAACGCAGCGGCAGATCGAAGAATCCACCGAAAGAGAACTGCTGGGTCCGGTCCAAAGCATTGGGGCCGGTGAAGCGATCCGGGTTGAGGTAGTCACCTGCCGTGTTGACGAAATCCGAATCGGCAGCCTGACTGACATAGCGTGATAGCGAGTATGAAGCCTGGAAGTTAGCCGACTTCACGCCCGGGATACCCAGGTGATTGGCCTGCTGCTTCAGCGACAGATCCATCCCGTTGTAGACGGAGCGGCCTTCGGGGAAGAGCATGACGTTGACGCCCACATTCGGATTGTAGCCGGGGAACGCGCAGAATGGACACGGAGGTCCACCGGTGACTCCTGCGGGTTCTCCGATGCCGGCACCACCGTAGGCTGAGAGCGCAGCCGATGGGCTCCCCAATGCAGTGATTACGCAGCCGACCTCACCAGGACCCGTTGGGCACCCGTTCGCCGTCTGCACGGAGTCACGAGCTGTGGCCGCGTTGGCAGCGTTGAAAGTGCTAACGTCGCCGCCATGGTTCACGTCGATGCCCAAGAGCGTCCTCGTGCTCACATTGCGGATAAAGTCTCCAGTGAAGACCAGTCCCGGCCGGATCTGGTGTTGGATTCCAATGTTCATCTGCACCGAACGCGGCGTCTGGTAGTTAGGAGCAATCAAGCCCAGACCGTTCGAGTTGGGAGATGCGTACGCGCCTGGGTTGCCAATGAAGCTGGGATTGGAAGCGGGACCTGCAGACGTGGTCGCAGCTTGGTATGTCTGCTCCAAGTTTAGGGCCAACGGGGCGGCGGTGCCAATCGACTCTCCGCACCATCCATTGCCGGCATTGTTACCGACGCTCGCAGGGTCGTAGGGCGATACTATGCCAGCCGCACTCACGATCCCGCCCGTTCCAATAAGAGTACCTATAGGGCCCGGGTTGGAAGGCCAAGTGATCGACCCGGCCGAACCTCCGAGACATGGCAATGGAGTGCTCAGGAACGAGCCGGTGGCAAGGCGTGCCGGACGGTCAAACAGAACGTTGTTAAAGATGGCATTCTCATAATAAATTCCGGCCCCACCACGAATAACGGTTCTTCCCGTGTGGGAAACATCCCAGGCAAAACCTACCTGGGGCCCGAAGTTCTTGCCCGGGTCCCGAACCTTATCGCCCAGCCCGGCTCCCCACTGGTTTAATGCAGGGATGGCCGCCAAGTCACTATCCGTTCGTCCCGTGTCCTTCACCCAACGCAGACCGTAGGTCAGCGTGAAGTTCGGCTTGATCTTCCACGAGTCTCCACCGTAAAAGCCGAAGCGGTTATCGTGCTGCCCACCAGCCGGGAATCCAAACTGCGGCACCTCGGTCGCGAAGCCCTGACCGTTCCCGATAAACGCCCACTCTACCGGGTAATCCAACGGATTAGGATCGGTGAAGTCGCCGGTCGTAAGCGAAGGCTGCACGTCGTCGCTGAGGGTCGGAGACAGCGCGAAGAAGGAAGCGAAACCGCCGCCCAAAATATGGTTGAAGCTGCCCCCGTATCGCAAAATGTGCGAGCCGATGATGTGGCTGCCGTCGTACTTGATCTGGTGATCGGACTGATAGGTTTGCTGCGGAGCTAGGAGATTTGGTCCGGAGCAGAAGAATGAGCCGGGCTCGCATTGGGCTATGGAGCCACCACCAATATTAATGGTTGCATCGGGAATGGGATTAGCCGCTCCGGTCACTTCCGAAGCGCCATTCGCAATTCCGTTGCGGAATTTCAGATACTCAAACCGGATCGTGTGAGTAAAACTGCCCGTATTGAAGTCCACACCCAAGGCATGAGACGGGGTGTTCGTATGGTTCAAAAAGGGTTGGGCGCTTGGTCCAGCCCCGAAAGGACGGACATCACTGTTTTGATCGTAGCTGAACCGGTAGAACATCCGCGCGCTCTTGGTCAACTGATAGTCCAACCGGTCAGAGGTTTCGAGCTCACGGAAAGGCTCGCCCACATTCGGAGAGTCAGCCACGAAAGGACCTCCGAACTCAACCGGGTTATTCAGGTTCTGTTTGTTCCGCTCCCCATCGACAAAGAAGAACAGCTTATCCTTAATGATCGCTCCACCGAAGTTTCCGCCAAACTGCTGGCGAGTCCAAAGATTGGAACTGCCGCCAGGAAGATCCGCCATTCCCACGCTGCTGTTGCGGTAGTAGCCGAATAATTCGCCATGGTACGCATTGGTCCCAGAGCGGGTCACTACGTTTACCGAACCCGATGAAGTGAGCTCGGTTGACATATCCAGCGACGAAGAACTCAGCTGGAATTCCTGAATCGAACTCGCCGGAATATTCTGGGTGGTGGTGCCCACGGTCTCGTCGCTGACGTCAACGCCGTCTACTTCGATTCGCGCGGTTCGCCCGAAGCGGCCACCGAATGAAATCGACGAGAAGCCATTCTTCGTCGGATCGAAGGTGCTGCCTTCCTGAATCTGCACGCCTGGCTCGAGTTGGGCGAGATCGAGGAAGTTACGCCCGTTCACCGGCAAGTTTTCAATCTGGTCGGTGTTGAGAACTCCCTGGACTGTCGCCTGTTCGGTATTCACGCTGATCGCGGAGCCCTGCACCTCAACCACGGTACTCCCCTGGCCGACTTGTAGTTTAACGTTTCCAGTTGACGTCACGCCCACCTGGATGACCAACTGCGTCTCCGTCGTGCTGAAACCCTTGGCTTCGACCCGCACCACGTAGTCGCCCGGGATCAGCGAGCCGGACGTATAGGCCCCCGCCGAATTGGTCGACGTCGTGATGACCTGTCCAGTTGACTTATGAGTTATCGTGACCCTGGCGCCCGAGATCACGGCACCGGTAGGATCTGTCACCGATCCCTGAATACTACCGGTCGCAACCGTGGTCTGTCCGAATGCCACCGAGGACAACAGCAGCGCGGATAAAGCAACTAACGCCAGCACCAAAAATCGCGCGCTGGAACGGGAGGAGTTTAGCTTCAACATCGTAAACCTTCCTTTCGGAAATGTTCTCATCGGAATTGTTTTCACCTTTAAATCGTCCAGAATCTTAGCTTCTCAAAATTGCCGTGGAACAATTGCTCCCCACCACTAAAGCAATTTGTCAGCCAGCCCCGCACCGATCTCCGATAATCTGGCATCGATATATCTATCAATAACTTACGAGGGTTGTATTGTGGGGAAGCGACTCGAATCCCCAGCCCAGAGATCCCCAAACATCCACAAAATCATATTCCAACTCCCGGAAAGAGAAAGTTTCCATGGGTTATCCGCTTGGTTAACACGCGCTGTCAGCTATTTTAGCTTGGGACACAACTTTGGCCTGGGCGAATGCCTCTCGACCCGATGCGGGTAGGAAGCCCCTCAGAAGTCCGACTTCATGGTGTAGTAGCCCGCGCGGTGGCGCACGTGGTAGCTGGAGGAATCCGGTGGCCCGGTAACGCCGACCTGAATTCGGCGGAACTGCGAGTTCGACAAACGCTGGGAGGGATAGTAGGCCAGCAGGTATTGGGTGCGGAGTTCGTCGCTAATCTGCCGGAAGGCGTCGTCCAGCTGCGACATCGAAGTCGCATAATAGTATTTCCCGCCCGTGTCCTCCGAGAGCTGGATCAGCGCATGCTCGCCGCCAATTTCCCGTCCCGCGCTATTTTCGATAGGGACCACGATGATGCTATAGACGGTAGCCTCGGCTTCCTCGGCGGCGCGCACCGCCTGTTTGTAGTCGATTTTGCTGATCGTATCTCCGCCGTCGGTGATCAGCACCATCACTTTCCGTCCCTGCCGGCGATCGAGCGAGCGCGAGGCCAAATACACCGCGTCGAACAGCGCCGTAGCCGCTCCCAGCCGAATGTGATCGATGCCTTCGTCGATGCGCTTCAGTTCGGCGGTGTAAGAGGTGGACTGCAGCACGGTTTCGCTGAACCCAAACACAGACAGCGCATCCACCGGCCGCAGGATCGCATGGGCAAACCGTTTAGCGGAAGCCTGTTCCAGCGGCAGGTCATGCCTCGTGCTCAAACTCGTATCGATCGCCAGCGCAATCGAAAGCGGCACTGCGGATTCTTTATCGAACACTGAGATCGTCTGATCCCGGCCGTCCTCCTGCACCGTGAAGTTCTCTTTCTTAAGTCCCCCGACCGGGCCTCCGTTAGCGTCCGTCACGGTCACGTAGACGTTGACCAGCTGCACGTCCACCTTGAGCGTGGTCGCCGGTACGGGCGGGGGTTGAGTTTGCGCAGGAGGCTTCTGCGCATAAGCAGCGCAGACCAGCAGCAGAATTGCGGTAGCGGATTTTCTCATTCGGTGAACGAAGTATACTTCGCAACTTAGCCGGTAATACCCTCCCGCACCGATCTTGGTCTCTCCCGCTTCCGAAGAACTTTGATCGTGGGCCGAAGCACTCTGGCTTCCGGTGACGCAACGCCTCCAGGTTCTTGGGGCGGCGCAGCGGCAGAGTTTTGGGTGGCGCAGCGCTTCCAGCGCTGCGATAAGGCGACTGCCATAACCCAGGGCTTTAGCCCCTGCGGTGCGCCGCGCCCAGTCCGCTCACTTAGATGCGCGCTCCGTTCCAAGGCTGCCCGGCACGGGGGAATTTCCGCGGCGAATTTCCTCCGGAAACGGCTCGCCGTCCGCCCACACCGCTCCATCCTCGAAATATTCCTTCTTCCAGATCGGCACGCTGCGCTTGAGCGTGTCAATCAGCCAGCGGCAAGCCTCGAACGCCGCGGCACGATGCCCCGATGCCACCACCACCAACACGCTGGTTTCGCCAATCTCCAGCCGCCCCAGCCGGTGGACCAGGGCAACATCGCGCACCTGAAATTGCTTCAGCGCCTGCTCCGCCAGCCCTTCCATCTGCCGCAGCGCCATCTCCTCGTAGGCTTCATAGTCGAGATAGAGCGTCTTGCGCCCGCGCGTCTGGTTGCGCACCACGCCCTCGAACACGACCGCAGCCCCATCCTCGCCCCGCTTGATGTCGGCCAGTATCCGCGACGTGTCAATCGCATCGCGGGTAATCGAGGCATACCGCAAAGCGTAGCGCTGGCGCTTGCCCTGAGCGGAGTCGAAGGGTCCCGCCGGCTGTCCCGAGAGCCCGTCCTCAGACCCGCCACTCACCGGCGGCAACAATGCCACTTCATCCTCAGCCTTCAGCGCCGTCTCCGCGCCCGCATACTGCTGATTCACCGCTACCGCCAGCGAAGCCAGCGATTCTCTCAGCCGCGGCTCCCGCGCCGCATATTGTCCCAGCACATCGCGCACCAATGCCCCGTCAGGCAGTTCAACCCAATCGCTGGATTTCCCCGCGAGATCTTTCAGCACACCGAAAAAGAGAACGCGCACGCGCATGATAAGGACTGGCCCG
>Ga0187890_10001265_pt1 | contig 18370 bp, 21 predicted proteins | sample June2016WEW_21_1_FD_133005 | JGI IMG/M metagenome (GOLD analysis project Ga0187890, IMG submission 133005) | Peatland microbial communities from SPRUCE experiment site at the Marcell Experimental Forest, Minnesota, USA - June2016WEW_21_10 | ecosystem: Environmental > Terrestrial > Soil >... | reverse complement strand
GGCGCAGGCCGCCCGCGATGCCCGCCCCGAGGACCTGACCCCGGTTCCCGGCTGGGCGGATCGGCAGTGAGCTACCGGCCGGCCCTGATCGGGCGGGCCCCCGCGCAGTTCAGTGACCTCATGGGCGACAAGGCCATCTATGACGCGCTCATGGAACGGATCATTCAGCTGGCCGATGCGCCATGGGACGCCTGGCCGGTATACCCAGACGGGACGAGCCGGAATTCCGCGAGACCCAGTTTGGCGAGCACGGGCTCCTGTCATTCCGCGTTGACGAGAGCGCCGAAATCCTGATCATCTTCAACATCCTCTGGACCGGATAGCCGACACACCCCCGAGGCGCAGTACATGGTGATCCGTAACTACTGGGAGGCCGTGAACGGACGTTCGCTGATGAATGGGCGCGGCCCAAGGGCTACCTGCTGCTCAAGGACATCTCTGAGCATGTCGATTCTGGGTGGGACCTTCATCGACCGCTGCATGGCGCGGGCTACGGGCAGTGTCGACGGGATGGCCCGCTACCTGCGCCAGGCGAAACCGGCCTTTGACTGGAACAAGGACGCCGCAGGTGAGAGGTCGGTTAGCGGGATGTCAGGTAACCGGGCAGCCCTGATCAACAATTTTGTGGCACCCCTGTCTCATGGTGGCCGATGCGCACGCCGTCGGTCTCCGGGATCTGCAGCACCACATGAGTGAGGTGCTGGCCAGAGTCCGTCACGTCGATGGTCTCGCCGCGCCGGACCCCGGCCGGCTGATCGCGCGGATCGTCCCGGTCTGGGAACGCCAGCCTCCCCCGGTGCTGGCGCGCCTGGTTGAGTCCGGGCGGGCCACCCTGGCCCGGCGCCCGGGCTACCGGCCCCGGTTGCGTCCCGGCGATGGGACCGACCGGCTCTCCGGGACACTCGCGGCGCTGCGGGACGAGGAACGCTGGTGAGCCTCTACTACGCCGATACGTCCGCAGTGATCAAGATTCTCGTGGAGGCACGTCGTCCATGGTGAAGATCATGCTGCGTACCGGGGCGAGTTCAGCGAGGCGTGCCGCGTCGGCGGCGGTGGCACGGCCCTCGGGCGAGGCGAACGCGGCGCGCAGCTCGTCCATGGTGTCCCAGTCCAGCTCGGCGACCAGGTAGTACGGCGCGCCGCGGACGGCAGCGACGTCACGTCCGACCGCATACCGGCGCAGCCCGGGCAGCCGGCGCCCGAGCGGAATGTGGATCTCGCGGTAGTGCCGGCCGAACGCCTCGGGGTTGGCTGGGGTCTCGTACAGGACAAGGAAGCGAGCCTTCATCGTGCTGCCCTCCCGTACCGGGTGAGGACGGCCGCGCCGGCCCGCTCGGCCGACAGGCACTCCAGGTACGCGGGCGGGCTGCCGGCGGGGAAGAGCCGCTCGCCGGTGCCGAGGATCGTGGGGAAGGTCAGCAGGCGGTACTCATCGACCAGGTCCCTGGCCATCAGCGCGTGCACGACGCTCAGGCTGCCGGTGATGATCACATCGCGCTGCTCGCTCTTGACGGTGCTGGCGATGTCGCCGTCGGCGACTCGCGAGTCCGCCCACGCCGACACGTCGGCCAGCGTGCGGGAAGCGACCAGTTTCGGCACGGCGTTCATCCGCGCGGAGAACGGGTCGTCGCGTCCCGGCCACAGCCGCGAGAACAACTGCCAGGTCCTGCGGCCCAGCAGCATGACCCCGTTGTCCAGCGTGCTGCCAAGCCGGAACTTGTCCCCGGCAACGGTCTCGGGGCCGTGCCGGAACGCCCAGCCGCCGGCCGGCGTGCCGCCGGACCCGTCCGGGTCGGACACGATCCCGTCCAGGGTGATGAATTCAATGACGATGACGCTCACGGTTGGTCTCCCTCGGTCGATGCTCACCGGTACATACCGGCGGCACCGGCCCGGCTCATCGCGGCGGGCGGGACTCTCCGAGGGAAATCTGCGTAGGCAGGTCAAACGCCTCGAATACATGTGGGTCGGCGAACACGACGTTGCACGCGACCCGGCCGCCGGTGACCGAGAGGACCTGGAGCGTGTGCAGCCGGTGGCCGCCGCCGGGCTCCGGGGCGTACGCGGCGAGCGCGGGCTGCCCGTTGGCGGTGAGCTGCCGCATGCTCCAGCCGGCCCCGCGCATCTCGAACACGCGGCGCATGAACTGGCCGTAGTCGCGGCGGCCCCGGTACCACAGCGGGACCGGCGGCATCTCCAGGACCGCTTCGTCGGTGAGCAGCCGGACGAGCGCGGGGACGTCAGCCGCCTCGAAGGCCTCCACGTAGTTCTGGATCACCGCGCGTACCCCGGGATCGCCGGGTTCGGCGACGTCGCCCGCATCGCCCACGTCCGCGAGGGCGGCGCGGGCCCGCTGCAGCGCGCTGTTGACGGCCGGGACCGTGGTCCCGAGCTGCTCGGCGACTTCAGCGGCACTGAACTCCAGCACCTCGCGGAGCACGAGCACGGCCCGCTGCCGCGGCGGCAGGATCTGCATCGCCGCCACCAGCGCGAGCCGCATGTCCGCCCGCCTCTCCGTGTCGAACCGCGCATCGGGAAACGGCTGCAGCCAGGGAATGTCGAAGGCCGGCGTCAGCGGCGCCCCGGGATCTTCGCTCGGTGCGCCCAGCCCGGACGGCAACGGCCGCCGCGCCCGCCCCTCCAGCGCGGACACGCAGACGTTGGTCGCGATCCGGTACAACCAGGTCCGTACCGACGCTCGCGTGCGGTCGTACCGGTCGCGGGCCTTCCACGCCCGCAGCATCGTCTCCTGCACCAGATCCTCGGCCTCGTGGAACGAGCCCAGCATCCGGTAGCAGTACGCCACCAGTTCACCCCGGTACGGCTCGAACTCCACGCAGCCCATCATCGCGCACCCCTGCGGCTCGGCACGGCGCGGACGACGTTCCGCAACGCGGCGCCCTGGTCGTACGGCTCGGGCAGTCCGTTCGCGCGGTAATAGGCGGCGATCTGGTCGCGGTAGAACAGCCCGGTGAACACGGGTGGCGTCGGCGTGCTGGCTCAGCTCATAGGCACGATCCAAGTGCCGGTCGCTATCGTTGAGCCCCGGGACTAACGGCCGCCAGTACAAGATCGTGCGGTACCGGCCGTGGCGATGCTGCGCTCATCAGCTTCAGCCCGGATCCACCGATTGGGTTTGGGTGATTGGCTGGGTAAATAGGCCGTGGGTGCTCTCTGACCTAGCATGATGTTCTTGCGAAGGAAACATCGGGACCAGTTCGAGGAAGCACCCGCGAGATGTGAGTATTTTATGAAGCATTCCGTGCCGGAGCGGGCGGCCTACCTGGCGGCTCGGCCGGGCACGGCCGGCTCCGGACCCACTCGGCGAGACTGGACGCGCCACCGGCAAGCTGGTGCTCCAGGTGACGTGACCGGCGTCCCGGGTCAGGCATCGGGCGGCCGGGCGAGACTGTCCAGGACGAGGGCCAGTTCGGTTTCGAAGGCCGCCCCGGCGTCCGGGTCGGGGGCCCTGACCATCATCTCGATCGTCGGCAGCCGCCCGGTCGCCAACTGCCGGCTCAGGTAGGGGCCGAGCGCCGCCTGCCACTGGGTTGTATCCAGGCCGCTGGACTCGCCCGCGCGCAGCTCGCCGACCTCCCGGCGCAGGGCACCGAGCAGGTAGGAGTTGAGCGCGCCCACCGCGACTCTCAAGGCCCGGGGATCGTCGAGGCCGGGGGCGCGGGCCAGCGCCGCCGCGGTCGCCTCGGCCACGTCCAGCGTGTGCGGTCCCAGATGCGGCCGCCCGCCCAGCAGGTCGATCGCCCACGGATGGCGACGGACAGTGTCCCGGGTGGCATGCGCGAGGGTGCGTACCTGGGATCGCCAGGCCCCGTCCGGAACGGGCACCGCCCGGCCGGAGTCACCGATGCCGGCCTGGTGGCCGATCTCGGCGTAGACGGCGTCGATCATCAGCTCCAGCAGATCGTCCTTGCCGGACATGTGGCTGTACAGGCGCATCGGCCGGACCCCGAGCGCGGCCGCGACGTGGCGGATTGATACCGCCGCCAGTCCTTCGGCGTCGGCCAGCCCGACGGCGGATGCCACGACCCGGGCCCGGGTCAGGGGCATGGAGGCCCGGCGCTCGTCGGGTTCGGGGCGCTCCCAGATCAGCCTGGGCAACTCGTCCGCACTCATGCGATACAGTGTATCGCCTAGGAGGTGGACCATGCGCATCGCCATCGTCGGGGCCGGCCCGGCCGGTCTGACGCTCGCCCGGATCCTGCACTTCCACGGCATCGAGACCAGCGTCTACGAGCGGGATCCCTCCCAACACGCCCGCTCCCAGGGCGGCACCCTCGACCTGCACCCCGAGTCCGGGCAGTACGCTCTCGAGGCGGCCGGCCTCGCCGGGCAGTTCCACGCCCTGGCCCGCTCCGAGGGAGAGGAACATAAGATCTTCAGCCCGTCCGGGGATCTGCTCGTGCACCACGTCCCCGACGCACCGGGCGGTCGCCCGGAGATCGACCGCACCGACCTGCGTGACCTGCTCGCTGGATCCCTGCCGGCCGCGACGATCCACTGGGGCTCCCAGGTCGTCGCCGTCGAGGAGGGAGCCGGCGGCGGGTTCCGGCTCGGTCTGGGCGACGGCACGAGGAGTGAGTGCGACCTGCTGGTCGGCGCTGACGGCGGCGGGTCGCTGCTGCGTTCCAGGCTCACCGAGGCCGCGACGGCCTACCTCAGCTCGTACACCCAGATGAGCATCCCGGACGTGGACCGGACGCACCCAGAGTTGGCCCGCCTCGTCGGCCACGGCAGCCTGTGGGCGCTGGGCCACGACCAGAACCTCACCGCCCAGCGCGAGAGCAGCGGCCTGGTGCGGGTTTCCGCGATGGTACGCAGCGCCCGGCCGTGGCGGCCGGCCGACCGGAGCGACGTGCTGCAGCGGTACGCGGACTGGTCTCCCACCCTCACCGCTCTCGTCGAGGCCGCCGACGAACCGGTGGTCAGCCGCGAGATCCGGGTCACCCCGCCCGGGATGCGCTGGCTCTCGCATCCCTCACTTACCCTGGTCGGTGACGCGGCCCACCTGATGCCCCCGGTCGGCGAGGGCGCCAACCAGGCCCTGCGCGACGCCGCCGACCTCGCCGCTGAGGTGATCGCGAACCCGGACGACGCGCCGGGCGCCATCGCCCGCTACGAGACGCAGATGCGGGCCCGGATCGGTCCGATCGAGCGGGACAGCGCCCAGATGCAGAAGCTGATCCTGTCCCCGACCGCCCTGGACGACATGGTCCGCTTCTTCGCCCCGGCCGCCGATCGCCGGTAAACGCCCGGTGATCGTCGTCTCAGTTCAGCGAGTCCGCGGCGACATGCGATGGATACGGCTCGATGCGCTTGTCTTTCGATGCCCGAGTACGTGAACAGCAACGTGAGCTTGATATTTACCAACTCGTTGAGCGGGGCAATGTCTTCCGGCTTCATCTGGTGGCGGGTAGTCACGAGTACGCGATTACGGAGGCCACGGGCATCAAGATCGCGGAGCACGGCCAGGGTGTGGCCGCACGCTGGGCAGGAAAGGGTCGGTGGCCTGCCGTCATGACCGCCCGGGGGTGTTGCGCGGCACGCGCTCCCGGAGCCCGGCTGCCAGGCTCACCGTCACGCTCCAGCGCTGGCCGGTCTATTCGGCGGCCACCAGGTACTCGAAGTTCCCGCGGCCGACGGTGCGTTCCAGTGTGCGCATGACCGGGCGCGGATCGTCATAAGGACCGGAGATGTACAGCGGCTTGCCGTCCTTGCCGAAGGTGATGGCGCCCGGACCGGTCCACGGGCCGAGATGCCCCTCGGCGGCTGCGAAGTCGGGGTGCGGGTCAAAGCCGAGGCTGCGCGCGTACCCCGCCGAACCCAGCACCACCTCGCGGGCCAGTTCGATGGGCACCTCGACCGGATCACCGTCGTATCCGGAGAAGAAGTCGCGGACGAACCCCTGCAGGCCAAGGTCGTCCACGATTTTCGGGCCGAGGGCGTTCTTCACCCCGAGACAGTAGAGATCGGCGAGATAGCCGCAAACCGAGACCTTGCCTTGCCTGTGCTTGCGGGCGACCAGCACCGCGGCGAGGCCGTCGATCCCCGCGGCTGGATCCTCGTGCAGCAGCCAATCGGGATGACCGCAGACGGTCAGGCCAGTGCTCCAGCCCGGGCTGATCCAGCAGCCGGCCAGCGCGGGCCCTGGCGCTTCGGCCTGCGCCCCGGCAGCCGCGACGCGAACCAGGCGGGCCGCCTCGCCTGGCCTAATCCCCAGCGCACGGGCGATCTGCTTGGGGGTCTGCCCTCGCTCCCGCAGCAGACGTACAGATTCGAGACGCTCATCGGGCTGCACGGGAACCGATCTTAGAACCAGCAAGCCATCCCGCATTCCCAAGCCCGGCATACCTGCGGATCGGGATGAGCGAGTCGCCCAAATGCGCTCTGGTGAGGACGAGCCCACGCCAGCAAGATCGGCCCCTCCTACCTGATGCGGCCACACGCCGAGAGCGGGCAGCCCGCCGGCCGAGGATCAGCTCTCGCTGGCCACGACCTCGGTGGCCACTGGCGCAGTGGTAGCTCGCCCGGAAATGGGGGTGATGCCGCTGCACAGCGAGCTCGATACTTCGTTCCATACCGTTTCCGGGGTATATTGCAGAGATGCCAGGGAGCATGACGTTCAGCCGTATCGCGGAGGCCGCCCAGGATCAGTGGGGTCTCATCACGCGGCGGCAGGCGGAACTGGCAGGTGTTCCGCAGACGACGATGGAGCGGCTGACCGCTCCGGGCTCGGTGCTTGACCGCGTCGCGCACGGGGTGTACCGGATGGCCGGCGCGCCGGAGCCAGACCACCTGGCACTACGGGCCGCGTGGCTGCAGCTCGAACCCGGAGTCTGGGCATGGGAACGAACGCCAGCGCAAGGCGTGGTTTCCCACCGGTCCGCGGCCACGCTCTATGGCCTTGGGCACCTGCCTGCCGACCGGCACGAGTTCACCCTCCCCAGACGGAAGCAGACCCGGCGGCCCGATGTCCGCCTTCATCAGCGTTCACTCCCGGCTGGGGAGTGGGTAACCCTGAGCGGCCTGCCGGTGACGCGGCCGGCGCGTATCGCTTCCGACCTGCTAGACGATCACGAGGATCCCGAAGCAGTCGCCCAGATCGTGGCGGACGCCCTACGGGGAAACTACGACCACCCCGGCGTGTTCGTGGACAGCCTCGCCGCTCAGGCATCGCGGTCCGGCCTGCGCCCCGGTGACGGCCTCGGGGTTATGCGCTGGCTGCTTGACCTCGTGGGCGATCCTGGCACGCCTCGCTGGCTGGATGAAGCCAGGGCGCACCTTGACCGTGAACCGGCCCGGCCCAGCGGGACGCGGGTGGCCCGGTGACGGAGCCAGGTGGTTACGCCACCCCAGCGGCGTTCCGGCGCGCCCTGACCGACAGGCTTAAGGCCCTCGCTTCCGGCAGCCGGTGGCCATTGCCGCAGCTCCAGCGTCAGATCGCCTACGACCGGCTACTGGAACGCCTGTACCTTGCCGACGACCAGTGGATCGTCAAGGGGGCGACCGCGTTGCTGGCACGGGATCTCGGCGTCAGGGCCACTATCGATGTCGATCTCTACCGCCCGCAGGCGGGCCAGAGCGCAGAAGCGCAGCTGCGGGCAGCCGCACAGCGCGACATCGGCGACTGGTTCCGTTTCGACATCGGCCCTGCCCAGCCGGTCACAGCCGGAACGACGTCCCGCCTGCCGGTGACGGCGGTAGTCGGCGCCACGGTGTGGGTGTCCTTCCACGTGGATCTGGCTGGCGAGGACCTGCGGATGACCGGGCGGCCCGACGACGTACCACCCCTTGCCCGTGTCCTTATGCCCGGCATCCAGCAGCACGGATACCGCGCCTACCCGCTGGTCGACCACATCGCTGACAAGCTTGCCGCGATATTCGAGCGACACGGCACGCTCCGGGCACCATCAACCCGGTACAAGGATCTCGTCGACCTGGTCGCGATCCTGACCAAGATCTCCGTGCAGGCCGACTCCCAACAGCAGGCGCTGGAATCCGAAGCCGAGCGACGCGGTCTCATCCTGCCCGGCCAGTTCGACGTCCCCGATCACCAACTGTGGGACACCGGCTACCGCGCAGAAGCACGGCGTTCGCTCCTCACCATCGCCAGCACCCTGGACGAGGCGACCGGCATCGTGCGGCCCTTCGCGGACCCACTCCTTGAGCGGACTGCCGCAGGCCAGTGGGAACCCACCACCGGCCGGTGGTCGGGGTAATCCAGCTCTGCGCAACACACCAAGTTGCACGGCGGGCATCATGCCGCCGGTCCTACCGGGCATCCGCCATCGTCGGCGCAACCCCTCGACGGCCTCAGCCATCCGGTTGCGGGCCCAGCGGCGGGAGGACTTGCCGAACATCGCGGCGAGCTTCCGCTCAGAGAGTGGCCTGCCGATGTCGATGCTGGCCCGGTAGGGCAGCGACCGCCGCCACGTTGATGTCCTCGTCGCTGTCCTCGACGGTGGCACCTACTCCGTCTACCGCAGACGAGCCAGTCGCCTGCCGGTCCGCGGTCCGGTACGCGTGGCCCGAATGGGGCTGGCCTGGCCCGCTGACCCGGTCCGCACCAGCGACTCGTCCCACGCAACGGTCACCCGGACCACTGAGCCCGACGTGACTAACCGGTGCGCTCTGATCCCCTGGCGCGTCCAGGTCAGGCAACGACACCAGCCGCAGCCCAGTGACTGGGTGATCCGCTGGCTCGCCTGCCTGGTCCGCAGTCGGTTCGCGGGCCACGGCACCAGCGGCAGCGGTCCGGATGAGCCAGAGCAAAAGCTCGTAGCTACCCACGAGACTGGCCGCGGGCCAGGCCGCGACGGCCGCGCCGACTGGTCCATGGGACCACCCGTGGGCCACGTTCGCGGCCAGGGTGGCCACGATGCCGAGCGCCAGGAGCCACCGGGCCAGGCCCGGCACCGGAAGTCGGTGCCGGGCCGCGTACAGCACGACCGTCGAGGACGAGTACACGAGGCCGTCGATCGTGGCGGGCTCCAGCCGGGCGGTGATGCCGGTTTCGCCGTGAGCGCGTACCACCTCGAAGGCGTGCCATTACGACACGTAGGCGGCGATGCCGGCCACGCCAAGAACGGCGACCGCGGTGGAGACCCGGATCACCCGGTCGGCGGCACTCACCGCTCCGCCTCCTTCCGCCCGGCCCGGCGGCCGGTCACGATCCACGCACCGCCCAGGCCGAACGGCCAGACCTCGAACCCGAGCGCGTCGAGCACCTCGGACAGCGCGCCGTTCATGGCGTCATGCGCGCCCTGGTACTCCCGCCACCGGCCCCAGTCCAGAGACAGCAGATCGTGGGTGGTCCAGGAGACCACCACCCCGCCACGGCCATCCGGGTCGTGGCCACGCGCAACGGGCACCAGGCACACGCCGCCGAGCCGGTAGAGCGGATGGCGCTGTGCGCAGTGATGCAGGGTGAACCCGGCCTCGGTCAGCGCCCGCGCGGTATCCCGGGCGAGCGGCGCCAGGGGATCAGAAGCAGACAACGGACGCCCATACGCATCGGCCAGCCTGGCCGCTGCGTCGGCGATCTCGGCAGTCTCGGCAAGCGCCCGCAGCGGCCCGAGGTCCGGCGGCTCCAAGTCGCAATAATCCTCTTCCGCGTATCCCTTCCGCAGCTGGTCAAGACGGTCTTCAGGCATGGCACTCCTCCTTGATCAACTGGGAGGAATTTGGGAGATCATCTTCTAGATGATCTTTCCTAAACCGCTCCCAACCTTTGTGAAGAGGAGCCTCTGAGCTGGCCTTTCTCAAATCACCAGTGGTAGCCGAAGGCGCAGTATGCCTTTCGCATCGAGGGGGTCAGGGGTTCGAGTCCCCCAGCTCCACTAGGAAATGCAGGTCAGAGCCATGATGGCCCTGACCTGTTCATCTTTGAAGATCATTTGTCACTGAGATGTCACCCGGACAGAGCAAGCGCAGGTGACGCTCAGCGATACAGATCAGCTTTCGATGGCAGGTCTGACGGCCGCCGCGGTGGCAACGTTGAACAAACAGCCTGATCCTGTTCCCCCAGGCGCGCTCGCCTGGGGGGCGCCTGGATCATCGATTCCATGACGACCGGCACGAAGCGGATCATCTACGGGAATGTTTCCCAATCGTGGGCCTGCGAGCAACCTGCCGGCCGGCTGCTGCGTGGAGGTGGCCTGCCTGGCCAGTGACCTCGGCGTCCGGCCGATGGCATACGGCGAACTGCCGGCCGCCTGCGCGGCCCTGAACAACGTCCAGATCAACGTGCAGTCCCTGGTCGTCCGGGCTGCGCTGGAGGCCAGCCCGGAGCTGGTCTACACGGCCGCCGCACTCGACCCGCTGACCAGCGCCTTGCTCACGCTGCCGCAGATCCGCAAGATGGTGGACCGGCTCTTCGAGGCGGAGCGTCCGTGACTGGGCGAGCTCGCGGCCTAGGCCGAAGTTGCCGTGCCGTAACTTCGGCCTAGGGAACGATGGCATGAACGGAGCAGTGCCGACGAAATGATCCCTGATCCCAACGCCGAACAGCTGCAACACCTGCCGCTTCGCGATTACCGGCCGCAGGCCAGGCTGGTCCGGCCAGAACATCACGTGTCTAGGGCGGCCGTCCGCGCCATCGACTCCCATGCTCACCTGGGCCGCTGGCTCAGCCCCGACCGGTCCTGGATGGTGCAGGACGTCTCGAGGCTGCTGGCCGAGATGGACCAGTGCAACATTGCGGGCATCGTCAACCTCGATGGCCGCTGGGGTGCAGAACTGGCCGACAACCTGGCCCGTTACGATCACGCCCATCCGGGCCGGTTCGCGACATGCTGTCACCTGGACTGGCGGGAGGTGTCTGCGCCTGGGTTCGGGGAGCGCCTCGCGGGCCGCCTGCGTGCATGCGCAGATGCAGGCGCGGCGGGGATCAAGGTGTGGAAAGACCTCGGCCTGCATGTGCGCGATCACCGTGATGAGCTGGTGTTTCCCGACGACCAGCGGCTTGCCCCGGTCTGGGCGGCGGCCGGCGAGTTCCGCTTGCCGATCTTCATCCACACCGCCGACCCCGTGGCCTTCTTCGACCCGGTGGATGAGCGCAATGAGCGGCTGGAGCAGCTACTCACCCGGCCTGACTGGTCGTTTGCCGACCCGCGGTTCCCATCCTTCCAGCGCCTCATCGACAGCCTGGAGGCGATCGTGGCGGCACACCCGCAGACGACCTTCGTCGGCGTGCATGTCGGCTGCTACGCCGAGAACCTCACCTGGGTCGGGCGGATGCTGGATACCTACCCGAACTTCTACGTCGATACGGCGGCCCGCATCGCGGAACTGGGCAGACAGCCGCGGGCCACCGCTGAGCTGGTAGCTCGCCATCCAGGCCGGATCCTGTTCGGCACGGATGAAATCCCGTTCGATAGCCGGGTGTACCGGATCTACTTCCGTTTCCTGGAGACCTCTGACGAGTATTTTGATCATGGCCTGGAGGATCCACCGCTGATGGGGCGCTGGAAGATCTCCGGCCTGGGACTCGACGGTGACCTCCTGCGCCAGGTCTACTACGACAACGCTAGGCGTCTGGTGCCGCGACTGGCCGTGTGAGCGCGGCGGGCTGCTGGTGGGCCCGCTCGCCCTGCCGTTGACGCCGGCTATTCCTGCCGGCTCGTGTCCGGCGAAGCTGGGAAGATCGTTTCCCCGATCTGAGGCTCGCCGCGTAGACACGGGACCAATCCTCGGCATGGATCCATTTCACGAGCAACTCGCCCGCATCGCGCCGGATGCGGCCGGGTCGTTCGGCTTCGCGCTGGCGGGCGGGTACGCCGTGATGCGCGGCCAAATACCGGGGTGCTTGATGAGCGCGCGGTGAGTACCTTGTACGGGATGAGTGACCTTTACATTGTCGGCTTCGGTGGCGGCGAGCAGGACCGCGCACGCCGCGAGGCGGAGCGCGAGGCTGAGGGGCGCCGGCTGGCCGACCGTTACGCACAGTACCTCGTGGCCGCCGAAGTGGGCGAGGCCACAGCGCGAAGGGTCATTACGGCATTGTTCGATCCCTGCGATGCCGACGGTAATGAGTGCCGGTGCTCCTGTCATCCGCGGCTTTCGGCAGAGCATGGTGATGGCTTCGACTGCCGGTGCACCTGGGACGAGGACCGCCGCGCTGCCGAGGCTACTAACTGGCAGGCATGGTGGGACAGCCCCCAGGCCGCGGAGCTGAGCGCGGCTCATCGGCGCGAGGAGGACGCGATCGCCGCCTGGCTGGCCAGCCAACCGGGCGTGGATGCCAGGCGGACCAGCTCTTATGCGCCTGAGCAGTGGGAAGGAACTGTCGACGGCCACACCTTTTATTTCCGGGAACGCGGTGGCTCGTGGGGGATCGAGCTCGACATGGTGCCCTCTGGCAAGTATGCCCAGCGCCTGCTCCCGGCCGACGAAGACGGCAAGTTCGTCACCGAGCCCGTGCCGATCATGGAGGGCGATGTCATCGCGCGAGGCGCCGATTCCGATCTCGGCGCCGCGCCGGTGGACTATATCGCGTTCGTCGTCCGGACAATCCGTGATCACCTGCGCGGTGTTAACTGCGAACACCATGGGGCACGGCTGTTCTGCCCAGACTGCGGGCAGCGGTTGGGTAAGGAGAGCTGACATGGCAGGACCGGACCTGCCCGGGCCACGTGAGCCGTTTACCTCAGCGCACCTGCGGCGCTGGCCCATGGGCGCCGAGCGCACCGAACTGCTTGATGGGCGGCTGTACTGGCCGGGTGAATTCGACGAGCGGGACGCGATGGTGGCGCGCCGGGCGTTGCCTGGCAGCCGGATCCGCGTCAAGCCGGGAGTTGGCTTAGTCGCAGGCCCGGTGCTGGAAGACGAGCCGGAGTCGCGAGAGCGGACCGACGAGGAAGGAACACGCTGGCACGAGATGAACGGTATGACCCTGTACCAGCGGCGCGGCGAGCGGAACTGGACGATGCGACCGCCCACGCGAGAAGAACGGCGGCACAACACCGAGCAACTCGCCGCGTACCGTGCTGAGGGGTGGGCGAGAACGGTCGCCCAGTACGCGGCGAACCCGGCCGACGTGCTTACGGCATGGCACTACCTGACCGCGCATCCTGTCTTCTGGACGTATCTTGTGCCGAGCGACCTGGCAGACATCGATCCGCGTGAAGTCGACGAGGCTACCTGGGCCCGGATCGAGGCCGAGGGATGGCTGTCCGACAGCGACGGCCTCGCCTGCCTGGACGTCAGCCTGGGCCACTCGGGGGGCAGGCTCGAGGTAAGGGCGGAGCACGGGCCCGTCCTGTGGCCAATGGATGTTCCAGCCCAGCACCGGGCCGGGCTCCAGGTCGGCGGCACCCCGTCACACGACCCGAGCCTGGACGTGGCCGAGCCGACCTGGGAAGAGGCAATTGTGGCGCTGGCCGCGAAGGTGCGCCAGCGCTACGGCGACGACCGGGCGCGGGTGCCCGAGCCGTAGCCTAACTGTGACGACACGGCGTGATGAAGCGGCCAAGTCCTACTCGTCACTCCAGAGCAAAGCTCGTAGCTGCCCGCGAGGCCGGCGGTCGGCCAGGCCGCCACTGCAGCGCCGACAGGCCCATGGGACCATCGCCCCGGTGCGAGTCCGCCGGGTCAGTGCCCGATGGCGAGCTGGACGATCTTGATGATGACCAGGATCATCGCCACGGCCAGGTAGAGGCGCAGCGCCGACATGCCGATCTTGCGGCCAGCCGACATGGACGGGCGGGACAGCGCAGCGGCCCGCCCGTCATCCCCGAGGCTGATGCACTCAGCGGACGGACTGGTTACGGTCGGTGTTGTGGCGAGGGATCAGCTGGCTGAGAGACCCCCGCGGGGACCTCTTGCCGGTGCATTCGGTGAGCGGCCATGGCTGGCCGCTGTCGTGCTCATCGTGGGCATAGAACTGGTCACGCTCGCCGTGACGGTCGGGTCGAAGCCCGCGCCGGGGCGGCACCTCGTTCTCGGGCTCATTGTCTGCGGCGTCCCGATTGTGCTGCTACGACGCTGGCCGCTGCCCGTGCTGGCGGTGGCGACCGCTGCGACTGGCCTAGTCATGATCTGGGGCAACGCGCCATTGCCGTTCGGCATACTGATCGGGCTCGCCATGTACTTGGCCGCCGCGAGGCTGCCGAGACGGGTGTCGATCTCCACTGCCGTGGTGGCAGCCACGGCCCTGGGCGGAGCGATCATCTATGGGGCACTCGCACGCAGGGCCGCGCCCTTGGCCATGGACGCGCTGGAAGGTTTCGTGCCGTTGACGGCGGCGTGGTTCATCGGCGACAGCGTTGCGGCCCGCCGCCGTTACGTGGCCGGACTGGCTGAGCAGGCGGAACGCGAGCGGGCCGCCGAGGTGGAACGCGCCCGCCAGCAGGTCCGCGAGGAACGGATGCGCATCGCTCACGAACTGCACGACGTCGTGGCCCACACGCTCGCGGTGATCACCGTCCAGGCCGGGGTGGGCAGGCGCCTGATGGCCAAGCACCCTGAGGAGGGGAGCACCGCACTCGAATCGATCGAGATGATCGGCCGGACCGCCCAGGACGAGCTGGCGGTGGTGCTCGGGCTGCTTCGCGACGAGCAGAGCGGTGGGGCCGCATTGGCGCCGGCCCCGAGGCTGGTGGACCTCAAGGAACTCGCCGAGAACGTTCGGGCCTCCGGGACACCCGTAGAGCTGCGGCTGTCGGGCGCCGATCGCCGGCTCTCCCCTGCACTCGAGCTGTCCATCTTCCGGGTCATCCAGGAGGCGCTGACCAACGTCGTGAAGCATGCGGCGGGAGCCCGGGCAGCGGTCGTGGTCACCGTCTCGGCCGGCCGCATCCGCCTTGAGGTCACTGACGACGGGGGGACAGCCGCCCATCCGGCGGGTGGCGGCGGGCCGCCGGGCAACCCGGGCTCGGGTCACGGCATCGTCGGAATGCGGGAGCGAATCGCCGCGTTCGGCGGCTGGCTGGTGGCCGAACCGCTCCCCGGTGGCGGCTTTCAGGTGCTCGCCGAGGTCCCGGCCGAGGGGTCGGGGTGACGACCAGGGTCCTCGTCGTCGACGACGAGGCGCTGCTGCGCACCGCGTTCTCGTCACTGATCGACGCCGAGGATGACCTGGCGGTCGTCGGCCAGGCGTCCGACGGCCGGCAGGCGGTCGAGCTGACCGCGAGCCTGTCCCCCGAGGTCGTCGTCATGGATGTCCGGATGCCGGTCATGGATGGGATCGAGGCGACCCGGCAGATCAACTCTGGGCGGGGCCCGGATGGACCCCGGGTGCTCATCCTGACCACCTTCGATCTCGACGAGTACGTCTTTGACGCGCTGCAGGCGGGAGCGAGCGGCTTCGCGCTGAAGAGCCGGCCGCTCGAGGAACTGCTGAGCGCGATCCGTACCGTCGCCGCTGGTGAGGCCCTGCTGGCCCCGAGCGTGACGCGCCGGCTCATCGCACATTTCACCGACCGCGGCCGGGTGCCGGCCCGGGTGCGCCAGGGCCTCGACGAGCTCACCGAGCGCGAGCGGGAGGTGCTGTCGCTCGTCGCCCAGGGACTGTCGAACGCTGAGCTCGCGCAGACACTGCACGTGACCCTGCCCACCGCGAAGACGCACGTGAGCAGGATCCTCACCAAGCTCGGTGCCCGCGACCGCACGCAGCTCGTCATCCTCGCCTACCAGTCGGGACTGGCCAGGGCACTGTGAACGATCACCTCTAACGGCTCATCCGGGCACTGCTGCCCGGATGACTGTGTGTCATTCCCGGGACTGACGCAGCTGTGCTGCTCGCGCACGACGACAGCAGGTCGCGGATCGTTCACGATTACCTGCCATGAACGCCATCGAGGGGCGAGCCATCCGCCCTCTCTTCGCCGCCCCCGGCCTGGTCCCGCTGGGTGCCAGGCCGCTGTGGGGCATCGCCACCCCGGCGGGCAGCCGCGCCCCGATCGGCTTGATCGTCCTGGTGCTCGTGGTGCTCGGCTCACTGGGCTTCGGCGCGGTGCGCCTCAACGCCCGGAGAGGCGGGCGAGGCCGGGCGGGCGGTCGAGGCCGGGCCGGCGGCAGAGGCCAGCAGGAGGGAGCGATCGTGCCTCCCGGGGTGGTGCCACGAAGCGGCACGGCGGGCCCGCCGCGGGCGGCTGGCGCCGCCGTCCCTTCCGTGCGGCCGCCCGCCCCGGCGGACGGATGGGCCGTGGAGACCCATGACCTGACGAAGCGGTTCGGCGCGAACGTCGCAGTCGACGACGTCGAGTTGCTCGTCCCGCGGGGATGCGCGTTCGGCTACCTCGGGCCGAACGGCGCGGGCAAGACGACGCTGATCCGCACCCTGCTGGGCCTGACCCGGGCCGACGGCGGCACGATGTCGCTGCTCGGAGTCCCGGTCCCGGCCGAACGCAGCCGGGCCCTGGCCCGGGTCGGCGCGATCGTCGACGAGCCGCGCTTCCATCACCACCTGACCGGACGGGACAACCTCCGGCTGCTGGCCGCGGCGCGGGGCGGCGACGCCGGCCAGCGGATCGGGCCGTCGCTGGCCCGGGTCGGCCTCGCCGAGCGCGCCGACGACAAGGTCGGCTCGTACTCGATGGGCATGCGCCAGCGCCTGGGCGTGGCGTCGTGCCTGCTGGGTGACCCGGAGCTGCTGATCCTGGACGAGCCGATGAACGGCCTCGACCCGGCCGGGATGCACGAGATGCGGACGATGATCGAGAGCCTGGTCGGCGAGGGACGGACCGTCATGCTGTCGTCGCACCTCCTGGACGAGGTCGAGCGCACGTGCGACGCGGTGGCGATCGTCGATCACGGACGGGTCATCCGCCAGGGCTCCATCGACGATCTGGTCCGTGGCGCCGGCAACCGCGTCCTCCGGCTCGACTGCGCCGACCCGGCGGCCGCGGGCCGGCTGATCGAGGAGGCCGGGATAGCCGCCGGCGTCGCCTCCAGCGAGCAGGGGCTGACCGTGACCCTCCCGGCCGGAGCGTCGCGGGAGGCGGTGGCCGAGGTCAACCGGCGGCTCGTCGCGGGCGGCATCTCCGTGTACAGCCTCCAGGAGGTCCAGACCACCCTGGAGGACTGGTTCCTGTCCGTGACAACCCGCCTCGGGGAGCAGCCGTGACCGACGACATTTCAACGGCTTCCGTGGACCGGCCATGGCCCGCGGGTGGATCACCGGCCCACGCCCGGCCGGACACTCCCGCCGTCTCCCGCCACTACAGATCGTGGCTGCCCACCTGGGGGCTGATCGCGACCAAGCACCTCGAACTGCGGAAACGGCGCGTCCTCATGATCGTCGTAGCGGTGCTGACCGTGGGCCTGCCGGTCCTGGTCCTCGGCCTCCGGCTCGTGTTCCACACGGTCGACGCCCGCAGCTACGGACCGGCCGGCTCGCCCGCCGTGTTCGCCTTCCTGTGCAATCCGCTGGCCGAGTTCGGGTTCATCGTGGCCGCGACCCTGGGCGCCACGGCGGGCACGTCGGACCTGACCGACGGGGTCTTCCGCCACCTCGTCACCACCGGCCGTTCCCGTCTCGCGCTGTACCTGGCCCGGATCCCGGCCGGCCTGGCCATCCTGCTCCCGCTTGTGGCCGTGGCCTTCGCCATGGTGTGCCTGGTCACCAGCTATGAGGGCGTTCCGCAGCCGACCGTAATCAACATCAACGGCTTCTCCGTCCCAGCCCACCTCGACCAGGCGCAGCTGGAGAGCTGGATCACGGCGCACCCAGGGCAGGCGGGTGAAGCATTCGCCAACGGCCCTGGGCCTGGACCTGCGGGCGGCGGGCCGGTGCCCGTTCCCACCGCCAGCGTGCCGACCCTCCGCCGCGACATCGCCACGGTCTACAGGGACTACGCGTCCGACGAGGCCGGCCAGCTGAACCCGCCGGTCAACGAGATGGTCAAGATCGGGCTGTGGATCGAGCTCTATGTCGGCGTCGGGTTCATCGTCGGGCTTGGGCTCGGCTCCCTCATCGGCCAGCGCACCGTGCCCATCATCGTGCTGATCGCACTCGAGATCATCGTCACCCCGATCCTGGCCGCCCACGTGATCCCGTATTTCCTGGACGGCCAGCGGCTCGTGGTCGGCATCCCGCTGGACCAGCTCCGGCCCGCCGGCCTGGCCGTGGGCCAGGGCGGCCCGGGCGGCGGCGGCCCGGGCCCGGGCCGGGTGCTCTTCGGCGGGCGCAGCGCGCTGAACATACCGCCGATGCCCACCTGGGCGATGATCACCGTGATCGCCGGATGGATCGTGGGCTGGTCGGGAATTGGTGCCTGGAGGATGGTCACCCGTGACGCATGATCACTGCGTCACCCGAGTCTGGTTCTACCCGATCGGCCGAATCAGTTGACCCGGCTCCTGGCCGGGCAGCACTCACGGAAATGGCCGAGGCAGAAAGTCGTTCTCGGCT
>Ga0187890_10001264_pt1 | contig 18377 bp, 20 predicted proteins | sample June2016WEW_21_1_FD_133005 | JGI IMG/M metagenome (GOLD analysis project Ga0187890, IMG submission 133005) | Peatland microbial communities from SPRUCE experiment site at the Marcell Experimental Forest, Minnesota, USA - June2016WEW_21_10 | ecosystem: Environmental > Terrestrial > Soil >... | reverse complement strand
GAAGAGGCTCGTGCAGGAAATCTGCAGGCGGGCTTCTGTGAGGGCTGCGCATCGTGAGGTGCGCGGCTACTCGACCGCGAGGGTGAGATTCCATCGCGCCACTCGACTAATTATTTCATTGACATACAACGCCATTCTTCGTATCTTTTTACTGTAGCGAAAACGGAATCATCTGATTGGTTTAACAGAAGGCATCTATGCATGAGTCTGCAGACAAATTATTGAATAATGAATATCGATCCCGTCTGAATCGTACAATCGATTATATACTCAATCATTATGATGAGGATTTGAATCTGACGAAACTCGCTGAGGTTGCCTGTTTTTCCAAATTTCATTTTCATCGAATATTTCGCGCCATGGTTGGAGAGACGCTCAATGATTTTGTCCAGCGTATTCGTCTGGAAAAATCGGTTCAAATGCTGATAACCGACCTGAATAAATCCATTACAGAAATCGCCCTGGATTGCGGATTTTCCAGTTCGCAAAATTTCGCCAAGATATTCAAAGCACATTACGGCATTACACCTTCATTTACCCGTAATGAATTTCATTGGGATAATTGGAAAACGAAGATGAACAATTTGAAGGGAAAAGATAAAAGTACGTTGCAACCAATAGAAGCTCTTCTTTATGATGTCTATTGCAACAAGAGGAAATTGCCCATCGATAAGATACTGGATAAACGATGTGTTCTACAGGTAAAGATAGATAATCTGCCTGATTTACGGGTTGCCTACATTAGAAGCCGAGGACCTTACAATTATAAAACAATCAATCCGGTCTTTAGACAACTATCGCGATGGGCAAACCCCAGAGGACTGATCGAAAATGGCTCAATGTTTTTGGGTGTTGGTTGGAGCAATCCCGTGATCACACCGGAAGATAAGTTGATCTATGATGCCTGCATTACCGTGCCTGAATCCATCAAGGCGGACAGATGGGTGGATATTCAAGTTCTTCCGGGAGGTAAATTTGCCATTCATCATTGTGAAATAGATATCGTTCACGCTGAAGAGGCCTGGATGAGCTTTGTTATAAATTGGTTGATATCCAGTGATTATCAGCTGGATGATCGCCCCCTTTATGAAATCTATTACAACGATTCTGAAACACATCCCCTCAAGCATCATATTCTTGATCTTTGTTTGCCAATCAAGCCGCTGTGTGAATAACCTTTTTTTAATTCTTTACAATTTATTTAACAATACAAAAAAGCAATAATGGAAACATTAAAAGCAAGAACTGCCAAGACGGTAAGCTTCAATAGGTTTATATTGTCATACATTCAAGCACCGTGCATGATAAAAATAAGGCTTACATCTTCTTTTACTTGCTTTTTGGGCCATGCTCTTGGGTGCAGTGGGAACTGTTGCGGTTATTATGGATATTATCCACTTTAGCCCTCACATTTCCCTTTCCATCACCTTATCAGGCTTTTAGTCTCTGGAAGGTTTACAATATCCGGCGATTATGTAAGCAGTGAAAGCAATGATGGATCAGTATCTCGGATTCTTGAAAGGAGCGTCTATATGGCTTTAATTGAGATGAAAAGCATTACTAAAGATTACCATCTTGGGAAAACGGTGGTAAGCGCGTTGAGGGGCGTTGATCTGCAAATTGATAAAAAAGAGTTTTTGGCGATATGGGGTCCATCCGGTTCCGGCAAGACCACCCTCCTGAATCTGATCTGTGCCACTGATGAACCAACCACCGGGGAACTGACAATTACCGGTAAAGATTTCCGATCTTTGACGTATACCCAAAAAAACGAATATCGTATTAAAACAATAGGGTTCATCTCTCAAGGATTTAGCCTGGTGCCGGTTCTATCCGCGTTGGGGAATGTAATGCTGCCTTTGCTCATGAATGGGGTATCGGAGGCAGAAGCCGAAAAGCAGGCGATGAGACGCTTAGAGGAATTCGGTTTGAGAGATATTATTTATAATCGCCCGGCAAAAATGACGGAGAGGCAGCAACAAATGGTATCTATTGTACGGGCGTTGGTGAACAGCCCATCTCTGGTGATTGCCGATGAACCGACAGCTAATCTTGATTCTGAAACCGCCCGGATGATCATCGACCTCATGTGTGAATTAAATGAAAGACAGCAAACCACTTTTATTTTTTCCACGCATGATCAAAAGCTACTGGACCGTGTCAAGCGATTAGTGCGCCTGGAGGATGGGAAAACTTATGGCAATATTGCATCAAGAGACGCGGGAGAAAAATTCTGGATCAAAGCTGGAGGGCAAAATCAGATGGCATAATAACTTTGATAAAAAGACTCCGGCTATGGTTTACTTCAACACACTATCGCAGAAACAGGATGCGGCATGAATCTTAACACAGGACAACTTCTCACTTATAAATCCCTGTTCCCTGTGCAAAGAACCCGGACCACCTGTATAAGGCTCCTTAAAAATCACATAATTTCACTTAATCTTTATTGAAATGTAACACTAGCCTGTTAATGAAAAGGTGTTGATCATAAGAGTCTGGGAAAAACTTTTCAGGAGGTAAAAAGATATTATGAACGAAGAACTGATATTAGCTTCCGGGGATGGTAATTTTAATATTGTGAGTGAACTTTTGAACAAGGGTGCTTATGTCAATACAAAAAATAATTCAGGTGAAACGGCTTTGATAAAGGCGTCTGAGAAAGGCCATAAGGATTTAGTGGATCTACTGCTCAATAGGGGAGCCGATTGTAATGCTTCGACATACGACGACGGCTACACTCCGTTACACTCTGCGGCGAGTAGCGGCCATAAAGATATAGTGGATCTATTACTTTCCAGGGGAGCGTCTGTCGAAACCCGGGACTTTTATAGCAGGACACCTTTGCATTATGCAGCGGCTGGTGGTCAAAGAGAAATAGTGGAATTGTTGCTGACTAAGTATTCAGGGAATTTAAATGCCCCTGACTACTACGATAAAACGCCCTTATATTATGCGGCGAAAAACGGCCACATGGATGTGGTGAAATTGCTGTGCCAGTGGCGCGCGAAGAGGGTGTCAACATCGGAGACGGAACATCTCCGACCTGGACTGTAAATTAGGAAAATAAAGGGGACGGTTCGTTTTCGGATTTTTATTTTTTTCTTTCTGTAACAAATAAATCGGTAACATAAAAGCGGATGCTATATTTCAATCCGTTATCAATGAAGCGGTGTATTTATTATTCTGAAAAGATCAGGCGCTATAGAGCATAAAAAAATCGGGCATTCACTTAAAAAGTGAACACCCGATTAATCTGTCTACTGATTTATTGCGAAGCAATTATTTTGCAGGTGCAGGTGCAGGTGCGGGTGCAGGCACTGCAGTAGCTGCGGGTGCCGGCTGAGCAACAGGCGCTTCAACTTTAGGAGCTTCTGCTGGCGCTGTTTCTTCGGCTTTTTTGCAACCTGCGACTGCAAGAGACAAAGAAGCTACAAATAGCATAGCGACAAAAATAGCAAATATTTTTTTCATTATTGACTTACCTCCTTTCAAAGATTTTGGAACCTGGTTTTACTTTCTAATCTTTTGTATGGGCTTTCCTTCATTGTTCATTCTCTCTGGTAAAAAAATACGAGACCCGCATATGCCGTCTCGTCTTTTAACTGGAGTCCATCATTCTAAAGCTTGGTCTTTTACGGGTGATAATCACCACAAAGACTCTGTGACTTCTTTTTTGTTAACTTCCAGTAGAATAAACTTAAATACGGTCATCGCAGTATCTCGCATTTATAATATGGTGATGCTCATCATCAATGTCAATGGCCATGCCGATGTTTATTTGGACTGAGCTGTATTTATTACGAATTAAAGTCTTGAAATTCAGTTGCGGTTGACGATTTGCGACGAATAGGAAGAAAGGGTGAAATGGATGAGGCATCTGAAAAGCGACTCAATGATCATTAAAAGTCTAGACATCCAGACCATCTCTTTACTTAAATTAAAAATATTATAGAAAATATTTTTAAATGATATATGCAATTGACGTGTTATTTATGCAAGCACCTCTTCCTCCAATCCTCAATTTTCATATTTTCGTTTTTATGCTATGTCACAATATGTGTTTGTTGTTTCATAATAAAAATTTAACCGACAGATCAACCTATGAGTAAAAAATATAAAAATTTAATTGTTATATTTTTAATTGTTGCTTCTTTTGTTGTTTATGCCAGGATTTTAGATAACGGTTTTATTAATTTTGACGACAACGAATACATTACCGATAACAATCATATTAAATCAGGTATTAATCCGGAAAGCATTAAATGGGCGTTTAGCGCGGTTGTCTGTAGCAACTGGCATCCCTTGACATTACTTTCTCATATTTTGGACTGGAGCCTGTTCGGAGCAAACGCTTCCGGTCATCATCTCATTAATTTGCTACTGCATATCGGCAGCGTTTTATTTTTATTCTTCTTTTTAAACAGGATGACAAAGAATCTTTGGCCCTCTGCTTTTGTCGCGGCTCTTCTTGCCCTGCATCCCCTGCGGGTGGAATCTGTAGCCTGGGCCGCGGAGCGCAAAGACGTTTTAAGCATGTTTTTTGGTTTGGCAAGCATTTACGCTTATGCGTGTTATGTAGAAAGTTATAAACTTTCCAGATATTTTCTTTGTTTAATATTATTTGCTTTGAGTTTAATGTCTAAACCCATGTTGGTCACCCTGCCTTTCATCCTGTTGCTTCTTGATTATTGGCCGCTGGGCCGGTGGCAAAAAGTTCCGGCTTCAGTTAATGATGCAACAGTATTTGTTAATAAAAAAGCGGGCAAGGACAAAAATAAACAACGCAAAGCAGATTCTATCAAATCCAAAAACATATCCGCATCTCTGACCAACCGATCTTCAATAATTTATTTTCTATTATGGGAAAAAGCGCCTTTTGTGATCTTAACAATCTTATCAAGTATTGTGACTATCCGGGCTCAAAATAAAGGCGGCGCGGTTGCTTCCATGACACAGATGTCCTTTCCTGCGCGTGTTTCCAACGCTATCGTTTCTTATGTTTCCTATCTGGGGAAAATTTTCTGGCCGGTTGATCTGGCAGTGTTTTATCCCTATAAACATTTTTTTTTGTTCGTGCAAATCATAATCTATTGCTTCGTCTTGATAGGAATTACTATCGTTGTTATTTATGCCGTTAAGAAACAGCCTTTTTTATTCGTGGGCTGGTTTTGGTATTTGGGAACTCTGATTCCTGTAATAGGGTTTGTACAGGTCGGCATACAAGCGATGGCCGATCGCTATACATATCTGCCTTCTATCGGCATTGCCATTATGCTGGCCTGGGGAATTTCATCTTTGATGAAGAGTAAAGAAATACGAAAAAAGATTTTATTTCCGGCCCAAATGGCTGTCATTATTATCCTGGCAGTTTTAACGTGGGAACAATGCGGTTACTGGAAAAACAGTATTGAGCTTTTCAACCATGCTTTGCAGGTTACAAAGGATAACGATCTGGCGCATAACAATCGTGGATCCGCTTATGTTGATCTCGGTCAATATCAGCTGGCCATCAAAGATTTTAATAAGGCCATCGACCTGAACCATAAATATATAAAAGCCTACAATAACAGAGGGATTGTTTATGGTGAACTCGGTCAATATCAGATGGCTATTGAGGACTTCGATAAGGCCATCATTCTGAAACCGGATTATGTCGATGCCTATTACAACAGGGGAACTATTTACGGCGAACTTGGCCAATACCGGCAGGCGATTGAAAACTATGACAAAGTCATCAACTTGAATCAAGATTGTGCTGCCGCCTACAATAACAGGGGGAATGCTTATTTAATGCAGGGCAACTATACGCTCGGCTGCGATGATGCGCAAAAAGCATGTGTATTGGGAGGCTGCAAAGAATTGGAATGGGCTAAAAGCAAGGGGCTTTGCCGTTGATATTTTAACATTACTATTTTTCAAATTGTATTTCTTCATTTTTTGCGGCTATTATTCCATTGACACAAAAGACCTATTCCCCTAAAGTTAATGTCACCGGATGGAGGTGTTTATCATGCGCTTATTTCCAAAAGAAAAAATCTTTTTTAATTATTTTGACGAGCTGGCTGAAAAAATTGAAGAAGGCAGTAAACTATTTCTGGAAATGGCTCAAACCAGCGATTATTCAGATGTGAAAGTCGCCAGGCTCAAAGAAATTGAACACGAAGCCGATAACATTACCCATAAAACATATGAAAGAATGCATAAGACTTTCCTTATGCCGATAGACCGTGAAGATATTTACGCACTTGTCAACAACATGGACAGTATTATTGATTGCATTGAATCCACCGCTGTTCTTATCAGTCTTTATAAAATCAAAAAATCATCTGATGAAATCATAAAGCAGGCTCAAATATTAGATGATACTACAAGAAAAGGAAAAGGCATTATCAATGCCCTGCGTGATATGAAAAACTCCGAAAAGATTCTTGCCGGTTGCGTGGAAATTCACTCGCTGGAAAATGCCGGTGATATTGTTTTAAGAACCGCTATAGCCAATCTTTTTGAGTGCGAGAAAGACGCCATTGAACTTGTAAAACGCAAAGAGATCATCGAACATCTTGAAGAAGCAATAGACGCCTGCGAAAAGGTATCCAACATCGTGGAAGGGATTGTCCTGAAAAATGCTTAGCCTGAAAAATACTTTGATAAGAGGGCTATTTTTTAAATCAGAAAACTTTTTTTTGTCGCTATTATTTACTTCTTCATGAAGTAAACAAATCTCTGTCCTTGCTGAATATGCCTGTTTTTAATCAGTAATAAACACAATTTACGTCTTATAAACAGCAGCTATTGCATTAATGATGAGTCGTGCTTATATTATAAGTATGAGATGCTGCGATGCCCGTATTTGAGTCTATTCTACTGGACGTTAACAAAAAAGAAATCACACAGTCTTTGTGCTGATTATCACCCGTAAAAAGACCAAGAATTTAATAATGGACTCCAGTTCAAAGATGAGACGGCATATGCGGGTCTCGGTTTTTTTTGCCAAAGGAATCATAAATGGAAAAGAAAGCAGAATATCAACTCACGACATCTGTGAATGATGGAATGTTTGAAATTATAATGACTGGCAAAATAACAGGGGGCAGTATTGAAAAGCTGCATGATGAAGTTGCTGCTGTTATTAAAGCAACCGGCATAGAGAATCTGTTAGTGGATGTCAGCGCGGTAGATGGACGTTTCAGGATTGCAGAAACCTATCTGTATATCATACGTTCCTTTCCCGATAAACCGAAAGTGAATAATGCCGTTGTAGATATCCCTGATAATGCGAACTATCTGTCGTTTTATGATGATACAGCAATCAATGCCGGTTTGTCAGTCAAAGGATTCACCAATATAGATGCCGCCAGAGATTGGCTAAAGAGCAGAGAACCGGCAGGTAACAAAAAATCCCTGACATTCGTACCTTTAAATCCGTAATCAACATATCCTTAATAAATACAATTCACGCCAGAGGGCAAACATCTGGCGGCAAACATCCGGTTGGACTATCCACATTCCGTTACGATAACCCTCAATATATTGAGGGTCCACCGTACATGTTGAGGCCAAACGAATCATTTCATACATTCCATAAATCTTTATTATTTCTCTAACCGCATACTATTAATGGATGAATTAGACCTTCTGATTATTTCCGGCTGGTTGGCAGGCTAATTGCACCTGAAACAGGAGGCAGGTCATTATTTAAATGCATGTCATCACTGAAAGGGGCGCGGAGGTGAGAATATGTTAGTTGTTCGTAACGACAACCATTATGATTGCGTCAATGATACGATGCTGGATAGCCTGATTAAATCCAGAGAGATTGTCAAATTCAAACGTAATACAGAATGGGTAAAGGTAGGGGCTGCCCCGATAAGGGATAACCTACAGTACAGGGTATATAACGACAATAATAAATTAGCGGTTAATGATTCAATATTTATTCGGGCAGACCGCAATGCTAATAAGTGAGGGTGTCCGGCAGCAGCGACAAAATTCTATGGGGATTTCCCCTTTACGTTTAGTTTTACAGATAAATGAAGGCCATAAAAATGACAAGACAGGAACTTCTAAAGGAAAAAGAAAGAATATTATATATGATATTGGGAATCATTCAAGGAAAGCATGATTTTAGCCAGCTCACAGGTTTATTGGCACGACAGGCATGGTTAAGTTCAGAAATCAAAGAAGAATGTAAAGAGATGACCTGCCCGCGATACTTGTATCATATGTTAAGTTAGAACCTGGCCATTTTTTATTTCCCGGTTTACGTATGCCTTGGGCGCGCAAGGGAGGTAATTTAAAAAAATATAAGAAAGTTATTACCAAAAAATATTTTCATGAAAGAGAGATCAAATGAAAATAAATTCTAAGCTGATCGGTACGATTTCAAAAGACAAAGTTGATAAAAATATTAAACAAGGAGGCAAATAGTGGAAGATATCAGAAGAATACTTGCCGTGAGCTGGATGACTCAATATTGTCAAAGGACAGTTCATTACGCGGTTTCACTGGCCGCAAAATATAACACTGAGCTTTTTGTAATTCATGTAGTTGATACTTTATGGTCGCAGGGTTGGAATTTGCCCACAATGTCGCAGGAGGAATCCAGAGCCAAGGAGATGGAAAGAATTCAGTCGGAACTGGATAATGTTATAGGCAAGGAAACAAAAGGGAACGTAAAGATCAAAAAGATTATTAAGGAGGGTGATCCCGTTGAAGAAATTATGAAGGTGATTGAGGAAGAAAAGATTGACCTGGTCATCTTGCGCGCCCATGAAGAAAGCCGTATCGAACGCTTTCTGGTGGGCGGCAGTAACGATGCGATAATCCGGAAGATGCCCTGCTCAGTTTTTTTGGTAAACATTGTGTAATCGTTGGAATAATCTAATATTTAATCTGAAAAAAAGGAGAAAATTATGAAAAAAGTATGGATGTTAATGATTGTGATAATGCTGTTGGCCGTTGTCACGGCAGTTCAGGCAGAAGTCAGACCCGGTGGTTTACCTCCCTTAAATGAGAATGAAAGGATTCCCAGCTGTAACTGTAAAACTGACGCCTCCACCTGTCCTCAGCCAGCAGCTGAGCCAATGATGGTTTCAGAACCTGCTCCGGTCGTAGCTCCCCCTCCTCCTCCTCCGCCGCCGGCTCCCAAGCCCGTCATTATTGAAAAAGGCAGACAGACACTTAATGTCGAATTCGATTTTGATAAATCAACCATTAAGAAAGGTTACGACAAAGACATAAATGATCTGGCTAAAGTGATGAAAGATTATCCCGATCTTAACGTCGTCATCGAAGGACATACGGATAATGTGGGTACCGCTGCGTACAATAAAAAACTTTCCCAGAGACGCGCTGAGGCTGTGAAGCAATACATGGTCGAACAGGACGGTATTAATGCAAATCGTATAACCGCGGAAGGTTTCGGTTTCGACCGGCCTATTGCTTCCAATGATACTGACGAAGGACGGCAGCAGAATCGTCGCGTAGAAGCGGCCGTCGATTATCAAATCGAGAAGTAAATTTTCAGTTTCAAGTAACTTGACAACAATGAAGAACCCTGCAGCTTACCGCGGGGTTCTTTTTTTTACGCATATTCCCACCGGTAATCGTTAATTTATTGTGCCGGCCGGAGTTCAGGATAGTCCGTAGACAAAAGAACCGGTAAATGAGCAGCCTGAACTTTCCCGGCGCATCCCTCAACATGTTGAGGCTCCGCCAAATATTGAGGCCAAACGAATCAGTTCCCGCGATATATTGTTTTCTTCCATTCATCTAATCCCATATTATTAAAAGATGAATTCAAATTTATGATTCTTCTCTGGCTATTGGCAGGCTATTTGCAAATGCTATTCTACGGTCAGGTTTCTTGTAATAATACGAATAAATATGCATTTTTAACAAGAAAGGAAATGTCTTATGAATATGTTAATTGTCTATTATTCGATGTACGGTCACATCCGCAGCATGGCGGAGGCCGTGAAGGAAGGCGCAAGCTCCGTGAGAGGCGCTTCAGTCAGGATTTGCCGTGTTCCGGAAACTCTCCCGGAAGAAGTTCTGCAAAAGATGGGCGCCATGGAAACACAAAAAGCGCAGGCTAATGTGCCTGTCTGCAAATTGGAAGATCTGGCCTCGGCGGATGCAATTATATTCGGCACACCCACTCGTTTCGGCAATATGTGCGGTCAGATGCGCCAGTTTCTTGATTCAACCGGCGGCCTCTGGTCAAAAGACGCACTTGTCGGCAAAGTGGGGAGCGTTTTCACCTCCAGCGGGACACAGCATGGCGGACAGGAATCGACGATTCTTTCTTTTCATATCACTCTTTTGCATCTGGGCATGATCATCGTCGGACTCCCTTATAGCTTTGAAGGGCAGATGCGGATCGACGAGATGACGGGGAATTCGCCCTACGGGGCTTCGACAATCGCCGGAGGCGACGGTAAACGGATGCCAAGCAAAAACGAACTCGATACAGCCCGCTTCCAGGGCAAACACGTTGCAGAAATAGCGGCCAAACTGTTTTGAAGTGAGGGCAAAAACCCGGACATATTTGTAACCTTGTTTCGTCATAAAATATTTATCATCTTTGTTTTAGAAAAGGAGATTGTTATGGAATACGATGATGTTGATGTAGCAAAACCGCTGGACAGGCTTTTTGAAGACCAGATCAGGGAATTTGAAAGCGGGAGTGATAGAATCTCCGACAGGGAGTTGAAAAAAATGATGCGGGATCTCGGCGATTACGAGACGGGGTACCAAACCGGACGACGAAGAAATAGGGAATGAAAAACCGACGAGCGCGTGATCTGCGATCGCCCGTACAACGATATCCAGCCCTGGCATTATCATAAACTCGTGGACGTATTCGGAGGAGGGCTGGGGCTTGATGTCCGCACGGAAGGAGAACTCGAAGAAGCCCTCGGCAAGGCTGCCAAAGCGGACGGCCTCGTATTTATCGAAATCCACACCGGACGTTTGGATTGTCCCGAAGCCCTGCGCGGCGCCGGCCGGTCGATGGCAAAAGCAAATCAGCTTGACTAAAAGAAACGCGCTATTTGACACAAGCATTTCAATCCATCATGAACACCATTCATGCCCGTAAAATATCCCGTAAAATATCATTGACATACAAAACCGCTTTTCCTATACTTTTTTTGGCAAACGAAAGTCCTTGTCAAACCATGTTAAAAGGCGGCAATCATTCATGATCCTTCTCACCGGCGGAGCCGGCTATATCGGTTCCCACGCCAATAAAATCCTCAGTAAAAGAGGCTGCAACAAAAATGGATATTGATATACTTATTGCAGGCGCAGGTGTCGTTGGCAGTGTTGTTGCGGAGCGGGCCGCAAACATGGGCTACAAGGTTTTGATTGTCGAAAAAAGAAATCATATCGCCGGTAATTGTTATGACGAAATTTTCAAAAACGGGGTGCTTGTCCACAAGTACGGGCCTCATTACTTCCGGACAAATGATGAGAAGCTGCTTAGCTACCTCTCGAAATTTACAGACTGGATTCCCGGAAACTATTTTGTCAAAAGTTACATAGACGGGCGCCTTTATCCATTTCCGATCAATTTGACAACGCTTGAAAACTTCTTTCATCTGCCTTCGTTGACTCCCGAAGATGCCGAGCATCTTTTGTCAACAAAGCGAATAAAAAATAAAACCCCGAAGAACTCGGAAGAATTTATTTTATCCCGTATAGGCGATGAACTCTATAGAGCATTTTATTTGGGCTATACATTGAAGCAATGGAACAAACATCCCAAAGAACTTGATGCCAGCGTGTGCGGCAGGATCCCTGTTCGTTTTAACCGTGATGAACGGTATGTGGATCATAAATATCAATTAATGCCCAAAGAGGGCTATACAAAGATGTTTGAAAGGATGCTTGAACATCAAAATATTCGCGTATTGACCGAAACGCCGTATCAAAAAATAAAAAATACATTGAAACCGAAAGTGGCGACCATATATTGCGGTCCGCTCGATGAGTATTTTGAATTTTGCTTCGGCAAACTCCCATGGAGATCCCTGAGGTTTGAATTTAAAATAGAAAGGCAGGCTTTCGTTTTGCCATGCGTGCAAATTAATTATCCTAACGAAAATGCCTATACAAGAACAGTTGAGATTAAGCATGTCACCGGACAGAACCATCCTCAGACTGTCGTCAGTTATGAATATCCTGTTGATGGCGAAGAACCATACTATCCGGTACCTGCTTGTGATAAAGATTTAATTCTTAAGTACGAAAATTTGGCAAGACAGGAAACTGTTGAGAAAAAAGTATATTTTGCAGGCAGATTGGCAAGATATAAATATATCAATATGGATGAGGCGTTTATTGAAGGATTGCAGCTTATTGATCGCATCGGGAACGAGACGCACAATTAATGAACATGGCGAAGAAATCCGTAATCAATGATGCCATGTATTTTTCTTTTTGAAAAAATAATGTATGCCGAATCGAAGCGGGGCTTATCATAAAAATATAAAAACAGGATATTAAGTGTTTAATAATAATTTAAGTAAAGAAAAAATTGAAAATGGCGATGTAGCCGTCTACATCGTTACACACGGACCTGAGTGTCGCTGTATTCCCGATTATTGTCTGCCGATAGAAGTCGGGGCGGAATCGCGTAATAATTTTCATTATGAATTAAGGGATAATTCAAACGATGACAACATCTCAGAAAAGAATAAATTATACGGTGAAATGACAGGATTGTACTGGATATGGAAAAATGCTGACCATAAATATACCGGATTATATCATTATCGAAGGATATTGAATCTCAATCATAAAAGCATCATCAGGTATTTAAAAAAATACGATTTTATTTTGCCCAAAAAGATAACAATAGATCGTAAAATAGAGGAGCATTATAAAATTTGCCATGTCAAAAATGACTGGGAAATTATGATGAACGCGTTAAAAGATATATATCCTGAATATTATGCAACGTCCCTGAAAATTTTTCAGCAAAACAGTTTATACTGTTACAATATATTTATAACAAAAAAAGAGGAATTAGATAAATACTGTAGCTGGTTGTTTCCTTTGTTGGGACGGATTGAAAATAGACTGGATTTACGCCAAAGGGATGCATACCAAAGCAGAGCGATTGGTTTTATTTGTGAAAGATTATTAAATTTATACGTAATGCATAATAATTTTAAGATTAAAGAAGTTAAATCTTTGCTTTTTGGAGATATTGCCTAACCTGCCTCTTTTTATTTCCTTCTTCCTGTAAGTCTCAATTTTCAAAACTGTAATTTTGTGCTAGATTGCAGACGGTAATCATAAAAATATTTTCATTAGCTTTATCAGGAGATATATTAAAATGATGAAACGAAGTATATTTTTATGTGTGGCTTTTCCCCTTGTTCTTATTAGCTTGTTATCCTTTGCAGAGGAGAAATCTCCCGACGGCAAGCATGTGGCTTATGTTGCTAAATCAGGCAGTAAGCAGTTTGTAGTTGTCGATGGGAAAGAGGGAAAGCATTACGATGGTATCGAAGAAATCAAATGCGACTTATGTAGAGACTCTCTTATTTTCAGCCTAGACAGCAAACATCTGGCCTATCAGGCTAAATTAGGCAATAAGGTATTTGTAGTTATTGATGGGAAGGAGGAAAAACAATACGATAATATTGACTATGACTCTCTTGTTTTCAGTCCGGATAGCAAACGTCTGGCGTATCAGGCTAAATCAGGAAATAAATGGCTTATAGTTGTTGATGGGAAAGAGAAAAAAGCATACGATCTTGTTGCCCCTCCTATTTTCAGTCCAGACAGTAAACATGTGAAATATGGTGCTAAAGCAGGCAATAAATGGTTTGTAGTTGTTGATGAGAAAGAGAAAAAACGATACGATGGCATTGGTACTTTTATTTTCAGCCGAAACAGCAAACATCTGGCGTACGAGGCTAAATCAAGTGATAGATGGTTTGTAGTCGTTGATGGGAAGGAGGGAAAGCAATATGATCATTTTGCGTATGATACTCTTATTTTCAGTCCAGATAGCAAGCGTATAGCGTATGTTGTTTCAGGTCTTAAATCGTTTGTAGTTGCTGATGAGAAAGAGGGAAAGCAATATGATGATATTGCTGAAAAGCCATATGAGGGTTATAAGGGAGACGTTCTTATTTTCAGCCCGGACAGCAATCATCTGGTGTATAAGGCTAAAGCAGGTGACAAATGGTTTGTCGTTATTGATGGGAGAGAGGGAAAACAATACGATGATATTTTGGAAGGTACTCCTATTTTCAGTCCGGACAGTAAACATTTGACGTATTATGCTCTGTCAGGAAAGAAATGGTTTGTAGTCATTGATGGGAAAGAGAGGGAGGAGAGACCTCACAAGATCAGGAAAACAGGTCACATCGACCGCTAAATTAATATTAAAAATATTTTACAAATCACATGGAGTGAAGATATATGTATGCTGACATCCCAATGATCAAGAAGATGCTGCTGCCCGCAATAATCATTGTTGCCGGATTTCTTGCAGGTGTCATCTTTGAAAAATTAATTCTCAGGAAAATCAAAAAGCTGTCTTCAAAAACAAACTGGGAAAGTAATGAAATATTTATTAATGCGCTTCACGGAACGACCACGATTTTATTCCTTGTTGCCAGTATTTCCCTTGCGCTGGAAAGCACAGAGTTAAGTCCTCATATCTTAAATCTTATTCACAAGGTATTGCTTGTACTTGTCATCTTCTTCGTGACAGTGGTTTTATCAAAAATCTCAGTCGGTTTTGTTAATGTGTACAGCAAAAAAGTCGATGGGGCTTTTACCTCGACATCCATATTCACCAACATAACGAGAATCCTGGTTTTTGTAATTGGCATTCTCATAATATTCCAGTATCTTGGAATATCTACGGTACATATACTCACCGTACTGGGGGTCGGCGGACTTGCCGTTGCCCTTGCCCTTCAGGACACCCTCAGCAATTTATTTGCCGGTATTCAGGTGCTTGCATCGGGCCAGTTAAAACCGGGGCATTATCTGCGGCTGACAAGCGGCGAAGAGGGCCATATTACAGATATAACATGGCGATACACGACTATTATATCGTTGCAGAACAACACTGTAATTGTTCCGAACTCTAAACTGGCATCCGCAATTGTTACGGATTTTAGTATACCGGGCGAGGTAATATCAACGTCCATTGAAGTGGGCGTGAGCTACGACAGCGACCTTGAAAAGGTTGAAAAAGTGACAACTGAGGTTGCCAGAGAAGTATTGAAAGAAACAGGGGCGGGCGTCCCGGAATTTGAACCTTCCGTTACTTACAAAAAGTTTGGCGATTCAGGCATTAACATGGATGTGAATTTTCGTGTAAAAAAGTTTGTTGATCAATATACTGTTAAACATGAGTTTATCAAGAGGCTGCATAAACGTTACAGGGAAGAAGGGATTGAAATTCCCTTTCCTGTCAGAACAGTTTACATAAAGGATAAGATTTAAGTGAATCACATGGAAAAGTATTATTATATACCAACACAAAATAAGGCAAATCCGGAACGCCGCCCTCGCAGCATTCATGACAAAATTCTTTTTCACTTTGACTTTCGTAGTCCCGGCGCTTTTTCTTGCGCAACCACAACCTGTTAACCGGCTCCAAAACGAGGGCTGAAGCCCGTGCGCAAGCAGAAGAGTTACTTTCTTTTAATCCGTTTCATTGATGTTCTTTCCTGAATAACTATGATAACCAAGTATTTAATATAAACGGAGGTAATATGCGCAAAATTACAATGGCCATCTTTCTTGCTTTAATTTTTCTTTGTTCGTGCTCGGATTTGCACAATGCTGTTCAACCGAAACCGGATAATGCGGTTAACTTGAAAAGTGATGATGCCATTGCCCACAGCAACAAAGGGATTGCCTTTGCTAGCCGCGGCCAATATCGGAGCGCCATCGAAGAATATAATGAGGCCATCCGCCTGCAACCTGATTTAGCCAAGGTTTACAGCAACCGGGGGATTGCTTACGCCAGACTCGGCCAATATCAGCATGCCATTGATGATTATAACGAGGCCGCACGCCTGCAGCCGGATTTGGCTGAGATATACAGTAACCGGGGGATTGCTTACGCTAAACTCGGCCAGTATCAGCGTGCCATTGATGATTATAACGAGGCCATCCGCCTGCAACCGGATTTAGCCGAAGCCTACAACAATAAGGGAAATGCCTACAATAGCCTTCATCAGTATCAGCAAGCCATCGATGATTTCAATAAAGCCATCAGCCTGAAACCGGATGATGCCAAACTCTACTACAACCGGGGGATCGCTTACGATAACCTGGGCAAGCTGCAGCGTGCCATCAAGGATTTTAATGAGGCCATCCGCCTGAAGCCGGATGATGCCTTGTCTTACACAAACCGGGCGGGCGCTTATTTTATGCAGGGCAATACAAAGCTTTTCTGCCGTGATGTGCAAAAAGCCTGTTCACTGGGAGAATGCAAATTGTTTGAAATGGCTAAAGGCAAGAAATATTGCCCTTGATTCAGAGGGCGCTGTAAAACTGATCAAGTAGTAATCTTCAATTTTAGAAATCCAAATCCGGATTTCCGCCGCCAATATAGATGCCTTAAGAGATTGGCTAAAGATCAAGGCGTAAGATATAATCGGATCAAATAGCCGGTCAGTTTATTCGCTAAGATATTCTGCTTCATCTTTCAATCGGAAAAAACACTATTCACGTTAGGAAGTCATTACGACCGACCATTATATTTTTGGTTAAGAGTCACTCAGTTTAAGCTGAAAACAAAAATTATTATCACCTGAGGCGATGCTTCTAACCTTGGTCGCAACCGTTTTCTTCCTGAAGGCTTTGAGCGCCTGCTGGTTGAAACCCATAACAAGGTCCTCGAAGAAACCATATTTAACCTGAAATCCGGTAATTATGATATGAGCGACGTTGTTTTCAAACTTCGCCGCAAACGTACCTCCATCAAAATAGGTTGACCAGATTCGGGGCATATTTAACTCGACAAACTGTTTTGTATCATGCGCAAGCAAATAAGATTTATATGGACCTGTTGGCGATAGAACAAATTTAGCGCCTGACTTCCCGAACATCGCGTACTGCGTTTTGTCGTTGTTGAAAAATTCCCTGCACATTTCGTCAAAAAAAATGATTATTTTGTCCACAGGAATGGGCGTAACAGACATAATCATATTGCTGAAAAACTTGTCCTTCTCTATCACTTTGGCGTTAAATGAATTCCAGCGTTCTTCTCCGAAAGTATCGCTAATAATGGTTTTTGTCGTAACATAAGAGATTCCTTTAATATTCATCTTTATACCCTCCTGATGAAAAATAATTTTTATATGAAAATAAAATATTTACTATTAAGGCGCCATAACGGCCATGGGCACAAAACATTTTGCTATTAAGTAACATCTGTCATAATTCGGCGCTTTTGCTGTTCACTTTAAATTTTTCATAAAGAAATACAAAAATATTGAACAGAAAAAGAATTACAGGCTTATTCATTTCATTTTGATACGGGGGCATTAAGAGGAGAGACACAATTACTCTCTCTATTACACAGAGAGTAACTATCCTGCCTGGTAGTTCTGCCGCCGTATCCCCTCCCGGAGAATTAGGCCGTCAACTTTGCGTCCCGCTTTTTCAATGCGGTTTGCCTTTTTCAAGCTTGTTTTCTTCATAAGCGAAATCATATGAAAAGTCAAGATTATTTCCCCACTCAACAGTCAATCAGAAGATGGAATTTTCTGAAATCCCAGGACACCATACCAGTTTTTTGCGGTGAAAATCAGGGGAAGGATAAAAACCGGTCTGGTATCTCCGGATTTTCCGTATTCAAAAATCCCTCTTTCGAGGGATTGATAATCATTTATCTTATTGATACGCAATCTCAAATCCTATGGAATAAATTGTGCTATTATACAATTAATCGAGGCAGCGATGTTTGTATATTGATTGCTATGCTTAGGAGGGGAAAATGGACCAAGATATATTAAGGGGTTTGATACAGGTGGTTCCCGTAGTGGTTACTCCATTTATCGTTTGGGCTCTAAGTCGATTCGGTATACCAAGCGACGAAGCACGGATGTCCAAACTCTCGAAGCGTCTAGACTTGATCTCCAGATTACATCAAATGCAGTCCGAGATCAATGATCCTGCCCTGAAAAATCTTCTCGATGCTGAAAGTGAATGGTGCAAACATTATTTGGAGTCACAGACACATGTTGAAGCTTCATTTCAGGATGAAATAAGGAAAGATGAACCGCAATTACTTATAGCCAGAATTTTATCTCCTGTTAGCCTTGATATTCCGTATGCTTGCACAACGCAAATTAAAGCTACAACAATAAAGCAATAGGAAAAGG
>Ga0187890_10001263_pt1 | contig 18380 bp, 15 predicted proteins | sample June2016WEW_21_1_FD_133005 | JGI IMG/M metagenome (GOLD analysis project Ga0187890, IMG submission 133005) | Peatland microbial communities from SPRUCE experiment site at the Marcell Experimental Forest, Minnesota, USA - June2016WEW_21_10 | ecosystem: Environmental > Terrestrial > Soil >... | reverse complement strand
TGCCCGGCATTATGGGACGCTGCGGGCGGCGCTGGAAACGCAAAGGCCGCCGGATCGGGAACCCCGACATGATGATTGGCGCGCACGCCTTGGCGCTGGGAGCCGTGCTCGTCACGAACGACCAGGCATTCAGCCGGATTAAGGGACTGAAGATCGAGAGCGCCTGACAAAGGGCGGGGCTCAAGCCCCGCGCGGGCTAAAGCCCGCCCTCCAGGTGCAACTCACTCTGTGGAGAAAGACGTGCCGCAACTGCACGTCTTCTGCGCATTGGGATTATCGATCACAAATCCGGATTGGATCAGCGACTCCTTATAATCGAGCGTCAGGCCGTCCATATAGACGAAGCTTTTGGGATCGATCAGCAGCTTCGCATCGCTGGACCCAAACACATGATCGCTCGACCGCTCCTTGGTCTCGAGCTTGAACAAATACGACAGCCCGGAACAGCCGCCTCCCTGCACCGCCAGCCGCAGACCGGCGCCGCCGTCCTTGGCCAGGATCTGCCGTATCCGCTGGGTCGCCTTTTCAGTTACTTGAACCATGTACCCTCCCTAGTCATCTCATACAGCGGCGAAAGCTCGCGCAGCTTCGTGACCGCTTCGATCACGCTCTCGGCCGCGTAATCCACTTCCTCTTCGGTATTGAACCGCCCAAGACTGAAGCGGATGGAACTGTGCGCGGCATCGTCGGGGACGCCCATGGCCTTGAGCACATAGCTCGGTTCGAGGGTGGCCGACGTGCATGCCGAACCGCTCGAAACCGCCACGCCGCTCATCCCCATCATCAACGATTCGGCTTCCACATAGGCGAAGCTCATGTTGAGGTTGTGCGGCAGGCGGTGTTCCATGCCGCCGTTGACGGACACTTCGTCCAGCTCCGCTTCCAGCTTCGCGAGCAAGCGGTCGCGCAGTCGCCGCAACCGCGCACTCTCCTCGTCCATTTCCCGCTCGCAGATGGCGCAAGCTTCGCCCAAGCCCACGATTCCCGGCACGTTCAGGGTGCCCGATCGCATGCCGCGCTCGTGACCGCCGCCATCCATCTGTCCGATCAACCGCACGCGCGGCTCGCGCTCGCGCACGTAGAGCGCGCCGACGCCCTTGGGCCCGTACATCTTGTGCGCCGAAATCGAGAGCAGGTCGATGTGGTCCGCATCCACATTCACCGGCACTTTGCCCACGGCCTGCGCCGCGTCGCTATGGAACGGCAGGCCGCGCTCCCGGCAGATGCGGCCGATCTCCGCCACCGGCTGGAGCGTGCCCACTTCATTGTTGGCGTACATGATCGAGACCAGCACGGTGCGCTCTTCGATGGCCGCCTCCACCGCGCCGGCATCCACCAGCCCATCGCGGCCCACCGGCAGCCGGGTCACGCGCGCGCCGCGCTGCTCCAGCCTCCGGCAAACGTCCAGCACGGCCTTATGCTCGATGGCGCACACGATCAGGTGATCGCCCTTGCCAGCGTACGCCTCCGCCACGCCCTTAATCGCCAGGTTGTCCGATTCGGTGGCTCCGCTGGTGAAAATAATCTCGCGCGGCGACGCGCCGATCAGCGACGCAATTTGCCTGCGCGATTCTTCCACCGCCTGCTCCGCCTCCCACCCGAATTTGTGGTTGCGGCTGGCCGCGTTTCCGAACTTGCCGGTGAGAAACGGCATCATCGCCGCCAGCACGCGCGGATCGAGCGGAGTGGTGGCGTGGTGGTCCAGGTAAACGGGCGCGCGCGGCTGGGCGGAACGATCCATGCAACTTATCTAATTATCGCAGTTCGCAGCCGGCGGCCGCTTAATGCGGCTACAATAGCTGGTTTGTCCCGCATCTTCGTACCCATTGGGGCGTTGGCCCTGCTGCTCTCGGAAATCCTGCTCGTGGCTGCCTGTTTCCTGGTGGTCGCATTCCTGATTCTGAACGTGGATCCCACAGTGTTTCTGTTCGCCGATAATGGCCTGCTGCGCATCGCCCTGGCGGGGGCCAGCATCCTTTTCGGTTTGTACTTCCAGGATCTTTACGGCAACCTCTATGTGAAGTCGCGCGTGCTGCTCATCCAACAACTCTCTCTAGCGATGGGCATCGCGCTGCTGGCCCAAGGCCTGCTTGGCTACGTGAACGACGGCTTCCGGCTGCCGCTCCGCCTGATGGTCCCCGCCTGCGCCGTGCTGGTGTTGGCGCTCTTCGCCTGGCGGGTGGTCTACAGCGTTTTCGTGCTGCGCGTGGTGGGCGCGCAGCGCATCCTGTTTGTAGGCATGTGCCCCTTGCTGCAGGAAATGGCCGGCTATATCGGCGCTCACCCGGGACTTGGCCTGCAAGTAATCGGTTATGTCGACGACGGTAACACGCCGGCCGGTCCGCCGGAGGCAGGCCGGTTGCTGGGACCGCTCAGCGCCTTGGCTCGGATCGTGGCCGAGGCGGCGCCCGACCGCCTGGTGGTCGGCTTCGCCGAGCGCCGGGGGCAAATGCCCATCGCGGATTTGCTGCAACTGCGCTACAGCGGGATGGCCATCGATGAGGCTTCCACCGCCTTCGAGCGGCTATCCGGGCGCGTTTCGCTGGCCGAGTTGCGCCCCTCGGAAATGCTCCTCTCCGGCGCGTTCCGCCCGCGTACGCAGCGTTTGGTCTACCAGACGCTCGGCCACTGGGTGCTGGCATTGATCTTGACCATCCTGACTGCGCCGCTGCTGCTGCTGGCGGCGGTGCTGCTGAAACTGTCGTCGCGCGGCCCGCTGATGAACAGACAGGAATGCGCGGGCCTGCGCGGCCGGCCATTCCCGCTTTTCAGTTTCCGCCTGGCAGGCGCCGATCGGCGAAACCGGCATGGCGCGCAACGCTTCGTCGCGCGATGGCGCCTGCACGCGCTGCCGCACCTGTGGAACATACTGCGCGGAGACATGTGTTTCGTTGGACCACGCGCCGAGCGGACCGAATTTGCGAACGTCCTGACCGAGCGGGTTCCGTTTTACCGCCAACGCTACGCGGTGAAGCCGGGCATCACCGGTTGGGCCCAAATCAACACCCCGCCGGAGGGGCCGGAGGATACGCTTCGCCGCCTGGAATACGACTTCTATTACCTCAAGTATTTCTCGCACGGGCTGGACACCTACATCCTGGTGCATACCCTGCGCGAACTGCTGTTCTCGGGCGCCGCCTGAGCGACAGGAACCTTGGGCGAACCGCGCTCGCCGAACACAGGCTAAAGCCTGTGCCACCTCCATCAACTTCCCACGGGCCTCCCGGCGTGGCATACTAATTCGTAGCGGGCCATGCCGAAAACCACGGTTGCACCGGAGACCCGAATCGCCGAGCGGGAATCCATCCTTCCCCTCTACAACGTCGTCTTGCTCGACGATAACGATCACAGCTACGACTACGTGATCGAGATGTTGCAGAGGCTCTTCATCTTCACGCTGGAGGAAGCCTTCCGGCATGCGGAAGAGGTGGACCGCAAAGGGCGCACCGTGATCATTACCTGCGAGCGGCCGCAAGCCGAGTTCGCGTGCGATCAGATCCACGCCTATGGTCCCGACCCGCGCCTGCCGCGTTGCGCAGGCTCGATGTCGGCCATTATCGAGCCGGCCGGCTGATCACTTGCGCGGCCGCTGCGCGGCGGCCTGCTCCTCATCGGTGGGAGGATCGTACATCTTTTCGGCGTAGGTGCGCTGCGTCTGGGAAAGATCCACGGCGTGCTGCCGCTCCTCAGCACTCAGGTGGGGCTGGCGCGATCGCTTCAGGAAATACAGCGCGCCGCAAACCAAAGCGCCGGTGAGCGGCGGACGATCGAGGAAGAAATCCAAGAGCTGCAGCAGGCGGTCGCCCATGTCTTCATTCTATGCGCTGGCGTGGGCCGTGGCGCAGACGATCGTTGTTTGTCGTCTGCGCAGCGTGCTCGGACTCGGCAGGCCACGAAAGACGATGGCCTGCCCCACAGCTAAGCGCGGCATATGGCGCACGCTTCAACGCGCGCCACTGTTCTCGGGCTCAGCCTATCTTGGTCTGCCACAGGCCCAGCGCGGCCCCGGTGGGGTCGATAAGGATGCTCAGCCAGCCCATGCCCATGACCTCGGTGACATCCTGGATTATCGTGGCGCCCAGGGAACGGGCCTTCCCGGTGGCCTCCGCGATGTCGCCGACCTCGACATACGCGAGCCATGCCGAGGGCGCCCCGGGCATGGGGTGCTTCATGATCCCCCCGCCCGTTCCTTTTCCAACCTTGATCAGTGTGTAGGCGCCGGCTCCCATCGGGATATCCTCCAGCGTCCATTCAAAAAGCTTCCCGTAGAAGGCTTTCGCCTTTTCCACATCGGTGGTGTTCAGTTCCACATGTACGAATGCGTTTGCCATGGTGTTCTCCTCCGTGATTATGACGAACGGGCACAGTCGGAATCGACACCGCGTGGGAAATAATTGGGCTTATTGAATCGTGCTGGCGCCCTGCACGCCCAGATCCGTGGCCAGCACGTTCTTGTTGATGTGGTTGTCGAGGTTGATAGTGTACGTCTCGGGCGCTTCGATCAGCACGGGCGAGTGCGTGGCGCAAATCACGCGGAACTTCTTCTGGTCCACCAGTTCGAGCAGCATTTTCAGGATGCGCCGTTGGTTCGAGACCGAGAGCGCCATCTCCGGCTCATCCAGCAACAGGATGGTGCCTTCCGGCAAAGCGGGGAAGTTTTCGCGGAACATGCTCAGCATCACCTGCCCGTGGCTGGCCATGCTCAGAAACTCCAGCATGCGCGGATCTTCTTTGAAGAACTCCGGATTGGTGCGCGGATTGTGGGCCTCGGCGTCGAACAGGTAAATTTCGCCGAGCTTCACCTGGCCGGTATCCAGGCGGTAGATGTAGCCGTCCGCCCGCTGGCCGCGCAGCGCGTAGTAGATGGAATGCAGCAGCGTGGATTTACCCGAACCGTTTTCGCCTTGCAGCATAATCAGCGGATGCGACAGATCCACGATCATGGGCATGTGGAAATTCAGGTTGACGAATACGGGATGCGCGAGGATCTTGAGGAACATCAGCCTTCAGGATAGCAGGGCCGTGCGGTAAAATGGCCGCGAAAGCGAGGTCCTACGCATGAGGTTCCCGAGAGTGCACATGCGCCTGATGGCGGCCGGCCTGATGGCGGCAGCCTGTTTGATGGGCGCGGACGAAGGCTGGATAAGCATGTTCGACGGCAAGACGCTGGACGGCTGGAAAGCGGGTGACAATCCCGAGAGTTGGTCCGTGAAGGACGGCAAGATCGTGGGCGACGGCGAGCGCAGCCATCTGTTCTACATGCTGCGCGAGTGCGAGAATTGCGAGTTCAAAGCCGAAGTGAAGATCAATCACGGCGGCAATTCCGGCATGTATTTCCGGGCGAAGTTCGGGCCGGAGTGGCCGGCCGGCTACGAGGCGCAGGTGAACAATACGCACTCCGACTGGCGGCGCACGGGCAGTCTGTACCGGTTTGCCGACATCAAGGAGCAACTCATCCCGGACGACACCTGGTGGACGCAGCAGGTCATCGCCAACGGCAATCACATCATTATCAAGGTCAACGATAAGGTGGTTGTCGATTACGTGGACGAGAAGAACACCTATCGCAAGGGCTTCCTGGCGCTCCAGCAGCACAACAAAGGGAGCGTGGTGGAGTTCCGGAATCTGGTGATGCGCCCGCTGCCGCCGAATTGAAGAGCCGCATGCCCGGCGCGCGCCGGTCCTACAATTTAATCGCGTCGTTGCCCGCAAGGACCCAGACGCTCGCTCCGTCAAAGGCTACATTGGTAATGCCGTTTGGCGGGCTCGCCAGCGTCACGGTGGCCAGGACCGTACCGTCGCTGGCGCGCAGTTTCTTTACGGCGTTCCCTACTTGACTCGTCACCCACATGCTTGAACCATCGAAGACGAGGCTGACCGGGTCGAAGCTCATAAAAGTATATGTCGCCACGGTCGTACCATCGCTGGCGCGCACTTTGTAGACGCTCGCTGCGTTAGAAGCTATCCACATGTTTGCGCCGTCGAACGCCATCCCCAGTATCGGTCCAAACGGGCCATATGTAGCGACAGTTGAACCATCGCTGATTTGGAGCTTGATGGCGGTGCCGTCGCCCTGTGCCACCCAGATATTCGCGCCGTCGAAGGCGATCGACTCGGGCACCTGCGTCAAAGCCACAACTTGCAGCAGCGTGGCGTCGCTCGCCCGAATCTTCGCAACCGATCCAGCCGGGAAGGAGCCGAGCAGCGCCCAGATGTTGGTGCCGTCGAAGGCCATTGCCCCGGCGAACCCAGGGATGGTGACGGTGGCTACGACGCTGCCGTCGCTGGCACGGAGCTTGGTAATGGAGCTGCCTGAAACCCAAATGTTGGCGCCATCGAAGACGAGAGCGCCGGCCCCGGTGGTCAGCGAAATGGTCTTCAAGACTTGACCATCGCTGGCTCTCAACTTGGAGACTATACTGGGACCCGCGATCCACATGCTGGAGCCATCGAACGCGAGGGCGCCTGGCGAGGTTCCGGCCGGAATGGTAGCGTTGGCGCGATCTGCCGGGTACCAGCGCAGCAGGGCAACCTGCAGCGGATTCAGTGCCGGCGGCGGTGTTGCAGCGGGCTCCTGTTGGGCATTTAGCGGCGTGACCGCGACATGCGCGAGCACGCAGAACAAGATCGACAGAGTTACAACTGGGGCTAACTTCATGGTAGTGTCCTCTCCAAAGGGTGTGTTACCCTTGGCTAGAAAGTATACACCCAACCCTTTGCGGTGGCCCGTTCGCAATCGCGACGTTCGCCGCCAAGGGAGGTTCTCAGCGTGCGAAAGAGCACGGAAGCCTCTCACTCCAAATCAAGGTGAAAGATACGGTGGGTCGTGTGGATTACGATGCGTGGCCTCGGACTACTCGTGACGCAGCGCGACAACGGGATCCAGCGTAGCTGCCCTGCGCGCGGGCAGGAAACTCGCAACCAATGCGGCAAGCGCCAGCCCCATAACGACCACCACGTACGTGCCAGGATCGGTCACCGCGACGCCATAGAGCAGCGTGGCAAGGTAGCGGTTAAGACCAATGCCCCGGCCACGCCCGCGAGCGACCCTGCCGCTACCATCACCGCGCCCTCTTTCATTACCAACGCGAGCACGGATCCGGGCGTTGCCCCCAGAGCCATGCGGACGCCGATCTCCTGGCTGCGTTGCGCTACCGAAAACGCCAGCACGCCATATACGCCGACGATGGCCATCAGAAGTGCGATGGCGGCGAAGGTGGCGAGCAGCACGGTATTAAAGCGCGGGCTAGCGGTGGCCTGCCCAATCTCTTCATTCAGGGTCTCAATCCTGGCGAAGACGCCCGGATGGTCCGCGCGTAATTGATCGTGAAGGGCGCGCGCGAAAGCGCCGTCGCCGGCAATGGTACGGACAATAAAGAGAACGCTCGCCGCATTTGCCGTTCTCGTGTCGTTGACGAACGCTTCGGGTGACGCCGGTTGGTTCAGCCCCTGGTTCTTGGTGTCGGCAACTACGCCCACTACGGTCTTCCACGGTCCGGCGCGGCCTCCGAGGATCTGTTTGCCGATCGCGCTCTCTCCAGGCAGATACGCGCGGGACGCCGCTTCGTTGATGACCGCAAACGTACCTGGAGGATCGCCCTCGGTGAAGAACCGGCCCGCGACCAGCCGCGTGCCCGCGGCCTTGAGGTAATCCGGCCCTGCGTCGCACACGCCAATATTATCGCCGCGATGGAACGGCTCCGGCAGCGGCCGGTCGGAGCGCGAGAACGTAACCCAAGAGGCCCCTCTGGAAAGGGGCGTACACTGGGTGAGCGCGGCCGCCACGGTTCCGGGAATACGCCGCATACCCGCCAGGACGTCGGCAGTCAGCGCATCGCTCGCGGACTCGCGGAAACCCGCCGCGCGCAGGCGGACGGTGAGGGAGCGCTCCGGCCGAAAACCGAGATGGTCGTTCTGCATGTGCCAGAGTGTTTGGAACAGCAGCGCCGCGCCCGACAGCAGGACCACAGAGAGCGCCATTTCCACCACCACGAGAACGCGCCGCATGGTCTTTTGCCCACCCGCCGCACCGCCGCGGCCTGCCTGCTGCAAAACGGATTGCAGGTCTACGCGACCCGCCCGCAACGCGGGCAGGCCGCCAAAGATCAATGTGGTCGCCAGTGAGACCAGCAGGGCGATGCCGAAGGCTCGGAAATCGGCGGCAACTTCGCTCAACCGCGGCAACTCACCGCTGGCAAAGTGGACGAATCCGCGCAATGCGACTGTCACCAGGAGCATGCCGGCCCCGGCGCCCGCGGCGATCAGCAGCGCGATTTCGGTGAACAACTGGCGCGCCAGGCGGCCGCGTCCCGCTCCCAGCGACGCCCTCACAGCCAACTCCCGGGCGCGCGCCGACCAACGCGCCAGCAGCAAGTTGGCGACGTTGGCGCAGGCGATCGCCAGCAGGCATCCGGCCGCACCCATGAGGATGAGCAACAGAGTGCGCACGTTGCCAGCGCGATGCTCCTGGAGCGGTTGCAGCACCACAGTGTTAAACGCACGGAACATTTGGGGGTCATCCTGTTTGCTGGCGGCGTACAGAATATCGACGTCAGCTCGCGCTTGCGCCATCGTGACGCCACGTTTGATCTGTCCAAAGACCGCCCAGGTAAACATGCTGCGATCGCGATGGCTGGCCGACGGCGAAACGGGCAGCGTGGTCAGAAGATCGATTTTGGCATCGACCGGATAGATAAACGAGCGCGGCAGCACTCCGATGACCGCGTATGACAGCCCATCGAGCGTGATGGTGGAACCTACGACGCCGGCACGGCACTGGAAACGATCGCGCCAGAATTGGTTAGTCAGCACGACGGCTTTGGCGCCGTTGGGAAGTTCTTCATCCGGCCGGAAGGTGCGGCCCAGCGCGGGCGTGACGGCGAATGTGTCGAGAAAGTTGGCCGAAACGCGGCCGGCGTGCACCTCGGCGGGTTCCGATCCACCCAGCAGCATGGTGCTGCTCAAGCTGGCTTGGGTGGCGGCGAGGTTTTGAAAAACGCGATTATTGCGGCGCCAGGCCACGTAATCCGGCGAAGGCAGGAATTCGAGTTCTATGCTGGGATCGCGGATCGCCACCCAAACGAGCTGTCGAGCGTCCGCATAGGGCAGGGGCCGCAGGAAGATGGTATCGGCGATGCTGAAGACGGCGGTGGTGGCGCCGATCCCCCAGCGCCAGCGATAGCACCGCGGCGACAGTGAAGGCCGGCGCGCGGCGCAGAACGCGGGCGGCATAGCGTACATCCTGCCAGAGACGCGCCAAGCCGCCATACCCGCGGATTTCGCGGGTGACTTCCATGACCCTGGCCGGGTTGCCAAACAGCCGGCGAGCTTCCCTTTCGGCGTGCTCGCGCGACATGCCGCGCTCCATCAACTGCTTCGTCTCGATCGCGAGGTGGGCATGGAGTTCCTCTTCGAGATCGGCGTCGGTTGCTTGTTTCTTGAGAAGGCGCCACATAGGCTCACTCCTTGACGGGTTTCATGGTGCGGGCCACCGCGCGCACCATTTGTTTCCACCTGGATTGCTCTGCGACGAGCTGCCGCCTGCCCTTCGGCGTAAGATTGTAATAGCGGGCGCGGCGGTTGGCTTCCGACATTTTCCATTCCGAGGCCAGCCGGCCCTGCCGTTCCAGCCGGTGCAGCGCGGGGTAGAGGGAGCCATGCTCGACCTGCAGCGCCTCCTGCGATCGGATGCGGATCGCCTGTCCGATGCCATGGCCGTGTTGGGGCCCCCACTGGAGCACCTGGAGAATGAGCAGGTCGAGGGTGCCCTGGACGAGTTCGATGCGGTTTAGCATTTTTGCGCCACTATAGCAGATTGTCTACCAGAGCGCATCTACCAGAACAGCGGATGCCGCTCCCTCACGGTCGCGGCTCGGTAGCGGTCGAGGCTCGGTAGCGGTCGCGTTGATTTCGCGAGGTTTACCCCAAACGGTTAGGCACTCCTGATACAATCGAGCGGCGGATGATATGACGAACGAACTTAGCAGACGCAGCTTCGTGGGACTGGCGGGCGCGGCGATGGCGGCCTCGCGCGCCATGGGCGCCAACGATCGAATCAATATCGGCCAGATCGGGATCGGCGCGCGCGGCGGTTATCACCTGAAAGCCTGCCTGCGCCGGCAGAAGGCGCGCGGCGATGTCCAGGTGGTAGCGGTGTGCGACGTGTATCGCAAGCGGCTCGCCAGGGCGGCCGGTGATGCCGCGGGCGCCAAAGCATACCTGCACCATCAGGAATTGCTGCAGCGCAGCGACATCGATGCCGTCTTCATCGCTACGCCGGACCACTGGCACGCGCCCATCGCGCTGGCGGCCATCGCCGCGGGCAAGGACGTGTATTTGGAAAAGCCCATGACCCACACGCTGGGCGAAGCCAAGCAGGTGTTCGAGCGCGCGCGCGATTCCAAGCGCATCGTGCAGGTCGGCGTGCAAGGCACCTCCTGGACGCGCTGGCACAAGGTGCGCGAGATGGTCGAGAGCGGCATGCTTGGACAGGTGGTGGCCGCGCAGGGCACCTACAGCCGCAACAACCCGGATGGCGACTGGAATTGGGACATCGATCCGGAGGCCGGTCCGCAGGGCAAAGGCGATAACTACATCGACTGGCAGCAGTGGATCGGAGCGGCGCCGGGGCGCGCGTTCGACGCCGACCGCTTCTTCCGCTTCCGCAAATACTGGGACTACTCGGGCGGCATCGCCACGGACCTGCATTATCACATCGTGGCGCCCTTCCACCTGGCGCTCGGCAATCAACATCCCACGCGCGTAGTGGGCGGAGGCGGGCTGTGGGTCTACAACGACGGCCGCGAGGTTCCCGACACTTTCATGGATTCGGCAGATTATCCGGGCAAGTACACGATCACGGTGGAATCGTCGCAGGTGAACGAGGTCGGGCCGGTCACCATGCTGCGCGGCACCAAGGCCACCCTGTTCCTGGGAGATGAATGGGAAGGGCCCAAGAACCGGCAATTCGATCACGCGCAGATCGTCGCCGAACAGCCCTATCGCAAGGAGTTTGCCGCCAAGTTGGGCAAGGAGGAGATTGTCATTCCGGGCCTTGGCAACGAGGGCGACGATAAGCACGTGGACAACTTCTTCGATTGCGTGCGCTCGCGGCAGGAGCCGAATTGCAGCGCTTCGTTGGGCTATACCACCATGACCCACATTGCGCTGGCGGTGCGCAGTTACCGCGAGGGCAAGATGTTCCATTTTGATCCGGTGAAAGAGGAGGTAGTCGAACGTGGCTAAGCGAGTGAAGGTGGGAATCATCGGATCGCAGTTTCAGGGCGATATCCACGCAGCGTCATTTCAGATCATGCCGGAGGAGGCCGAGGTGGTGGCGGTGTGCTCGCCCACGCCCGGCCATGCGGCGGAGATGGCGCGGAAGTATGGCATCCCGCGCGTCTTCTTGGACTACAAGGAGATGCTGCGGGAAAAAGATATCGAGATGGTGACCATCGCCGCGCCCAATGCGTTGCACTGCGCCATGACCGTCGATATCGCGCGCGCGGGCAAGCACGTGGTGTGCGAAAAGCCGTTATCGATGACGATTGACGAGGCCGACGAGATGATCGACGTCTGCCGCCGCGAAGGCGTGCTGCTGCTGTACGCGGAGGAACTGCTGTTCACGCCGAAGTATGTCAAGGCCAAGGAAATGGCGGACCATGGCGCGTTCGGCAAGCTGTACCTGGTGAAGCAGAGCGAGAAGCATTTCGGGCCGCACAGTGCGTGGTTCTGGGACGTGGAACGTTCCGGCGGCGGCGTCTTCATGGACATGGGCTGTCACGGCATCGCGTTCTGCTACTGGTTCTTCGACCGTTCGCCGATCAAGAGCGTCACGTGTCACATGGGCACCTATGTGCACGGCGCTAAGACGCGCGGCGAGGACGACAGCATTTGCGTCCTGGAGTTTGCCAACGGCGGCGTGGGACTGGTGGAGAACAGTTGGGCCAAGCGCGGCGGCATGGACGACCGCACCGAGATCTACGGGGAAGGCGGCGTCAGCTACCCGAATCTGCACATGGGCAACGCTATGCCCACATTTAGCGAATACGGTTACGGATACGCGGTGGAGAAGGCGCCGAGCACTAAAGGCTGGAGCTATCCGGTGTTCGATGAGTTGTGGAATTACGGCTCGCCGCATGAGATGCGCCACTTCGCGCGGTGCGTGCGCGGCAAGGAAAAGCCGCAGTCGACCGGCGAAGACGGCCGCGTGGTGATGGAAGCGCTTTACGCGGGCTATGCGTCGGCTGGGCAGGGCCGCAAGATCGAATTGCCATTCCGGCCCACGGGTGTCAAGCGGCCGATTGATTTGTGGTTGGGCAAGGCGGGCCAGGCATAAGACGCGCTACTCTTCAGTCGCCCAATAGCCCCGCTTGGCGCGAACCACGAGCTTGCTATCCCGGAGTCTGATCGTAATGGCGCGGAACTTCCCGTCCATTTTGCTATCCTTCGAAACGTAGGAGAGTGTGTAGTAATCGCGCCCGTCGGCGAGCACGCGCCGCATGCCCGCCAGCAGGTCGTTGGTGTCGTGTATGAAGATCCCACCAGTGGCTTCCGCGATCTCAGCGAGCGAATTGCCGGCTTCGCGCGACATGTCATCCGTGTAGCTCATCACGGCCGGCCCTTGGGAAGAGACACTGCCGCGACTCGAAGCGGCAAAGCTTTCCGACGCGTACAGTCCCCGCGAATCGATTGTATCGATTCGGACATTACGCCTGGCGGCAGCCCGGGCGATGGAATCGAAGTCACTCTGAAAGCGATCATCCCTTCCGCACAATCCCGCTGCGCGAACTCCGGGATGGTCCTGAGCGTCGGGAAAGTAGGCTGCCAGCATGCCGAAAGATTCGCTGGCTGGGTTTAGCAGGAATCCGTCGGAAATGAGGATCAGCTCACCACGGGTAGGTGCGCCTGGGAATTGTTCGACCAGCTTTTTCAGCGCGTCGAGAAAAGCGATCGTTGCCGGAACATTGCGCTGCGCGAGAAACTCGGCCTGCGCCGGCAGAAGATCCAGTCGTGCACTGCACTTTATTAAATCGGTACGATTGTCACACACAATCCTGGTTTCCTCCAGAAATTGGCGAAACTGCTCAACAGCCATGCGATTTGAACTTGCGTCGCTGGCTACGACCGCCCCCCAAACCTTGGTCGACTCGAGAGCGGAAAGGATCTGCAACGGGTCCGGCGTGGGTTGCCGGACGATTTCCGCCTGTCTGCCCAGATTGATCAAGGCGTATTGCGCGTACCCAGGTTCCTCCCGCGCAAAGAGCTTCCTCAGAGCGTCCCGGACATGCGCGAAGTTCCCCGGCGAGGCGTGCAGCGTGTCCACGCATATCAGGTACGTGTGGCGGGGCGGCGCTGGGGTTGCCGCGGCGGCTGGTGGCTTCCGCGCGCCAGCGGGAGCCGCGGCGGGATCTTCCGGTGCGGCCGGGATTTCGGAGTGCTCCACGCTGAAACTCGATATGGTCTGCTGGATACCGTTTTCGAACACCTGAAAGTCCGCTTGCCGAAGTCCGGTCACCTGGTGGCCGCTCTTATCGCTCACTACCACTGGGACGATTACCTGGCGGACATCCACTTTGATGCGTGTCTCGGGTGCGGTGGGTGGCTCGCTGGGCGTGTTCTTGATTGCCGCTTGGCTGATGGTTTCAAAGCGGACCTTCACCGCGGCGTTCCCGGGCGCCAGCGCCGTTGCAATACGATATTCCTCCACCGCCTGCGGATCGCGGAGTTTCACCAGCGCCTCGCCAAGGTTGGCGTGGGCGGCCGCGTCCTTGGGGTCCAGCCGGATGAGTTCGCGGAATTGCGTGGCCGCGCCCGCCGGATCGCCGCGTTCGAACAGCACGGTCCCAAGTTCTCTATGCCCATCCTCGGCGTCGGGAATTCGCTTCGCCACTTCGCTGAGCTCGGCTTCGGCGCCGGCGAGATCGTGTATCTCGTGCAACGCAGTTCCCAGATGATAGTGGGGCTCGGCGGCGTCCGGATCGAGGCGCACCGCTTCTCGAAGCACCCGGACGGCCTCGGCCGGCTGCCGGTTCCGAAGCAGCACAATGCCGTCCACCATGGCTTCGCGCGCATCCGGCTCATCCGCCGTCTTGTCTTGTGCGATCCCCGCATCGAGCCGCCCGCCGGAGAACATCCGATAGCGCGAAAAACGGTGGACGTTGTAGTATTCCATCCCATGCACGCGAACCGTGACGGTCACTTTCGCCGGGAGCGAGAGTTCGGCCTCACTCGACTTGAATCCCACCACGCTGAAGCGCGCGTCGGTAGTGAGCTTTTCGAGTGTCGAGGCGGTTGTCGACGGAAGCAGTTCGGCGCGGATGCGGGCTATGCGGCCGGCGGCAGCATCGATCCAAATGAAGCCTCGGAATAAGATTGGACCAGCGTCGTCCGAGGTTTCGACCCAGTGAGGTAGTTCGCCGGCTGCGAGTTGCGCTGTAAACACCACCACATCCGCATTACCGCGTGTGTCGCGGCCCAGATAGCGAACGCGCATGCGCGGTTGGTAGCGCGGCAGCATACGGCTCAGAAGCCAAAGAAAATTGCTGGTAACCACAGAGCCGCCCGGTGCAGATTTCGCTTCCCCGCTTGGCCCGGTGCGGCCCTCGTCGAGAGCGTCGAAAGATAGAGGATCGCCCGCGTTCGTAATCTCCGCGGCGTAACGGGACACGGCGTGCTCATCCGAGTCAAACCCGCCGGGCACCCGAAACCGCATGGCGTGCAGTTCCTCCGACGCTGACAAATTGCCGGACTTGCCAAACGCCTGAAACATCCGCACTGTTTGACTGCGGACGGCGCCGAGCATCGTGGCCCCGTGGTCCTGGCCTGGCGCGGACTGCACGGCTGCCAACTCGGGCAGCTCGTGAATTAGCTCCGCGTCGCTCCAATCGACCATCGGCTCCCGGTCCGGGACCGTCTTTCGGGCTTGGCCTTCACTCGCATGCGGTATCAGGATGAATAGGGCGCTGAATGCGAACAGTGATGCCGCTCCGCACATGTTGCCACGAGTATACACCCAACCGCGGAGCGGGTCTTGTCCGCGAATTAACTGTACAGCTCCGGTGCCCGGCGTGGGGCAGACGATCGTTGTTTGTCGTCTGCGCACCGTGCTCGAACCCGGCAGGCCACGAAAAACGATGGCCTGCCCCACAGCTAATCTGCCCCACCCACCCGCGTGCTAAAATCATGGAACGCCACTTCAGATCGGAGCAGAACCATGATCTCTGTAAGGGTAACTGCCTGCTTCGCTCTGGCCGCAGTCCAGGCGGGCTGGGCGCAAGTGAGCGTTACAACCTATCACAACGACAACGCCCGCACGGGCCAAAACCTGCACGAATCGATCCTTACCCCTGCGAACGTGAACCCCAACGGGTTTGGGCGCTTGTTTGTGCAGCCCGTGGACGGATACATCTATGCGCAGCCGTTGTATGTGCCGAATGTCTCGATCGGCGGGCAGGCTCATAACGTGGTGTTAGTGGCGACCGAAAACGATAGCGTTTACGCGTTCGACGCAGACCGCGCTTCGGGCGCCGATGCGAGTCCGCTGTGGCACGTGAGCTTCATAAATCCGCCGTCGGTCACCACGGTGGACAGTGCCACCGACGCGCAATGCACGGACCTGGTGCCGCAGATCGGCATCTCCGGCACGCCGGTGATCGACACCAGCACCGGGACGCTGTACGTGGTGGCGAACACGAAGGAGAACGGGGTCTTCTTCCAGCGGCTGCACGCTCTGGACATCACCACGGGGAGCGAGAAATTCGGCGGGCCGGTGGCCCTCCAGGCCACCGTACCGGGGACGGGCGACGGCAGTTCCGGCGGCCTGGTCTCCTTCGATGCCCTGCATCAGAACCAGCGGCCCGGGCTGCTGCTGGCGAACGGGGTGGTGTACATCACGTCGGCCTCGCACTGCGACCATCCCCCGTATCATGCCTGGGTGTTGGGCTACGACGCGTCCAACTTGCAGCAGGTTGTGGTGTGGAACTCGACGCCGAACGGCAGCGACGGGGGTGTATGGCAATCGGGCGGCGGACCGGCTGCGGATTCCGCCGGAATCTACTTTGTTACCGGAAACGGCACCTTCGACGTGAACACTGGCGGCAAGGATTGGGGCGACACGATTTTGAGAATGAGCGGTCCCACCGGCGGAACGCTGCGCGTGCTGAGCTACTTCACGCCGTTCAACCAGGACGTGTTGTCGGAAGACGACATCGACCTGGGCGGGGGCGGAGTGGTGCTGCTGCCGGACTTGCCGGCGGGGTCGGCGCATCAGGATCTATTGGTGGAGTGCGGGAAAGAAGGAACCATCTACCTGGTGGACCGCAACAACATGGGCGGCTACAACTCCACCACGGACCAGGTGGTGCAGGAACTGCCGGGGGCGACTGGCGGGCTCTTTGGGATGCCGGCTTACTGGAACAACACGGTGTACTTCGGTGCACAGTACGACAACCTGAAGGCGTTCTCGTTCAACGCCGGCGGCAGCGGGCTGCTTTCGTCATCGGCGGTTTCCTATTCGCCGGAGAGTTTTGCATTTCCGGGGCCGACGCCCTCGATTTCGGCTAACGGCAGCGGCAATGGTATCGTGTGGGCTATCCAGACGGACGCATACGCGTCAAACGGGCCGGCGGTGCTGCACGCGTACGACGCCACCAATCTGGCCAATGAGTTGTACAACAGCACGCAGAACGGCTCGCGCGACACGCCCGGGCCGGCGGTGAAATTCGCCGCGGCCACCGTGGCACACGGCAAGGTTTACGTGGGGACAGCGACGCAACTAGCGGTCTTCGGACTGCGGCCGCCGCCGGCGGCCACACCGGCGTTCAGCCCGGCCGGCGGAGTTTACGCCCAGGCGCAAAGCGTCGCCATCGCCAGCGCCACGCCGGGCGCGAGCATCTACTATACGGCTAACGGGGCGGCTCCCACGACGCATTCGACACTATACACGGGTCCGGTGAACGTGAGTAAGACGGATACAATCAGGGCGATTGCATTTGCGGCCGGGACGCCACCGAGCCTGGTGAGTTCGGCGCTCTATACCATCGCGTTGGGGGCTGGCCAGGGACCCGACTTTCCGAATGGTTTCACAGCCCAGGGGCTGACCTTCAACGGCAGCACCACCTTGAACGGCACCCGCTTGCGGCTCACGGATGGGAACGATGACGAGGCCGCCAGCGCCTTCTTCAACACACCGGTCAACGCCCAGTTTTTCACCAGCGATTTCACGTTCCAGCTCACGAATGCGCAAGCGGACGGGTTTACGATATGCATTCAGAACCAGGGGCCCACGGCGTTGGGCTCTGACGGCGGCGACTTGGGATACGGCGGGTCGCCGGGAATTGGCAACAGCGTGGCCGTCAAGTTCGACCTGTACAGCAACGCGGGCGAAGGTCCGAACTCGACGGGCATTTACACGGACGGCGCCGATCCAACTGTGCCCGCTATCGACTTGACGCCTTCGGGTATCAACCTGCATAGCGGCGACGTGTTGCGCGCGCGGCTCATGTACTACAATCCGGTCCTGACTTTGGAGATCGTGGACACGGCGAACAGCACCGAGTACTTCGCGACGCAGTTCAGCATCGACATTCCAACGACGACTGGAGGCAACACCGCCTATGTTGGGTTCACGGGCGGCGCCGGCGGGCTGTCGGCGATCCAGGAAATTCTGACTTGGAATCATCTGTCGTATACGGGCAATGTGGCGGCCCTGCCGGTGTTCAATCCAGCGGCGGGTGCCTACACCGGGGCGCAGCAAGTGAGCATCACGGACGCGACGCCCGGCGCCACGATCTACTACACGACGGACGGAACGACGCCCACCACGTCTTCTACACAGTACACCGTGCCGATCGCGATTTCGGCCAGTACTGCGCTGAAGGCGCTGGCGGTGGCTCCGGGCTATTTGCATAGCAGCATAGCGACGGCGAGTTACACGATTCAGTAAGCTAGGCTTGGTGGGCGGGCTCCGCAAATGGAAGACCGATTGACAATCGGCCTGCAGGTTGCCAACCTGCCCCACAAGGATCCACTCACGCTACACTGTCCCTTGCGGTGCTCCTCGATCTGGACGGCATCCAAAAACGGTTCGGCGGTGTGACAGCCCTGCGCGACGGCAACCTCAGTGTGCCGCCCGGCGAAGTGCATCTGCTGCTGGGCGAGAACGGCGCGGGAAAATCCACGCTGATGAAGATCGTGGCGGGCATGGAGCGCCGCGATGCCGGGCGCATGCTGTGGCAGGGGCGCGGCGCCGCCTTCCACACGCCCGCGGAAGCGGCCGCGGCCGGCATCGCCATGGTACACCAGGAATCGCTGCTGGCGCCCCATCTGACGGTCGCCGAGAACATCTTCCTGGGGCGTGAGGAGCGGCTGCCGTTCGGCTG
>Ga0187890_10001261_pt1 | contig 18403 bp, 16 predicted proteins | sample June2016WEW_21_1_FD_133005 | JGI IMG/M metagenome (GOLD analysis project Ga0187890, IMG submission 133005) | Peatland microbial communities from SPRUCE experiment site at the Marcell Experimental Forest, Minnesota, USA - June2016WEW_21_10 | ecosystem: Environmental > Terrestrial > Soil >... | reverse complement strand
TTATGCCGATTTCTCATTCGGCAACGGGTTTGAAAGGCGCGTATAAAGGAGGCAGGGTACGCTTCCGCAGCAAATCCGAAGTCACTGCTGCGCTGCGAGACGTCTGGTCTGCGCGGCCGACTGCGGCCCGATTACTGCGGTTGATCATCTGATTAGTCCTCGGCCCGTGGTCACGCCGGCCGATTATTCCACGAAAATCGTCGGGCGTTGGCAAGGCTTCGAGTATCTCATTGTGGCGTGACCTTTTACCGAAAGGTCGCATTTAGGCCCAAATGGTTACTGAAATCTCGAGAGGGGTTACCGGAATCCCGCTGGACCGACAAGATGACGCCCGTAATAATCTCATCAAGTTCGTAATTTAACATAATATACATTATGCGAAGTTCGATATGTAAGGGCCATTTAGAGATGTCGGCTTAGGGGTGCGGACAAGAACTTATGGACGGACAGCTCTCCGACGCGTGCGAAGGTATTGGCTCATCACCGCAATGATCGCCCCAGAGGCGGACAACTGTGGAGGCGTCAATACCGATATAAATACCGTAATAATCAATTACTTATTCGTCCAATACAGCTTATGTTAGGTAAGATGTGCTACAAAGTGCGACAGGTGCTAGTCAAAAGGCGGCCATTGATACCGAACTCACCGGCAAATGCTTCTGGATCGGCCGAGAATCGGTAGTCACTTGCGCAGGATAGTCGCCGAAGCGTTTTACCTTGCTCGTCGGGTACGGACTGAAATGCGCCAGATCCTCCGCTGCAATGTTAATGCCTCGATCATGCAGCTTATTCAATGCATGCGTTAGATCGTTTACCGTTTGTGCGGCCACAGCATTGGCCACGAGTTCATTGTAGACGATCGCCTTTTCTTGATCCGCGGGATTGTTCGTCTTCAAACCCCCTTCGCCGCCAAAATTCAGGAATTTCGAGAATTGGTGGTTACGCTCAACTTTTGTCGTGCCCTTGTGAACGGCATGGCGCAATTCCTCGTCCCAGGTCCAGCGCAACAGGAATCGTGTCCGCACCGCATGGCCTAGCTCTTGAAGTGCACGGGAGAACGGGTCACGGCTGCTCTGGCTATTGATCCGTGTGAGCACGGCTGACGGCGCGAGTTCACCGCTATGGATGGCAAGAGCCAGTCGAATGAAATCCGGATATTGACGCTCAATTAGGGACCAGTCGACGGTGGCGGAAAACAGGTGTGAGATCGCCTCAAACTCGGAATTCCGGCTGGGACGATACAACTTGAGTCTCTTCCAGGCCCTGATGCGTGGCAAGAGCTCTATGCCCAGCAGATACGCCAGGGCGAAGACGTGGGCCGACTGGCCATGCGAATCGGCATAGAGTCGGGTGGGGTGAATTTCACTGAGCGTATTTTGAAGAATGTCGAGAATGTAGGTCGCCTCGTATATCCCACACCCAATGAAGCAGCTGAACAGGGCAATGTAATTGTCGGAGACGTGCCGATAGGCGATTCCGCCCGTCCTGCCGTAGCGAAAGTGTCGCGCTGCCATCAGATTATTTCTAAAGGTCTCGAAATGCGTGCCGTCCGCTGCAGCCGACTCTCCCCTCCCCCACAGCTTCGTCAGATCAAACCCGAGAAAAAGGTTCTGCAAGTCAGCGGAGCCAGCGCGTAGATTGGCAATATCAATGTGCCGTCGATCGACAAAGCTCAATTCCTCCGGCAGTACTGCACCACCGAAATGACGGGCGGCCTGCGTAGCTCCAAGCCCGCACCCAAAGGCAAAGGTCGTGATCAGGTACCGCTCGCGAAGATTCGCAATTCCCGAACTCATCCGCGATGGGAGCCCAAAATGTCGCGTCCAGTCCACCCAGTGCGCCGTGTTTGCCAGGGCCTCGAGCACCGAGCGCTCAGGCATTTCGTCCATCACCAAGCGTACCGCCTCGGCGACGGACGCGGGGACCTGACTTGCCGCGATTCGCGGCACAATCGGGCGGCGCTGACGGTCCAACTGAACCGTTCGCGTCAATCCGACTTCCAGATCCAGTCGATCGGCTTCGCCTTGTAGATGCTCGCGCAACTGGTTCGTGAATTCCTTGGCGCCGGCGGCCCAACCACGCTCGGAAGCGTACGCGGCCATTTTGGCCGGATCGTTGGCCTCACTCGGCAAGCGACCCCAAAAGTCGTCGTAACTCAATGAACCATCGACGTGGATCGCACCCCCATTGATGCTCTCCGCCAGTTCCAAGATCGTTGCCACTTCCAGGTACCGGCGGTTAAATGTACGGGGATCGCGATCGGCAGGGTCGACCGTGAGCGCTCGCCACCGAGGCGGCAGAAACTCGCGATCCAGGTCCCAAATGGTGTAGGAGTCGCACGTGCTTGGTTCATCGGCTACGCAGCGTACGGATTTGATCAGGTTCCTCTCCGATGGCCGCGCCGCTTTCAGCGGCAGTGTGCGAGCAAGCGCTAGCAACTGTCTGCGGTAGGGACAGAACGCTTCATCGGCAAATGGCTGCCAGTGATTTGGCTCATGCTCAGTGCGTTCTTTGCAGGCCCCCTGCAGCGCACTCAGTCCGCCGTGCGCGATAATCGTTGCTTCCAGCTGCTCGATCTTGGCTGCCGGTGGCGCATCCTGGGCGAGGAAACCGAGCATCTCGGCTAGAACGGCGATCAGCGTACCGGTCTCCGTCGACTCCTCGACGTGACTTTCGGCCAGACGCTGCTGACTAATCCACACTACTTTTTTGGAGAACTTCAACAGCATGGCGGTCATGTCATCCAGCACACGCCCGCGCGATTCGCGAAGCGCCGCCAGTACCAGAGCATATCGACGTGGTGCCACGTATTCCCGCAGCTCCCGAGCCTTCAATCGCTGCGCCTCGTTGGCCCACTGGCCTATCTTCGCTTCCGATATTGACGTCAGCATCGGTGCCGGATCTGGCAGGGATCGAAGCCACTCATAGTGCGCGATCAGTTCCTTGAGGTTATCGCGCGTCGCCTTGCCGGCACCACGACACATCACGGCGAATGGCGAATCCTGAGATTCCGCGCTCGGCATCAGCAGCTCGTCCAACCGCTGCTCGTCCAGCGCGGTCAGCCGCTCATGCACTTGCTGCCATTGAGTGGAATTGATTCGGCGGTGGGCATTACCCGCAAGCCTGAGCAGTGTCGACAATGAGGGGAGTTCGCAGCGCTCCCGAATAAGTGCGTCGATCGCAGCATTCACCAGCTCCGCCGGATCGAGCCGCGTCTCGGCCGCCACGGCAACGGCCTTCGAAGCGACGGCTCGGGCGCTTGCACCCCACGGCGTAACACCCAAGTAAGTGCGAATGGCACTGTTTTGTCGATACGTCGTGCGCGGGTCGATCGAAAGGTCTGTGGGCGCCGCCAGTGAAAGTTGTTTCGCAATGTAAGACAGGGCTGTTGGAGGTATCTGCGCGAGGGGCAGGAAGTGACCGATGCTCTGAAATACCTTCAGCTGCGTCAACAAGACAACCATCGATGGGCCACGCCGCGCCGCCGTTCCCGCCCACGCCCTCTCTTCCGGCGCCAACCGGAATTGGCTGACCAGATCGGCCTCCGCCAGCGTCGCGAATAACTTGGGGTAGACAATCCGTGACCCGCCGCGAGACTCATCCATATCGCCGCTTCCCGACAATGATTCGGTCCGGGAATGTACCAAAGCCGCACCAAAAAGGGCGCAACATCGAGGACCATCAGCGTGAAAGTCCTATTTTTACACCAATCTTACCTTGGGGCCGCTATGCTGAGGCTGCAACGCCGCTGTTTTGGCTTGTGAATGCTCGAGGACCGCTATTTGACCCCATCATTCTTAACGGTTCCTGCCGACAGTCATTTAGGCATCTCGTGGACGCCAGACTTGTACGATGTTGCCCCTTAGTGCAACGGAACCGGCTTTTCGGCTTTCTCAGTGTTGGCCGCAGTCGCCAACTCCGCAAGGCTGCTGGCCGGTGACCTGCGGATGGGACCATCCACTGAGCGTGAAACGTACGCCGCGGCTTACATAGGCCGGTATGACCGAATTGTGTGTCTCGCCGTCGAATATCGTGAATGCCACTTGCAGGCCACGAGTGGATAGTGGCTGCAACTGCCCTGCTAGTTCTTGGGCGTTGGCGACCATCTTCAATTTGAGGAATTCGAAGGCGGGATTCGGCAGGTTCATCGCGAGCGACGCACGCAGCTCCTCCGGACTCAAGGCGGTCTCGAGGCCCCCCGCGGTCACCAGCAGTCGGTGCTGATGCCGGCTCGCGGCCTGCGCTTGCTTGAATGCGTCGAGTTCCTTGAAGATCATACGGTTTCCCCACCAGATCGACGGGCTCCCGGCAACATAGGTCTCAAATGCATCGGGCCGTGTGAACAGCGCGTGCAGCACGAAAAGTCCGCCGAGGGAGTGGCCGAACAGGGCCTGATGGCTTTTATCCACCGAGGTTCTTGCTTCAATCCGAGGTTTGAGCTCGTCTTGGATGAAGCGCAGAAATGCATCCGCTCCGCCAATCGCTCCCCACCCTCCGGGAGGCGGTGCCGGCAACGTCGCCCGGTCCGTCGCGGGCGTGAGATCGAACAGCCGATTGGCAATTTCGGCCTCGCTGGGATAGCCGATGCCGACAACGACCACGGGCCCAAACAAGACTTCTTGATTGCGTGCTGTCTCGACGACGGTTGCGAAGGAAGTGCCAGCATCCAATGCGTAGATGATGGGATAGCCTCGCGCAGGGGGCGGCGCTTTCGGCAACGCCAGCGAAATCTCGAAAACCCGATTCGCGCGAGATTCCATCGACCACTGTTCCGTGCGCGGCATCGAGAACGGCCGCACCGAGCTGGCTGCAGTCGGTGTTGGCGGGGCGAGCGGTTCAGCCGCGTCCAGCGCCGGCCGCGCGTCGGTCATGGCGGCAAGCAAGATGCCGGTTACGACAATGCGTGCGCACACCGCGGGCCGGTGTCTCGATGGCCCTCGACCGCGTTGACGCGCCCCGCCTTTCACTCAAAACTTGTCTTCTACGGACAGCCCGATCGTGCGCGGCACGATGTAGTTGAACTCATTGGGATAGAGGCTTCCCAGGCCGCCGTTCAGCACGCCGCGCCTGTCGGTGACATTGTTGGCGTAGAGGTTGACGGTCCAGGAATCATATTTGACCCCGGCGCGCAAATCAGTGCGCGCATACCCGGGGAACGACTGCCGCTGAGCCGTGCTGGTAAACACGCCCTCGCGGTCGCCCACGTAGCTGACTGCGCCGCCCACGAAACCGGTTACGCTGCTCGCGATGGGGAATTGGTCCTCGATGCCTACACGGCCGGACAGACGACTGCTGAACGGAAGCCTGGCTCCGTCGTCACCGAATGCCTCGCTGGTCGCAGGGAATGCCTGCGTCAATTCGGCATTGTCGTAGGCCACCCACGCATCGATCGTGAGGCCCGACCAAGGTCTCGCCTCCAGTGATAGTTCGACGCCCTGACTCTTGGCACCTGACGCATTGGTGAAGTAGCCCTGACCGTTTTTGGCATCAAACAAAGTTAGCTGAATGTCTTTCCAGTCGATGTAATAAAGCGAGGCGTCATACGAGATCACATGATTGAGTGCATCGCCTTTAATCCCCAGTTCGTAGTTGCTCGTCTTGTCCGCGCCATACGATGATGGGAGGCCGAAGGCCGCGGCATTCACGTTCGGGCCGCCCGGCCGATAGCCGGACGCGAGCCGTGCATACACCATCATGTCCGTCGTTACTTTGAATCTTGGCGTGACGAGGTAAGTGAAGGAGTCGTCCTTCGTATAAACGGTCGGATAAACGGTGGGTGAACCGCCTAGAAAGAGTGTGGCGTAGGGTCCGTAATAACCCACGCTCGCGCTTTGCTTGTTTTGGCTTTCGCGGCCGCCCAATTGCACATCGAAGCGGTCGGTGAAGTGATAGGTCAGATCGGTAAAGACCGAGTACTCCTCGAACTTTTGAGGTGCCGTATCGAACAGCATAGTGCCTGCGACCGCGCCCGTGCCGACATTGGTCGCGAGCAGAGTCTGGGAATTGGGCGAATTTTCATGGTTGTAGAACGCGCCAAGCAACCAGTCTGCCTTTGAACCGAGAGACGTGCTGAGTCGCAATTCCTGCGTAAACTTGTAAGTCTTGATGTGTTCGTAGAGAGGCGAGCCGCTCTCGCCGAACACCGATTGATTGAGCCCGCCGAAGAACGGTGTGTAGTCGACGACGTCCTCGTATTGATCGATGTTATAGCCGCTCACCGACGTAAAATCGAACCGGCCGAGCTTCGCTTTGATAACGGCGGTGTATATTTCCACGCGTTGATCGAAATATCCTGTACCCGCGAGCGCGTCTTGCTGCAAATCGCCGACACCCGGTTCTACATTGGACGAACCATGCAGCGTTTCATGCTGGATCACGGCGCTGAGTTTCACGGAGAAGCCGTCCCACGGGGTCCACAAGGCGGAAAGCCGGCCGCCGTTGTCATCCAACCGATTGACGCCTCTGGCGCCGATCGCGTAATCGTCGATGTAGCCTGGCTCCTGGCGTGCGAATCCACTTGCGCGCAAGGCGAGATCATCGCTGATCGGGAGGTTCACCGCCGCGCGGACGTTGTATCCTGCGCCAGCGCCGTTATAGACGCTGCTGACGCCCGCCTGGATGTGTCCGCTGAAACGGTCGGTCGTCGGATCCACGGTCACATACTTGATGAGACCGCCGATGCTGCTGGCACCGTAGAGCGTCCCCTGCGGTCCACGCAGCACCTCGACCTGCGCGATGTCATTGGGATCGAGGTCCGGCACCTGGAGGCCCAGATCACCGGAGGGTCCCAGCGGCACATCGTCGACGACGATTCCGACGGTGGGATTTCCCAATGCGCCGGTCGTGATGCCTCTAATCGTGATCATGGGAGCCCCGTTTGAGCCCTGCGGCGTCACGCTCAATCCGGGAACCCGCGAGAAATAATCTTGGAGCCGCACCTGATTACTCTCGATGAGTGTCGCGCCACTGATGGCCGTCACGGGAATCGGCACATCCTGCAGCCGTTCCGCGCGCTTCTGTGCGGTGACGACGATTTCATCGAGTTTTGTGTCGTCAAGTTCAGAGACGTTTGGCAAGCCCCCTGGAACGGTGCGCTGAACCTTATCCATACGATCTGACTCGTTCTGAGTCAGGCGCGCGCGTGCAGTCGCGCCATCGCCCTGCGCGGCGCCCGTCGACTGCCGTCCCTGCGCGGAACTAGAGAACGGCGCAAGCGAACTTCTCAGGTCATTGACGGCTGCCTTGGGTTTCACCTCGATCGTCTTTGCGTTTATTTCCCGGAAAGTAAGTTCCGAGTGGGCCAACAAGCGCTGCAGGGCGTCTGCCGCCGTGTACTTTCCGGCAATCGAGGGAGCTTCGATCCCGTCGGTGACCTTCGAGAAGAAAATGATTTGTATGCCGGACTGCTTGGCAAATTCCTGCAAGGCAGTACTCAGCGGTTGGTGCTCGATCTTTAAATCGTATTGGATCGCATCGCCGCCATTGGCTGACGAGGCCATCATCGGCAACGCGAGCAGCAAGGCTGCGATGGCGGTCATGAATCTCAAACTTCGCATACGCACCCCAAGATTATTGATTGTGATGTGTATATAGAGGTCTGTATGCCGAGACCTTGACCCCCTTTATTTGAAAATAAATCGAGCGCTGAGCGAGGCGCACGAATTTTTTCGTCGCCGCCCATGATTTTGACGGCCACCCGATACGTCCGGCGCTCGTCACGCTTTGCGCTCGCCGGTATCGTTCATCAATTTCAGTAGACTTTGATGACGGCTGAGTCGAGGGTGATTTGCACGTGCGGAAGCTTCGAGAGGAAGTCCATGAATGAGGCCGGATCGTTCGCCTCGAATGTACCGGTCACTTCCTGATTCCGCAGTTGCGGATTCTCGATCTGGATTGCTTGCCGGTTGTAGCGATTGAACTCCGCAGCCACTTCCCCCAAGGGACGATGATCGAAGACCAAGCGGCGCTGCGTCCAAGCGGTCGCAGTGCCGATATTCACAAGGGCTCGGGAGGGGCGAACGTGCGGCACCACCGTGACGCTCTCGCCAGGCGACAGAGAGATGAGCGTGGCATTGCCGACGGCACCCGCCATACCGACTCCCGCGGGTGTGCCCACCTCGACCCGGCCCTCGACCACCGTCACGATCGTGCTGTCCGCGCGCTGGTTGACATCGAATTTCGTGCCGACCGCCCGCGCCACCGTTCCAGCCGAAATGACGTCAAAGGGTCGCTCTTTGTCATGCGCGATTTGAAAGAGTGCCTCACCCGCGAGGAGATCGACGGTTCTGCGGTGCTTTTCTAATTTGACCTTGATGTGGGAGGAGGTGTTGAGCGTGACGATCGAGCCATCCGCCAGCACCACGGATCGTTGCTCACCAATTGCCGTGGAGTAGCTTTGCGGACTCATGGAAAAGAACCCTAGCAGGGCGATCAGGGCCGCCACGCCGGCGAGCACGGAGGCAGTAAGTCTGGGTGAGCGTACGGGGTAGCGCATCCGGCGCAACGCACCGACCATTGGTCGCCTCCGATTCGGAGCGGACGCGAATTTGAGTTCTTCTCCTCCCCGTAGGCGTGAGGCTGTACTGGCGGTGGCCTCGGCATTCGAGCCCTCGCCAATATCCACAATCTTTTGCTCAAGCCTCGCTTCCTGGACCAGCGTGTCGACCGGCGTAGCGGGCCAGCCGGCAGTCTTGGACTGCAATACTCGGGTCAGGCGCGTCACCTTCAGGAACGCTTCGACCCGTTCCGGAGATCGTGCAACCCATTCTCCGAATGCGCGATGATCGGCTGGCGTTGCGTCGGATTCATTGAGCAATATCCACCATTGCGACGCCTGCAGCGCAACAGGTGCATCCAGGTCAACATCGCGTGTGTAGCGGAGATTCATAAAACTTGATCCGGCTCAATGTCATAGGCTTTGCGTAAGGTTTCGAAACCGCGCAGCAAATGACGGCGAACCTGGCGGAGGGTCATCGAAAGTTCGTCGGCGATTTCTTGGTGTGAGCGTTCGTCTCGGAATCTCAAGATCAATACCGCACGCATGGCGGGGGATACTCCCGCCAAGGTCTGCGCCAGCCGCGCTTGAGAGAATTTTGCATCCGATTCGTGTTCCGGGTTGCTCGCGTCTAAAAATGCATTTTCATCATGCAAGTCAATCGGGTCCTCGGGCGGCTGACGATCCCGCCATTCCGCAACGACGTGACTGGCCACACGCAGCAGATAAGCCTGCGGGTTATGGATGTCATTGAGGTCTCGGGCCCGAAGCAGACGCAGGTATGTTTCCTGCGCCAGATCTTCGATGTCGACGGGCGAGCGTACGCGGCCGCGCAGGAACTGAAGGAGCCTCCGGTTCCACCGCTGTCGCCAACCAATAACCAGGGATCGATTTGACATGGCTATATATAACAAGAGCGCCAATCAGTGGGGAGTTGACCCCCCTGTGGGACCTATTTTTTGCGCGCCACTCAAGAGCACTCATGGATCGCTATATTATCGCCTATTATCAATTGCTTATGCGCCATATGCGTAACTGCTCAATAACCCGGGGCGATTATGCGGGAGCGGCCCTGGTTTGGATGATGGCGGGCAAGAAGGGGATGCGGTTGGCCTGAGCGATGCGGTCATTCAGGTAATCCCAGAATGAGAGGCCGAGCTTGCGGCAGGTTTTCTTCAAGCTGATGAAGGTGTCGCGGCATTGCCTGCCGATGTCGCTGCGGGTTCCGCCGCTGACTTTGCGTTTTTTCACGTAGTCACGGATATCGCGCTCGCTGTCGTTGGTATGCAGGGGGATTTCCGGGCGCTCGAGCACCAGCAGCAACTCGGCTTTGTTGTTATGCAGGCGTCGCAGCAGCTGATTGAGCGTCTGGTAACGTGTCTTGTGCGTGAACAAGGCATTGAAGCGCTGCGTTAGGACGGACCTGGCTTTTTTGTTGGGGCGGCGCTTGTACTTCTTCAAATCCGCGTACAACTTCCACAACTCGCCGCGCACCTTCGCGATGTCCTCGCGGTGGTCTTCGTTTAAGGGCAGAAGCGTGTGGATCAAGCGCTCCGCGTGGATCCAGCACAGCCCGTGCCGCAGCACATTGAAGGTCTCTGAAGAAGAATCATGTAAAAAGGTGCCACGCCTGTGGATAAGTACACAACAGGAATAAAAGGCACGGGTGAGGGGCGCCGGGACGGGTCAAAATGCCGTCTTTTTTGCTTCTGGTGCGCCGATGGCCGATCCGAACCCCTCGCTCCTGGCTTACCCCGAATTCCCAGAGCCGATCACTGCCGCGATCCTGAATCAGCTCTTTACACCACGTCCCGAGGAAATTCGCTGGGTCTGGCGGATCAGCAGTTCCTCTGAGGCGCGGCTGGGTCTCTTGTGTCTGCTCAAGACGTTCCCGATTCTCGGCCGCTTCCCTGCACCGGAAGATATTCCAGGTCTGATTGTCGAGTATATCGCCGGGCGCGCAGGGCTTGCAGGGCTGACGTTGGCCATGTATCCGAAGCGCACCAGAGCCCGGCACCGGAGCGAGATCCGCCGCCATTTGGGCATTCATCGTTGGGGCGCGCCGCTGAATCTCTCGCCATCCAGATCATTGAGCGCATCGTGGCGAGTCGGGCCCATCTGTCTGACCTGATCAACGGTGCCATCGAAGCACTTATCGCCGCACACTACGAGCTGCCGGCGCTGAGCACCCTGCGCCGACTGGCCGGTGGCGTCCATGCTCAGGCCACCCAGGACTGCTTTGCAGCCGTAGACGCTCGTTTGGACGCTGACCTTCACCAGCGGCTCGACGGCTTACTCACTGTCCCCAAGGATACTCAGGAATCCGTGTTCGCCACGCTGTGCAAGCCAACGAAGCGGGTATCGCGCAGTCACTTGGACGAACTCCTGAAGCAACTGCAATCCCTCGGGAAGCTCTCGCTTCCGCAGGATTTGCTGGCCGATGTTCCGCCGGCCAAGATCGATGCGTGGGCCGAGGAAGCTCGGCGCCTGACGGCCACGGAACTACGAGAATATACGCCCGCGCGGCGCCGTACGATGCTCGCCTGTTTGATCCATCGGACCCGGGCCACGCGTCTAGATGACATGGTCACCATGCTGGCGCGCTTCATCGGCCGGATCGAGACGAAGGCGCGCGCAGAGCTCGAGGCCTGGCATCTCGAGCGCCGCGTCAACGTGGCTGAAATGGTCGGCGTCTTACACGACATCACGCGGTTGCGGCGCGATCGGCCCGACGCACCGGATCTCGCTGTTAGGATCGATGCGATCTTTCAGCAAGCAGGCGGCTTGGAACGCATCATCAGCGCCTGCGAAGAGCATCTGGTAAAAGGCGCGAAAGACTGGCGGCGGTTCATCGAACCGCATCTTCGCCCGCACCGCCGCTGGCTCTATGATCTGACTGAGGCGTTGCCACTGGCCGCCTCCCCCAGGGCCACAGGCGTGCTGGCAGCGTTGTCCGATCTGCAGGCCCAGTATTTTCCCGGTGAGCGAGCGGATGGCACCCTGGAGTCGGCTTTCAATGGTGGCTTTCTTGACCCCAAGTGGCGCGATCTCGTCGCGGTACCGAACGAATCAGGCGTATATCGGCTCCGGCCTCTCGAGGCGGCGACATTCTTTGAGCTGGTCGATGCCCTAAAGGCCGGGGAAATCCACGTTCAGGGCGCGGCCAACTACGGCGCTCTGACGGACGACATCTTCCCAGTCGACTCCGAACCACAGGCCGTGGCCCAGTTTCTTCGGGATCGCGGATTTCCGGCCAATCCGAAGGACTTCATCCAAGAACTGCAGCGCGACCTCGAGCGGCATATCATCGGCCTTGAACGGGGCGTCGCCGATCACGAGACTGTCCTCCTCAGGCCCGATCGGCAGCCCGTCGTTTCGCGTCCCGCCGGAATCACACCACCGCAATCGGCCAAGGATCTCGCCGATGCGATCCAGGACCGAATGCCGAACCGCACCGTACTCGAAGCTCTGTCGAATGTGGAGCGCTGGAGCGGCTTCGCTCGGCATTTCGGGCCGCCGGGACGCCTGAGCGCACAGATCGAAGATCAGCCGCGCCGCTGCGTGCTCACCGCCTTTGCCATCGGAAGCGGTCTCGGCGCGGCTCAAGCCGCCCGACATTTTGATGAACCGGTTTCTGCTCATCTACTCTCGTTCGTGCATCGCCGGCACATGGGATCGGATTCCCTGCGTGCCGCCTGCGCGGATGTACTCAACGTATATTCGAGATGCGAACTACCGACGGTCTGGGGACCCAGCGACAAGGTCGCGGCTGATGGATGTCTCATCCCGACATGGGACGATAATATCCAGACCTCCTACCACATCCGCTACGGAAAGACCGGCGGCGTCGCCTATCGTCACGTCGGCACGAATTACATTGCCTATTTCACGCACTTCATCCTGGCCGGCGCCTATGAAGGGACCTACCTGTTCGATGCCCTTTTCAACAATCCATCGACGGTCAAGGCCACGGGGGTCTACTCCGATACGCACGGACAGTCGGCTGCCCTGTTTGGGCTAGCCCACCTGCTCGGCGTTGAGCTGATGCCGCGTATTCGCCATTGGCGCACCCTCAAGTTGTATCGTCCGGACATGACCCTGCGCCTCGAACGGACGGCCCATCTCTACGGGGGTATCATCGATTGGGCGTTGATTGAGTCTCACTGGAAAGAGTTCTTGCGCGTCGCACTGGCCATCCAAAGTGGGCGTGTCGAGGCCTCATGGATCCTCACCCGCCTGAACAGCTATAGTCGTCGCAACAAAATCTACCGCGCATTCCGGGAGCTCGGGAGTGTACTGAGGACCATTTACTTACTGCGTTGGATTGATAGCGAGGAGCTGCGCCGAACGGTGACCCACGAAGCGAACAAGACCGAGCATTTTCACGATTTCGCCGCGCATCTGAACATCGGAAGCCGCGGAGTCCTTCGGACCAACAGTCCGGCACTCCTGACCCTCTTCGTGCAGGGTCGTGCCGAAGGCACCTACGATCGCCTGCTCAAACGCTTGGCCAAAATAAACTTGCTCATCGACATTCATCGGGAGTTGGCAGTGCCGTCGTTCTCGCGAACCTCGACTCTCCGTCACTCTCTACTACTTTGCCGATGGCGCAGTGTGACTGCCAGCGCCTCCGAGATCGGCATAAGCCACAGCGTGTTGAAGGATATTCCTCCTGGACCACGCGCGCAAACGGCCGATTGTCAAGTTAAGCTAGCACCATGCCGCTCTCCCTGCTCACGACATCATGTTATTTGCCTATATTTCAGGCTGAACCGATCCAAGAGTGCCCGAGCCTCCTGAAGCTTGATCGACTCCAAGCTGCAAAACGATATGCACTCGTCTCCAAAATCGATTCGCGAAGTTCCGCCATGTGCAACAATGCAAGCGCGCCAGTCGAAGTTCACCACGAGCAAAGATAGCCCGATGAGCGAGAACGTTTCTGGCTCCTCACTAAATTCCTGATTGACGTCCCCGTGATCTGGTTTAAATAAACAGCCGGGATTCTCGATAACAGGTGCGCGCCCACCAAACGCGGTCCAGACCGCCTCAAAGAACCGATAGGAATGCGGGGGATACGTGGACCAATCATAAAGCCATAAAAAGCGCTCCTTCCCTCTCGGCAACCAGTCGACAACCTGATTGAGGAATTTCTCGAGCGTGGGCGGCACATATGGCACTTGCGATTCGAGAGTGAGGAGTTCATGTCGCGGCAAATTCAACCGCAAGACGCGATCTTCCGCAATCGTGGCGCCGAAAGGAGCCACCCATTCTCGCGATTGATGCATCGTCAGGAATTTCATAATTGCATCCGCTAGTAAGCAGGTTCCGAGTAGCCCAACGCCCGAAGAAGAATGCCCAAGGCGCAACTGGCGGCACGGAGGGCCCATCAAATGGGCTTGTGCCCCACTGCTTCTGATCGGCCGACATCGGATCACCCCACGGAAAATATCTTTGATCAGGTCCGCTGGGAGGAGTGGCTTTCCAGTAACCCCGTTGATTTTGGTTCGGCGGCGACCACGTCAGCTTTCCCCTCTCTCCTCGTGGTTGTTTGGGACCACAAAACTTCCCACCACGCGGGTTCGTGTCATCGTCAAACCACTGCCACGGTCCCCCCGGTATATTATCGGGCGGCGTCGGTGTGCCTGGGGGCGGCATCCCATTTGCCGTGACTATGATTTCCGAGATCTTGTCAAGGGAAGACCCCGCAAAGCCGGGATCGGACCCAAATCCTGGCGTTCCCGCTTGCGACAATTGACTCTGCGATAATCCTAACCCACCTTGATTTGGGTCCTGACTTTGCGCCGCTCTCGATATCGCAATTTTATCGCGGCAGATGCGAATAAGCCGCGCCGAAATGGCTAGCGGCACCAACCGTAAGAACAATTAGGGCGACAACTACTACCCCGCCGCCAATTTTAATTGGTTTTGGGTAGCTCTCAAAGTCTCTAAAGAGTCGCTGCCAGCGCTTGTTTCCACCCCAAGCCGCTCCAACATTCAGCATTAATACAGCCAAAGCAATAATGTAAATAGAGTGATCAATCAGTCTTCGCTCGTGATATACCGCCCAAGCGTCCGTAATCGCACCGAGCCCCAGGATCTGAACTACGATGATAACGCCTGTCGCTTTCCAGTCCGACAGGCCATCACCGGAATATCCCTTGAAAATCGTGCGTAGCTCCCAGAAGACAAATGCCAACCAAGTTCGCGGATCCCACCATTTCGCAGCTCGCGCTTTCATGCTTCGTTACATCGGCAACTGCTTTTCTTCATTCGCATGGCAAACCCTCAGTTGCCCATGTAGCCAGCCGCAATTGGCATCCCCGCTTCGGGGTTAGCCATCATCCATTGACCCAGACCACCCGGGTATGCGCTGTTTATAAATATGTATGGAGAAAGCAAGATAGCACCAGCAGGATTGAACATACTGGCAGTTCCAAGACCGACATTTACATTAAACTGTGTTTGATCAATAGCTCCAGTTCGCAACGAATCGTAATCGAAAGCCGTGCTGATGCCCAACCCCACCCAACCGAAGGTATCGGTAAGCGCGCCAATCCTAACCGCCCTGCCGCCCCCATTAGCCCAGGCACGTGCATAAAGCCCTCCGTTGGGTGTACCAAGGTATGACTCTCCATAACGTAATCCAGCTCCGGCCGCGCCCATACCGAGAGCAGTGAAAAATCCTGATACGGTGTCCGAACCGTTGGATTGCTGTTGCGCGCCAGTAACGTATACCGTGAGATCGCCTTCGGTCGTGGTCCCGTCGGACCAATTCGTGGTTGCGGTAGTTCCGGTTGTGCCTATCGGCCCCGGCGCGCACGGGCCGCAGACGCCACTTTGCGCCAGCTCCAAGCGACGAAGCTCTGGGCGTCGGTCTAATAAAATTGTTATCGCGGTAAACTGCGTTGAGCCGCGCCAAAATGTCCGGCCACAATGACTGATCCAATGACTAAGAGAACGACCACAATACCGCCTACGACCCTAGTTAGAGTGGAGTAGCCTTCAAACTCGGTGCTAAGTCTATCCCAGTGTCTGTGCTTGCCTAGCACCGCAGGGGTATTAGCAATCGCAACTGCAAATGCGACCAGGAATATGAAGGGACTTCCCTTATCGATCAGTCGTCGGTCGAGATAGACCGCCGCAGCGTTTGTGAGCCCAACAATCGCAAAAAACTCTACTGCAACCATAACTAGTATCGCCTTCCATTCCGATTGGCGCCGATCGCCAACCACGGCAAAAATAGATCGGAGTTCCCAAAACACAAAGGCCAACCATGTGCGCGGATCCCACCAATGCGCATGTTGCGCCTTCATAGTTGCCTGTTCTCGGTGCATAAGTCGGTCTCCGTTACGATTGCCATCACAACCCCCCGTCGCGAAGCCACATATAACCACTGCCCGATGGGTTTTCAGGACTAACGTTTGGGTTAACCGATGTCCAATCCGAATAAAACGAAAGTACGCCTCCTGGGTACATGACGTTCAGTAGGGCGTACGGAGCAGTAGCGAAGGCCGTGGTCGGGCTTAGCAAGCCAATCGCGCCTAAGCCCGTGTTTGCATAAAATTGATTCTGAGTAATATCGTTGTTTTGGAGGGATTGCTGGTCGAAAGCCAAAGCGGCAGTAAATCCATAAAGGCCGACAACTTTACTCAGCGTCCCTATCGAATATGATCTGCCCACCCCGTTCGCCCAGAATCTGTTGTACAGCCTGCCATTACTCCCGATCCACTGCTCGCCAAATTGCGCTTCTGTCCCAGCTGCGCCTGCTCCGACAAGCGCCATAAAGTTTGACGCCGCGTCCGTGTCTGAAATCGTTGAATTCAAATCAACAGTCATCTGCGTCCCGTCAGGAAATGTGTTTATGGCTGTGGGCCCGAAGGATATTGACACTCCGCCCTGACTTTGCGCCTTTCGATTAGCGAGCAAGCTTATTTCGCGACGACTGGCATCTCACTTACGTGCGGTGGTTCTCCGGTTTCAATTCGAGATTCAGCTTCGATGCCGACGACCGTGGTAAATGTTTTGCCCCAGAAGTAGCCCATGTTGAGTGAAATCGGCACACCAAAAAAAATGCCCGCAAGTATTCCTGCAGCCATCATCGGGCCAAATGAGCCGGCATCTTCGGTCCAACCCAGCCACGAGACTATGCAAATGATCGCTATGGCCATAACGACACCGTAACCTCTGACGCCGTAATCATAGATGAGCCGTTCACGCTTGTTACGGCCGCACCGCCACAACCGTCTCCAAGTGTGTACTGTCCACCAGGCCCCGATTCCGAAAGGCGATGCAATGGCCACAAGCAACGTCACCCGAGCGACGATGACCCCGAGAGACAACGGAGAATGGGCCCCAGCAAAATGAGCAAATGTCCGGCCTACGGCAAGTAAAAGTGCGACACCGCAAACCTCGCCGAACAGCGTTCCTATGAGTTCGGAATAGGATCGACACATAAGCCAATCGACGAATCTCAATTTAAACCCAATCTGTGTTCGCATCGTGGTCGCTCTATGAAAACTTGACTCGCGTCAGCGTCAGTACCGAGGCAAACCAAGCATCGGATACACATAAGGATCGATTATGTTTTGGTTCACCCAGGGAGATATGTAGCTGCCCACCGCGTACCCCGCTCCGAACGCGGGCAGTACGAGGATACCCCCCTCCGCGCCGAGCATTGCCCCGGTCATGCCCATGGCTCCAATATCCGAGAAAGCACCTGCGGATCCGAGCAGCGCAACCTCGCCTCCCCAACTGGCGAATTCGGCAAGAGCTCCCGGAAGCTCAAGATATGCGTATGTGGCGCCCAACACTGCGCCGGCGGTCGTCGTCGTGGCCACCAGCGCCCCAGCGGCCCGAACGAAGTTATTTGGTGCGATCCTTGGCGTGAACCCACCGTAGCCCGTCGTGCCAAAAGATGGAAAATCAAAGGACGGCGTTAGAGGCAGTAGCGAAGGCGGAGTAGAGATCGATCCCGTTACAGTAATTTCTTGCAGAGTCTGGTTCGTTGCAGTCTGCGGATTGAAGAGGCTAGGGTCATTGGAAGAACCGCCCGGACTTTGCGCCTGTGAGCTTGACCCCATTGTGACCTGCACCGCACTTGGACTGGGGTGTCCGACGATCGCAATTGCTGATAGCATCGTTTGACCTGGTCTTCCGCCACCGCGGTCGGGATTATTCCCCAATGCTCCAGCCGCGGCCCCGCCACCGCCGTCGGTAAACCCCCCACCGCCCCTAGAGCCGGTCACAGTGCAACTAATATTACCGTTTCCATCGTCAGTACAATCGTCGAATCCCGTCGGATCTCTGAATGTGACTGGATTGTTAAGGACGTAGCTAAAGCGATTGTAGTTCTGCGCGTCGCTCTGGTCGGTGATGTGAGGATCAGGCGATAAGAATCTAGCCAGAATTCCATCCTGGACGCGACCGTTCATGTGGTTGAGACCTAACGATTGACCCAGTGCGGTTTGGAATGTGTACCCCTGGCGAGTCAAACTCGCAATCTCAAGGAGCTCCGTAGGAGTCGGCGCACCCGACCAGGTTGTGTATTCGCGGCGCTGGCCGAATGCTGTGAAACTCTCGCCGATGTCTGTTGCGCCTGTACTAGCCGTGATGGCTGCAACACTTCCCTGATGGTCGTCCAAAATGTAGCTCATCGTGTTCGTCGAGCCGGAACGGCTGTACACAGCAATAGGCTTCGATCCAGCGTAGATGTAGTGACGATAGCTGGTGGCGCCATTAAATACTACTTCCATCTCGTCGCCTAAGTAGTAGGTTGTCTCTATGCCGCCGGGTCCGGTGTAGATCTGCTCCCAGCGTTGTCGATCCGGGCCATAGTTAAACTGGACTTCCTCGTTACCCGTCACATCAGTCCCCGAAATAGAGCTCGGGTAATTCGAGCTCCACCACGTG
>Ga0187890_10001259_pt1 | contig 18407 bp, 16 predicted proteins | sample June2016WEW_21_1_FD_133005 | JGI IMG/M metagenome (GOLD analysis project Ga0187890, IMG submission 133005) | Peatland microbial communities from SPRUCE experiment site at the Marcell Experimental Forest, Minnesota, USA - June2016WEW_21_10 | ecosystem: Environmental > Terrestrial > Soil >... | reverse complement strand
GGCACGTTGAACCAGAACACCCAGTGCCAGGAGATCGCAACGAGTGCGCCGCCGAGCACCGGGCCGAGCACCAGCCCGATCGCCGCGACCATCGTGTTGGCGCCCATCGCCAGGCCGAGCTCCTCCTTGGGGAACGCGTCGGTGACCAGCGCGGCGGCGTTCGCGAACAGGAACGCCGAGCCGATGCCCTGCAGGATGCGCCACAGGATCAGCACGGTCGCGTTGGGCGAGAACCCCGCGCCGAGGGACGCGAAAGCGAACACGACGAAGCCGCCGACGTACGCGCGCTTGCGTCCGAACAGGTCGCTCAGGCGGCCCGCCGTCAACACCAGCACGGTCGCTGCGATCAGGTAGGCGAGGATCACCCACACCAGCGCGAGCAGGCTCGTGTGCAGCGAGCGCTCGAGATCGGGCAGCGCGATGATCAGCGTCCCCGAGTTGGTTGCCGCGAGCAGCATTCCCAGGCTCGTACACGACAGCGCCCACCACTTATAGCTCGCGTGCCCGGCGGCGACACCGAAGCGCGAGGCCGGCGGGCGGCCCGGAGCCTGCGGTATGGGCGTGGTGGTCGTCGTCAAGCTGCCTGCCCCCAGCTCCTGGTCTCTGAATCTGACGTGAACGTAAGGATCACGATAGCAGGCGGCGTGTGGTGCGCTCCGGCGGCTGGTGCTAAAACGTGTGCCATGTCCACGAGCGAGCCGAAGGTCGTCAAGTCAGAGCAGGAGTGGCGCGAGCAGCTGACCCCGGCGCAGTACGACGTGCTGCGCAAGGCCGGCACCGAGGCGCCGTTCACGGGCGAGTACGTCTACAACAAGGACTCCGGCGACTATCGCTGCGCGGCGTGCTCGGCGGTGCTGTTCAGCGCGGACACGAAGTTCGACTCCGGCACCGGCTGGCCCAGCTTCACCGAGCCGGCGGTCGCGGAGGCCGTCGAGCTGCGCCCCGACAACAGCCTGTTCATGCGTCGCACGGAGGTCATCTGCCGCACCTGCGGCGGGCACCTGGGCCACGTCTTCGACGATGGACCCGGGCCGGAGGGCCAGCGCTACTGCATCAACTCGGCCGCGCTCTCCTTCCAGCCAGCCGAGTAGCCTTTCCGATCGCATGATCATGTTCGACCAGTCCCGGCGGCTGTCCGAGCCGCTGCGCTGGGGGCGTCGCGAGAAGACGGTGGTCGCCGTCCTGGTGAGCTGCGTGCTGCTGGCGCTGATCGGGCTCGGCGCGTTCGCGCTGACCAGCGGGTCACCGCCGCGCAAGGGCTGCATCGAAGTGACGTTCGCGAGCACGCTCGGGGGCGCCGAGCTGCAGGGGTGCGGCTCGCGGGCCAGGCGCATCTGTGCCTCGGGGAGCTTCCACAGCATCCGCCAGGAACTGCGGGCAGCCTGCCAGCGGGCCGGATATCCGTTCAAGTCCGGCTAGCCAAAGGCCGCCTGCGGCCGTCTAGACAAATGTCTAAAGCCTTGGGCCAAGTGTTGGCCCGGATGGCCCTACCCGCGTTTCCACAGGCCGGATTTCATACGCGGACTGTCATTTGGTGCGCGGTGCCCGCTTCCGGGTGGGTCGCTGCCACCACATCCACAATCGAAGGAACGGAGGCCCATGACCTGGCTGTCATACCCAAGTTGGCTGAACGCGGGCGACAACGCGTGGCAGATGACTGCGGCGACCTTTGTCGGACTGATGAGCCTGCCGGGCCTGGCGGTCCTGTATGGCGGCGTGATGCAGAAGCGCTGGTCGGTCAACAGCATGATGCTCACGTTCGTGGCCTTCTGCCTCGTGCTGGTTGCGTGGTGCCTGTGGGCGTTCAAGATGGGCTTCGACAACCCGATCGCCCATAGCGGCTCCGGCATCTTCGGCACGAAAGGGTTCCTGGGCACGATGCTCGGTGAACCCGGAAGCGTGCTCGGGCATGCCGCTGAGGAGAACCAGGCGGTGATCCCGTCGGTCACGGAAGGCCCGCCGTTCCACTTCCCGGAGTCCTCGCTCGTGTACTTCCAGTTCGTGTTCGCCGCGATCACGCCGATCCTGATGCTCGGCTCGGTGCTCGGGCGGATCAACTTCAAGGCGTGGATTCCGTTCGTGCTGCTGTGGATCACGGCGGTGTACACGGTCAACGCGTTCCTGCTGTGGGGCGGCGGCTACTTTGCGGCCCACGGCGCACTGGACTACTCGGGTGGTTACGTCATCCACCTGGCGGCCGGTGTCTCGGGCTTCGTCGCGGCGGCGGTCATCGGACCACGCCTGCAGCGAGATCGCGAGGTCGATGCTCCGAACAACCTGCTGATGGTGGCGGTCGGAGCTGGTCTGCTGTGGCTGGGCTGGAACGGCTTCAACGGTGGAGACTCCTACTACGCCGGTGCGGACGCCTCGGCGGCCGTGCTGAACACGAACCTGTGCACGGCGGTGGCGATGCTGGTGTGGATCGCCTGGGACTACATCTTCCGCGACAAGCCGTCGATGATCGGCGCTGTCAACGGCATGATCACGGGCCTCGTGGGCATCACCCCGGCGGCCGGTTTCGTCAACGGCTACGGGGCGATCATCATCGGTGTCGTGGCCTCCACGATCGTGTGGATGGCGATCCGCTTCCTCAGCCGAGCGCCGATGTTCCGTCATGTCGACGATACGTTGGGGGTGATCTATACACACGGGATCGCCGGGCTCTGCGGCGGTCTGCTGGTCGGCTTGCTGGCCGATGCGAACGTCGTCGAGTACATCGGCAGGGGCGGCGCGTCGAACCTGCCAGGGAAATCCGGCCTGCTGATCAACGGCAGCTGGACGCTGTTGCGCTGGCAGGCGGAGGCTGCGCTGTGGGTGATCGTCTACTGCGCGGTGGTCACGTTCATCCTGCTGAAGCTGGTCGGGATCTTCGTGCCGCTACGTCTCTCCGACGAGGAACTGGAGATCGGCGATCACGCGATCCACGGCAACGAGGTCTACCCCTCCGACGTGCCGACGCTCGGTGGTCCGCACGGTGCGGCGTGGCACCCTGGCGGCACGGTGCCGGCGGGCGCCGGAGCGTAGGCGCACGAAGCGCCTCTCCCAGCGCGGGCGCGTCCTCCCCACGGACGCGCCCGCCTCGGGGTGCAGGACGGGTTCGGCGGCCTCGCTTCGGCGGGGCCGCTGCTCCGTCTGCTCAGCCGGCGATGCCGACTGGACAGGCGACGCCGGTGCCGCCGATCCCGCAGTAGCCGCCGGGATTCTTGGCCAGGTACTGCTGGTGGTATGCCTCGGCGTAGTAGAACGGGTGCTGGCCGATCTTCGATCGGTCCCCGACCTCTGCGAGCTCGGTGGTGATCGTGCCGTGGCCGGCAGCCGACAGCATCTGCTGGTAGGCGCTCATCGAGGCCTCGGCGGCGGCTCGCTGGGAGTCGCCGTGCCACATGAGCAGCGAGCGATACTGGGTGCCGACGTCATTGCCCTGGCGCATCCCCTGGGTGGGATCGTGCCCCTCCCAGAACAGCCGCAACATCTCCTGGTAGCTGGTCTTGGCGGTGTCGAAGGCGACGAGCACTACCTCTGAATGCCCGGTGCGCCCGCTGCACACCTCCTCGTAGGTGGGGTTGGGCGTGACCCCTCCTGCGTAGCCGACTGCGGTCGTGTACACGCCGTCGGCTTCCCAGAAGATTCGCTCGGCGCCCCAGAAGCAGCCCATGCCGAAGATCGCGGTCTGCACCCCCTCGGGGAACGGCCCCTGAAGCGGCGTGCCGAGCACCTCGTGACGGTCGGGCACGCGCATCTGCTCGCTGCGCCCGGGCAGCGCGGCAGCGGGCTCGACCATGGCTGCTTTGTCGCGCCCGAACAGTCGCATGCACCCAGGCTAGCCGATGACCGCGCCGGTTCGGCCGAGACGCCGGCGCGCACCGCGAAGGGCGCCGGCGCTGGCAGCTTTTGAGGATCTTCGAGCGCCGAACCTGCAAGAGGCGACGGTCATATGCAATCGTTGCGGCGTGGCAATCATTCGCGTGAGCAGACCACTTGGCCGCGAGCTACAGCGCGTGTTTCCATCGAGGCCGTTCAACGTGCGCTTCTGGGACGGCGGCAGCGTCGCGGCGACGGTCGAGGGGGCGCCGACCTTCTTCGTGCGTCGCCCGGTGGCGCTCGCGCACTTCCTGTCGGCGCCGGGGACGCTGGGTCTCGGTCGCGCCTACGTGGACGGCTCGCTAGCGGTCGACGACCTCGACCGCGCGCTGCTCGTGGTCGACGAATTCGAGCCGCCCGAGCTGAGCCTCGCCGACCGTGTGCGCCTCGGGCTGGCGGCGGCGGCTGCGGCTGCGCCGGGAGGGCTGCCGCGGCGCCCGGGCCTCGAGCTGACGCTTCGCGGCCGCCTGCACAGCGCCGAGCGCGACGCGGCGGCCGTTCGCTACCACTACGACGTCGGCAACGAGTTCTTCGCGCTGTTCCTGGACGAGTCGATGACCTACAGCTGCGCGATCTTCTCCAAGGGCGCGCAGACGCTGGCGGACGCGCAGCGCACGAAACTCGAGCTGGTGGCCGGCAAGCTCGGCTTGGCGCCGGGCATGCGCGTGCTCGACGTCGGCTGCGGCTGGGGCAGCTTCGCGATCCACGCCGCGCGCGAGCACGGCGTGGAGGTCGTCGGCATCACGCTGTCCGAGCCGCAGGCCGAGAGCGCGCGCGAGCGCGTCGCGCAGGCGGGCCTCAGCGAGAAGATCGAGATCCGCGTGCAGGACTATCGGCAGCTGCCGCAGGCGTCGTTCGACGCGATCGCGAGCATCGGCATGTCCGAGCACGTCGGCGAAGCCCAGATCGACGTGTACGCGCAGTCGCTGTTCGGCCTGCTGCGCCCGGGAGGGATGCTGTTGAACCACGCGATCGCGGCGCTTGATCCCGCGGCGGAGCCGCTCGAGGACCTGTTCTCCACGCGCTACGTGTTCCCCGACGGCGAGCCGCTGCCGCTCTCGCGCGTGCAGCGCGCGCTCGAGCGCGCGGGCTTGCACACCGAGCACGTCGAGGGCTTCCGCGAGGACTACGCGGTGACCCTGCGCCACTGGGCGCAGCGGCTGGACGAGCACCTCGACGAGGCGGAGGCGCTCGCGGGCGTCGAGCGTACGCGCGTGTGGCGGCTGTACCTGCGTGCCGCAGGACAGGGCTTTGAAGCGGGTCTGACGGCCGTCTACCAGGTGGGAGCGCGGCGACCGCTGTAGAATGGCCGCACGTTGCGGATGTAGCTCAGCTGGCTAGAGCGTCGCCTTGCCATGGCGAAGGTCGAGGGTTCGAATCCCTTCATCCGCTTGAAGCAAAACCCCCGGATTTCCGGGGGTTTTGTTGTATCTAGGGTGGTGCGTGGTAGGACTTGCGGCGTCGTGGGTAGCACTCGTGGGTAGCAAACGCGGGTGGGTTTGACCGCTGATGCTGCGCTGCGACGCTGTTCGCGCAGAGGTGTAGTCGCGGACATAGGTCCCGCGTGCGGGCCTAATGCTCAGCGGTTTCCGCGCGCGCGAAGATAGCCGCTGGCCGCGTCTGGAGCGCGTCGGCGATCCTGATGATGTTTGTGAGCGAGACGTTGCGCTCGCCGCGCTCGACTGCTCCGTAGTAGGAGCGGTCGAGGCCGCACTTGAGCGCGAGCGCTTCTTGGGAGATGCCCTGTTCCTTGCGTATGGCGCGGATCGCGTCGCCGAATGCGAGGTGTGCTGGAGAGAGTCCGGGGATGGTGGTAGCTTTCCGATCTGCTGTATTGAAGTCCACGGGCGATAAGTCCCGTATCAGCACAAATAAGTGCCCCCGCGCTGCGTCAACAGCCGGGGGCGTGGCAAGGAAAGGGGGGGTTCCCATGTAGCCGGACGATATCCCGCGAGCCGTGCCCCCGGTCGTAGTGATCTACGGCCAGCAGAGCGAAAACTAAGCGCTGGCGGACGAGCTGGCGCTTGACGGCTTCGACACTCGGTTGGTCAGCGATCCCGCGTCGGTCGGCGAGATCGATCTGATCGTCTTTAGCCGTGCGTCGAAGCGAGGCTCAGGGCTCGGCGCTCTACGTGCCCTGCGAGGGGGTGGGCTCGCGGGTTCCGGTGCTCGTGTCCTGTGGATCAGCGCGAGCAGCGATGCCACGGACACGCTGCGAGCGTTCGAGGCTGGAGCCGACGACGTGATCCGAGCGCCGTTCGTTTACGCGGAGCTGCTTGCGCGAGTACGGGCGCTTCTGCGCCGGCCATCTGGCGAGACGCCGCCAGTGATCCGCTGCGAGGCGTTGACGATCCACACAGCGACGCGGACGGTGATCTATGGATCGACGCCCGTGGAGGTGCGCAGACGCGAGTACGCACTGCTGCTCTACCTCGCGCGCGAACCGACGCGCGTCGTCGCCAAAGCCGAGCTACTGCGGCATGTGTGGGGATACCCGTCGCAGGACACCTCGCGGACGGTGGAGTCCCACGCTTCGCGGCTGCGTTGCAAGCTCGCAACGGCGGGCGCGATCGGCTGGGTGCCTTCGACGTGGGGCGTCGGCTACTGCCTTGCGCCACTGCCACAACTACTCACGAGAGGAAGCCATGAACACGCGAGCTGAGTTGATCCGCTTCGGAAGAGAAGTTCCGGCAGGTACGCGAGCGGGAGGGAGTCAGCGTCGCTGACCTCGCCGCAGGGACCGACGTCGGCGCACACCAGATCAAGGCTCTCGAAGCTGGACGGTTTGATCCTGCGGTTGACGTGATGATCGCGTTGGCCGACAGGATGGGCGTTCGGACGTCCTCGCTGATACGCCAGGGAGGAGGTCGGAGCACATAGCCGGCCCATGAACCAGCATCCTCCGCGTAGCTAAGCTAGCGGGCGACCATGGCCGAGTCCAAGTCGACCCGTGGTTGCCGAGCGACCCGCTCGTGCCGCCCACTGGGGGTGGGCTACCGGCCACAGTCCCGGTGACCGTCGAAGATATGCCGCATACCCTCAGCAGGAGTGTCTAGGCGACGCCAGCGAGCGGCTTCGGGAGTGCCACTTTGACGCCGTGACCTTTCCCGTTCGTGTCCAGCCAGCCCTGCGCGCGGGCACCCTCGATCGCGTCCATGTAGCTATAGCCCACCGGTAGCTCGGTGACGTGCTGGTTGAAGATCTCCAGCACGGCTTCCTCAAGCCTCTGACGGGTCGAGAAGTCTCTTCCGTCGAGATCACGGAACAGATCAAGGAGTGTCACGTGGGCCATTGTAGCCTCCTAGGGTCTCGGCGTCAGCCGGTCGATGACGTCGAGCCCGGAAAGTGCGGAGTTGGAATCAGCGTAGGCGTGCACCTGTAGGTCGCGCAGCCAGCCCTCGCGGAGTGCCGCCACCGGGTAGGACACCCTGCTCACGGGCACCAGTCGTTCGCCAGGCGGCTTGTCTGGGACGTAGAAGCTCAACGCGGACTCGGGCTCATCGTGGGTTTTCGTCGCCTCCGACGGCTTCCAGGGTTCGAACCGGTGGCGTATCACCAGGATGCCATCATCACGGAGGCTCCGGACAGCATCGTCCCACGCTCGTCCCTGCACCACGTCGGTACGGGCCGGTAGCCGTTTGTTCCAGTCCCTTAGCGTTTCTGTCGCCGAGTCGAGCGGGAAGTCCACTACTCGCTTCCATAGGCACTTCGGACCACGGCCGCGCCAGCAGACGAGCCTGAACCACTCATCGTCTTGGGGGCCATCCCGAAGCAACCCCATCCACCACTGGTCGTCGTATCTGGCGAACCGTTGTAGGAGAGCACCTACGTCCTCGAGTTCGTCGCGGTTGTCGTGGGATTGAAGGATTTGCTGCAGGTCGGACAGGAACGTGCGCAGCGGATGATCTTTCTTGGGATCTTCGAGCGCCGGGCGCAACAGCTCGCCAGTTGCGTAGCGGAGTGCTACCGCGACCTGCCCGACCTTGTGGTGCCGCGTGCCCCACTGATAGACGCGAGAGCGGGCGATCAGGAACGCCTCGACCGCCGCCTGACCCTGCGCCCGGACGGCGGGCACGAGCGCGTTCGGCACCTGCGGATCCTGTACTACGATCACGTTGTCGATAAGCCGCTGCAGATCGAAGCGAGCCGACTCAAATCCGTAGCCTCGCGCGTCACGCAGCACGTAGTCGCAGCGGTCCACGTCGAGCTCCCCGGCGATCAGGGTGTGCAGCCACGCCCACGCGCCTTCCGCAGGCGTCTCAAGACCACCCGTATCGTGGATCTTTGCGACGGTTTGTGCCTCAGAGGTCTCGAGGATCTTTCGCGCCACCTGGAAGCTGACTCGCGCTGCCTCCAGTGGTTCGCTAGCGAATGCCTGCTCGAACAGCAGGTACGTCAGGTCGTGACCGATCCGCTCGTGAAGCGCGTCCCGACCCGGGCGCTGTTCGAGTAGCCCGCTCGTCTGGGCGTCCACATTGCCGGAGATCTCGGGCGCGAGCTGCTCGAGTGCGAACTCGAAGTCGTGACTGAACGGCAGATGTCCGAGATCATGGAATAGGGCCGCCAATCGCAGCCCTTGCTCAGCGATCAGCAGGAACTCCCTGTATTTCTCGGGGGCCGCCCGATCACAAAGAAGCCCATCATGCTCAAGCTGTTCGGCGCACACTTTCGCGCTGCTGACCTCGCCGATCTCGTTTTTCACGGCAGCCTTGATCGCCTTCAGAGCTGCGTCGCTGTCGCTCGGCTCAGCGTGTTCGAGTGAGGACGCCAGAAACCGAGAGGCGAGATGCATTGCGCCGAGGCTGTGGATGAACCGGGAGGTCCGCAGATCAGGGAACACCAAGTGCACGAGCCCCGACTGTCCGACATAACGCATTCGCTGCGCGGCCGGCGTATCCAGCAGTCTCCGCTCGATCGGCGTCAGAGTGATGTAGCCGTGCACCGGGTCGGATACCCGCACGGTCCGGCCGACGTTAGGCACCCGACGTGACGCTCCCAGCAATCCTGACACCCGACCCGCGCATCCGATGCTCCCGTCTTCCAGCTTGGACCGCGGCAGACTACCAGAGCACAATCAGTCTGCGGATTCAGATCAGACGAGTGGTTGGCATTGGCACGATAAATCCCGGCGAGCCGCCATTGGGGACGACCTTCAGATCGGTGGGGCATGGGTGCTCGAACCGGGGCGTAGTTGCGCGTTCGCGCCTCGGCCGCGCGGGCTGTCTGTGGGCAGCTCCCCGAAGTGCCGCACGAACTCATCCGGTGTCAGCTCGCGCTCGCCGTGGCGGGAGAGCACGGCTTTCACGCTCAGGTCAGGACGCAAGACGACACGCCCGTCAGGACGACGATCCTCAACCACGTAGTCGCCCGACAGATCCCCGCTGAGCGTCACATGAGCCGGCTCCATCGCTCGTTAGTGTCGCACGTCGCCCGACCGACCCAAGCCAGCCCGCTCTCCGTGCTGGCCTTGCCGTCCTGCCGTCCCCCCGCGCTTCGCCGGCGGCACAGCACAACGACTCAGGACAGACCACATGCACGACCCTGCGGGTGCTGTGTGGGTGCTGTGTCGGCTTGGCCCCCTCGTGCCGGTGTTCGCTGTGGTGGCGGCGGGAAATTGGTTGGCCGCTTCGGGGTGGTTGGGGTCTATACCCGGTGTGCAGAGACGCAGACCCACAACTCGGTGGCCGTTTCGGCGGTCTCGCGGTCATTAACGGTAGTGGTGACCGCTTCGAGCATTGGTGCCGCGAAGGGCGGCGGGTATGCCCGGTATCTGGAGGGCAAGACCGTGGCGCCTGAGCGCGGCGACTACTACCTGACACCCGGCGGCGAGCCGGCCCAGGCACCCGGCCGTTGGCTTGCTTCGGCGGACACGCTCGCGCAGCTCGGCATCGACAGCACCGTCGTTGGCGGCCCGGACTTCATCGCATTGATGGAGGGCAGGCACCCAAGGAGCGAACGCTGGCTGCGCCAGGCCGGCGCTGACGGCAGCCGTGGCGGTGGGATCGATGTGACGTTCAGTGCTCCGAAGTCGGTGTCGGTGACGTGGGCGCTCGGCGACGAGCACGAGCGCAGGGTGATTGAGCAGGCGCACCGGGCCGCGGTCGACCAGGCGCTTGCGCACATGGCCGAGACGGTCCCGACGGTCAGGCGCCGGTATGGCGCTGGGGTGGTGGAGGAGCCGGCACGCGAGCTGATCGCGGCGGAGTATCTGCATACGACCGCGCGCGGCGTGATGGATGGCGATGCCCCGGACCCGCAGCTGCATAGCCATGTGGTCGTGACGAGCGCGGTCAGGGAGGACGGGCGGATCGTCGCGGTCGCCTCGCGGCCGATCTTCCGCTCCGCTCGTGAGGTCGGTGCGTTCTACCGCTCCGCGCTCGCGCACGAGCTGTCCCAGCAGGGCTATGAGATCGACGCGGGCACGGGCAAGGAGGGTCGGTATTTCGAGATCGCCGGTGTTCCGCAGGGCTTGATCGACGCGTTCTCCGCTCGGAGTCGTGAGGTCGCGGCGGCGGCGGAGCGTTTCCGGGCGAAGTGGGGGAGGGCACCGGAGCGCGGGGAGCTGCGGCGGTTGAAGCTTGAGAACCGCAAGGCCAAGCTCCCTGTGACCCGTGCGGACCTGCAGCGGGTGTGGGACGAGAAGGCCGCGCGTCACGGCTTCCCGCGCGAGCGACACGACAGACGGCTGGACGGTCGCTCTCGGCGTGAGGGTGCGCTTGAGGATCGAGTGGAAGAACGATTGACCGAGCGCGCTGCGACGTTCGAGCCGGGCGAGCTGCGAGCGGTGCTGCTTGAGCAGTCTGCCGGTGAACTCGGCCCAGCCGACGCGCTCGTCAGGGCGCGGGGGATGGTCGCTGAGAGGCGCGTGCTCCCGTTGGAAGGCGGGCGGATGACGACGCTCGCCATACGCGCGAAAGAGCAGGCGATCGAGCGCAACTTCGCCCGGCTCGCCAAGCCTGCCGGTAGGGACGTGGGTCAGCCGGCGCGCACAGTCGCGGGCAACCGTCTCGCTGAGCGGATCGGCTCGCGGCTCAGCGACGAGCAGGTCCACGCGCTCCAGACGATCACCGGCCCCGAGCGCGCTGCCATCCTCGTTGGCCCGGCTGGGACCGGCAAGGGAGTGGTGATCGACGCGGCAGCGCGAGCGGAGCAGCTCACCGGCCACCACACGTACGGCATCGCGGTGTCCGGCTCGACCGCTCAGCGGCTGGGCCAGGAGAGCCCCGCGATGGCCGGGCGGACGCTGACGCTCGACGCGCTTATCGTCAGGGCGCAGAACGGCCGGCTCGACATCGACGCTCGTACGACGATCTTCTTTGACGAGGCGGGGATGGCCGACACCAGCAGGCTCGACCGGCTGACCGAGGTAGTGGAGCGGACTGAGGCGAAGCTCGTCGCGATCGGTGACGGCGCGCAGCTCCCTTCGATCGGCGCGGGCGGGATGTTCGACCGGCTCGCCGAGATCGCGCCGAGCGTGGCACTGTCGAACGTGCGGCGAACCCTTGACCCCGACGAGCAGAGAGCATGGGCGGACCTACGTGCGGGCCGCTCGGACCGGGCGATGGCGCATTACCTCCGCCGAGGCCAGCTGCACATGGCCGACACCCGTGATGAGGCCGTCGAGCGCGCCGCCCACGACTGGGCCACGCTGACCGAGGTCATTCCCATCGAGCAGGTCGCGCTCATCTCCGACGCATCCAACTTGGAGATCAACCGTCTCAACGCACGCGCTCAGCACTACCGCGCCGAGCGCGGCGAACTCGGCGACATCGAAGTCCAGGTGCCCGGCGTGCACTACGGCATCCGCGCCGGCGACCGCGTAGCAATGATCGACCAACACCACCAACTTGGTGCCGAGCGCGTCGAGAACGGCGCCCGCGGCGAGGTCATCGACATCAACGAGACCGGCGAGGTGCTGATCCAGTTTGACGCCACCAGCCAGTGGCGGACGCTCGCCGGCGACGAGCTCGCGCGCCTACGACTCGGGTACGCCAGCCACATCCACCGCGCGCAAGGCGCGACCGTCACCCGCACCCTCGTGCTCACAGGCGGCTGGCAGACCAGCAAGGAGCCCGCCTACGTCGAGGCATCCCGCGCCCGCGAAGGCACCGACTGGTACGTCAACCGCCAAGACCTCGGCGAACACGGCCACGACAGCGACCGCATCAAACGCCTCGCACAGGACATGGGCCGAAGCCGCTGCCCTTGGAGGTCGATGACGCGGATCTGCTGGTCGGCGATGGGGAGCTTGATTGTGCGGCCTTTGTGGGCTCGTCCTAGGCCGATTTTGTAGAGCTTGCTCATGCAGCGCACGCTGACCTTGCCGGAGGCGTCGACCTTCTGCTCGGCGGCCCGCCGGTGAGTGACCTGTTCGGCCGCAAGGGACGCGTCTGGCTCGCCGAGCAGCAGCTGCCCGAGGAGGAGGCCGAGACGGTGCAGGGCTGTCTGCGCCAAATCGACTTCGTCAACGGCGAGATCGCCCAGTGGAGGCCGTCTGATTGCCCCATCGGCGTCGACCGTCGTGGCCGACGCCGAGTCGGTCGCGTCCTGCGCTACTTGGTCGTCGCCGTGAAACGGATTGTATAGGGACCGCAGCTGTTGTTGGCGCCTCCAGGCCCGGCTATCTTCTGGGAGAAGGCGATCGTTCCGGTGGCGCTGTCCGCGGTCTTGAACTTGCCAGCGATCGTCGAAATGGTGACGTACTTCTTGCCCTTCTTGCTGTTCAGGTACGTGGACTTGGCGTTCGTGGCGGAGAAACTGCCGTTGCCGGACGATGTGATTGTTCCGACCTTGATGATGTTGGCCGCGCTCGTGTATGGGTTGCCGGTGAAGGTGCTCACGGGAGTGCAGCCGACGGTGCCGTACTTGAATGCCAGCAGACTGCGGCCATTGCTCGAAACGCTGAAGCTGACCGGACCGCGGTGGCCGTTAATTGGGGGCAAGGTGGTATAGCCGGTGTACGTCTTGCCGGCGATCGGGTGCGCAGCGAGCGCGGTCGCGCAGATCCCGAGCACCAGCAATGCAGCCGTGGCGGCCAGGACGATAGAGCGTGGATGTGTAGAGGGGCGGTGCATCTGAGTTGCTCCCTTTCCTACTTCGTTGTTGGCTTCCTTATTGACTCGGCGGAGGCATCCTGCGGGGATGCCCTCGACCTGAGCCTTGGCGTCGCCCACCATTTCTGCACCTGTCTTGCTCATCACGGCCTCCTTTTGGCTACCAGCCCAGTCGACGCACTCGACGCTATTCCTCGATGAGCACCCAGCATCGGTGTTATGGCGCCCCAGGTATGTGGGAAACTACGTGATCGCAGGCGATATCGAAGAACCACGTAGCCTGCTTCGCCCAACAGGCCCTCGAAGGGCAAAGCCGCGCGGCAGGCCACAAGCCAAGGGCGGGGCGATCGGCGACTCAGGGCACCACTTCGGCTTCGAGTATTTCGTAGCGGTGTTCGGGGCTGCGCAGTTCGACGACGATTTCGTCGACCCCGATGTTGAGCGATTCTGTTTCGGAGCACTCCGCTCCTGGTTCTTCTTCTGTCAGCGCGAGCACCGCTTGCAAGTCCGCGCCAAAGTACCGTTCCTCCCCGATCGTGCCGGACATCTTGCCGCTTTCGCTTTCGAAGACACACCCAAATAGGCTCACGCCCAGCGCGCCTTCGATGGATGCCGTTCCATTCGAGTTGGCGTTCAGGGTGAAGTGTTCGGGCAAGGCGCCGAACACCTCGCGCCCACACCGTTCCGGGATTTCCAGGAGGGCCATGCCAACCTCGATCTTGTCAGCGGGATCGTCGTTTAGGGCTATCGTCGCCGCGTTCCGCACGTAGCAGGTGGCGAGTTCCGGCCCGTAGATCTCGTATTCGAATTCGAGCGGCGTTCCCGCCGGAAGCCGGCTGTGTTCCCGGGTCTCGAGATAGAGTCCCGCGGGTCGTTCGTAGGTGAACTGCGCAGCAGCGGCCTGCGGGCTGTGAATGTCGTTGACGATCGCGGTCACGTGCACCGTCCCTGCTTCATGTGGTGGAGTGATAACGGTGCATTCCGTGGTCGTGGTGCAGTTGACCGAGGAGCCTCGCGCACCCCCGAAGCTGAGGTGTGTCGCGGTTGTCCCGACGGCGAAGCCGGTGCCCGTGACGCTCACCTGCGTGCCGCCCGCTTCGCGCCCGGTGTTCGGGCTCACGTCGGTGACGGTGGGCGTGAATTGGAAGGTGACTTTGGTCGTCGCGGGCCCGGTGCCGTGCGGGTTTGCGACCCTCACATGGACCTTGCCCACCGCCTCTGCTGGCGAGACTGCGGTGATAGAGGTCGCCGAGTTGACGGTGAAGCTAGTGGCAGCGGTCGAGCCGAGCTCGACCGCGGTGGCTCCAGCGAGCGCGGCGCCGGCGATGGTCACGGTGGTTCCGCCGCCCGCGGGACCGCTGTCGGGCGATACGGCGCTTACGACCGGCAGGTAGCTGAACTGGTCGCCCGAGCCGGCGGGGCTGATTCCTTCGGGGGTGGTCACGGTGACATCCACCGTGCCCGACCCCGCCGGGGAGCCAGCAGTGATCAAGGTAGCCGTCTTGACCGTGAAGCTGGTGGCTGTGGTTGCGCCGAACTTGACCGCGGTAGCTCCTGTGAAGTTGGCGCCGTGGATCTTCACGCGGGTACCGCCGGTTGCCGGGCCAACGTTGGGAACGACCGTCGTGACTGTGGGCGGTGGGCTCAAGGCATACGCCGCGCCGATGTTGCTGTTTAGGACGCCCACGCCGAGCGAGAGCAGCGCGGCTGCCGCTATCCGCGACGTGACATATGCGGGAGCGGCGGACATCTGCGACCTCCTTCGAGATACGGGACGCACCGACGGTACGCCCGTCCTCGTCCGAGGGCTACCGGAGAAGGCCGCACACACACCGCGGGGAACTATGCATGCCCGTCAGGCCGCCCGCATGCAGCGGTGCACGCTGGGTGCCAGATGCGAGTCCGCTATCCGCTGTCCCCGCCGGCCGTGAGCAGCCGCCGGAAGCGCGACGCGGCGCGCGGGAGCTCGCCGCGCTTGCGCGCGAGCTTGTGCGGCGGCGGGTCGGCGGGACGGTCTGAGTCGGCCTGCGAGATGTCGCTCGCGCGCCAGTTCAGCAGGAACTGCTCTGTGTCGTCCACGCTCAGCGGTCGCGCGAACAGGTAGCCCTGGCCGCTGTCGCAGCACTCCTCCCGCAGCAGCGAGAGCTGTTGCTGGAGCTCGATGCCCTCGGCGAGTGTCTCGATCGACAGCGCTTTGCCGAGCTGCACGAGCGTGCGCAGCAGCGTCTCGCCTTCGGGGTTCTCGTTCAGCTGGGAGACGAACGCGCGGTCGATCTTCAGCGCGTCGACGGGGAAGCGCTGGAGATGCGCGAAGGATGAGTATCCGGTGCCGAAGTCGTCGATCGCGATGCGCACGCCGAGGTCCTTGATCGCGCGCAGTCGCCTGGCGGTCAGCTCGGTGTTGCGCATCAGCGCCGTCTCGGTGATCTCGAGCGTCAGCGCCTTCGCCTCCAGGCCGCCGCGGGCGAGCGCGTCGCGCACGTCGCTGACGAACTCGTCGGTCTCGAGCTGGCGCGCCGAGACGTTGACCGCGACGCCGATCGAATGGCCGCGCTCGCGCCAGCACGCGCACTGGCGGCAGGCCTGGCCGAGCACCCACCTGCCGACCTCCACGATCAGCCCGGTCTCCTCGAGCAGCGGGATGAAGTCGTTGGGCTGGACGAGGCCGCGCTGCGCGCTCTGCCAACGGATCAGCGCCTCAACTCCCGTGGGCACCATTCCGCGGAGGTCGAACGTCGGCTGATACAGCAGGAAGAACTCGTCGTGATCGAGCGCGCCGCGCAGATCCATCTCCAGCTCCATGCGGCTCTGCACGATGTCCTGCATCCCCGACTCGAACACCACGTGGCGGTTCTTGCCGTCCCGCTTGGCGCGGTGCATGGCGATGTCGGCGTCGCGCAGGAATTCCTCCATGCAGGTGCGCTCGCCGGTGGCCACGCCGATACTCGCTGTGACCGTCAGCCCGGTGTGCTCGCCGTCGGTGAGCACGAACGGCGCCTTCAGCGCGTCCCTGAGTCGCTCGGCGATCAGCTCCGCGTTTGACGCCTCGTTGAACTCTTCCGCGAGCACGATGAACTCGTCGCCGCCGAGGCGACCGAGTGCGTCGATGTCGCGCACGACGCCGTCCAGCCTCGCGGCGATGGCCTGCAGCAGCTCGTTGCCCGCGGCCTGCCCGAGCGTGTCGTTGATGGCGGTGAAGTTGTCGAGGTCGATCAGCAGCGCCGCAACCGGGGTGCGCAGCCGGCGTGCCCGACCCAGCATCTGCTCGCCACGGTCCAGGATCAGGGTGCGGTTGGGCAATCCCGTGAGCGGGTCGTGAGTGGCCATGAACGCGAGCTCCTCCTCGCGGCGGCTGAGCTCGTCGACCATGTGCGCCCGCTCCTGCTCGAAGGCCTCGCATATGCGCACCAGCGTCACGTCGAGCGTCCTGTGGGCCATCGACACCGCCTGCGCGAGCGCCCCGGGCGAGACCGCCAGCTCGCCGGCGCTCTCGACGAGCACCTCGATCACAGCGTCGCGCCAGCGCAGGCAGCGCTTGGTGACCTCGTGCAGCGGCGCCGCGCTCTGCGCCGCGAGCTGTCCGTAGGTGTGCCACGCCTCGCGTCCGGTCTCGCGTCCTGCCTCGGGATCGCCTCCCGCCATCCAGCGTGCCACCGCGGCCGTCGAGCTGCGGCCGATGCGCTCGAAGCTGTCGAGCACCGATGGGTCGAGCGCCACGACCGGCCGTCGAGTCCTCTCGCGCCCCCGTGCGGCCGCCCGCGACAGCACCTCCTCGACGCGCGCACCCAGTGCTGCGCCCAAGCGGTGGACGTCCCGATCGGGCTCGCCGTGAGTGGGCGGCCTCCATTCCGCCGGTGCGTGCATCATCCGTCTCCGGCTGTGAGCTGATCCATCATCTCAGGCCAAGGAGTCGGCGTTTTCAGCCTCGCTCTTGAGGGCGACTTGTATTGAATAGACGACTGACTTCCATTAGTCCAATGGCCCGCGTGGCAGGTAGCGTCCGCCGTCGCCGCGGATCAGCAGCCCCGTCAACTCGAGCTCGCTGAGCGCAGGGAGCACGCGCGCGGCGTCGACTCCCGCACGCGTGAGCTTGTCGGGGGTGTCGTATCCCACCCCGACTCGCTCGAGCACAGCTCTCAGGTCGGGCGGCAGCCCGGCGTGCGGATCCACGGCGCCGGCCACCGGCGGCGCCGCCCGCGCGTTGGGGCTCGCGGCGCCGGTCGCACACAGAAGCTCGAGCACGTCCCGTGGCCCGCGGACGAGGCTTGCGCCGTCCATCAGCAGCGCGTGAGTGCCGCGCGAGAGGGGAGAGGTGACGCGTCCGGGCATCGCCGCGACGGTCCGTCCGAGCGCCCGCGCGATCCCCGCCGCGGCGAGGTCCGCCGGCGTCCGCTCAGCCTCGACGATGACGCTCAGCAGCCCCAGCTCGACGACGATTCGCTCGCTCGCGAGCTGCCCCCAGCGCCGTCCCGCGCAGTCGAGCGGCAGCTCCGAGACGGCGCAGCCGGCGCGCCTGATGCGCTCATACAGCGAGCGCCTGCGCGGCTGGCACGACACGCCGAGCCCGCCGCCGAGCACCGCCACGCTGCCGGCGCCCGCGTCCAGTGCGCCGGCGTGTGCCGCGGCCGCGATCCCGTCGGTGAGGCCCGCTGCCACGGTCACCCCGCTGGCTGCCAGCCCGCGCGCGAGGCTGCGGGCCATCTCGAGCCCATAGTCGCTGGGCGCCCTGCTCCCGAGGATCGCGACCACGGGCGCTGCCGTGAGCTTCACGAGCCGATCCGCTCCACCGGCCACCGCGAGCATGTGCGGCGCCGCCGGGCCGCCCAGCGCATGCGGGTAGCCACGACGATGGCGGCAGATCGCTTGCACCTGCGGGTCACGCTGAAGCTCACTCGCGTCGAACCGCTCGTACGCGGTCCTCAGCTCGGCGGCGCGCCTGCCCGCCACCGCGGCCAGCAGCTCGCCGTCCGCCAGCGCCAGCAGCTCGAGCAGGCGCGCGCGGTCGCGCGCGCAGTAGTCAAGCGGTCCGCTCAGTGCCGACAGCAGCCAGCTGCGACGCAGGCACGCGGTGCACGCGCCAAGCTCCCGCGGTTCCCGGCCGCGGGAGCTCATGCCACCCTGTTGCCGGCGACGCTCGGCTCTGGACGCAGCGCGAGCGCGGCGCCGAGATCACACGCGCGCACGCGCCCGCTGGCGTCCAGATCCGCGATCGTGCGCGCGACGCGCAGCACGCGATGCTCGCCACGTGCGCTCAGCAGACCGCGCTGGCTGGCGGCGCGCAGCATCTCCTGGCCGCGCTCGTCGAGCTGCACGTGCCGGCGCAGCATGCGCCCGTCCATCTGCGCGTTGACCGCGACCCCTTCCGGTGCCAGCCGCGCCGCCTGGCGCGCGCGGGCGCACGCGACCTGCTCGCGAGCCTGCGCGGAGCTCATCAGCGCCGGCGCGCGCAGATCCTCGGCGAGGTCCCGCTGGAGGGTCGACAGCAGGTCGATG
>Ga0187890_10001258_pt1 | contig 18415 bp, 15 predicted proteins | sample June2016WEW_21_1_FD_133005 | JGI IMG/M metagenome (GOLD analysis project Ga0187890, IMG submission 133005) | Peatland microbial communities from SPRUCE experiment site at the Marcell Experimental Forest, Minnesota, USA - June2016WEW_21_10 | ecosystem: Environmental > Terrestrial > Soil >... | reverse complement strand
GAACGCCCGATACACGTCGGCCGCATCGGTGTAGCGCTCCTTCTCCATGTACAGATCGCCGAGGCGCGCATAGAGAAGGTAGTAATACGGCCGCTGCTGCTTGCGGTGCTTGACGAATTCGTCGATGGTCTTCGCCCCCTCCTGATACGAGAAGGTGATCGACATGACGCGGAACGTGTCCTCCACGAGCTCGCGATTCGGCTTGCTCAACGTCTCGAGCTCGATCAGGGTCTTCGCGTTGCTCTTCGCCACGAGCACCGAGTCGAGCACGTCGGCGAAGGAATCGAGGCTGCGCTGGTTCTCGCCCTGCTTGAACAACGACCAGCCGTGCTTGTACAGGCTTTGGTTGTAGAACCCCGACGATGAGCCGAACTTGATCACCGCCTCGTAGGCCGCCTGCGCCGCGGGATAGGATTTGTTCGAGAACAGGATCTCGCCGCGCCGGAATTGCGCCTCGTCGAGGTACTTGCTGCCGGGATAGGAGACCACCAACCGATCGAGCGTCGCAAGCGCCTTGTCGGGCTGCGCGTTGAGCTCGTAGGCCCGCGCCAGCTGATACAGCACCGAGTCGTTGCGCTCGTACTTGGGATAGGCCTTGAGCAACGCCGTATAGAGGTGGATCGCCTCGGTCGCACGCAGTCCCTCGTTGGTCGCGAGCTCGTGCTCGATGCGCTCCGATTCCGAGCTTTCCAGATTGAGATCGCCCAGCCGACGCATCGCCTCCTCGCGCAGCGCCGCGTCGCCGGCGTTCAAGTCGAGGAAGCGCTTGTAGCTCTGCATGGTCTTGTTGGCATCGACGTCGTGCGGCGACTCGGGACTTACGTCCACCTGCTGTTGCTTCTCCAGGTCCTTGATGGTCGGTTCCTTGCTCGAGGACGCGCCCGCAACGGTCGAATACAGCAGCACGCCGGTCAATGCAATGCGCATAGCGGCACGACGCATCACCACGGCCACCACCATTTTTTACTCTTGGGCTTGCCCGCCGGCGGCGTGTTGGTTGGGGGCGGGGCCGCCGCCGGCTTGGCCGCCGGTTTGTTCGCCGTCTTGTCGTAGATCGCCGCGAGCTCGAAGCGCGCCTGCACTTGATAGGTCTCGATGCGCTGTCTCTGCCGTCCCAGCTCCTCGATCGCCAAATCCTGGAGATAATGTGCTTGCTTGTCCGTGAGGGCGGCGAGACGCGCCTGCAGCTCGTCCATGCGCGCGCGGGTCGCGCCGACCCGGTCCGCGAATGCACCCGTGTTGGTGGGAACGCCAGCGCGCGCCTGCTCGACCTGAACCGCACGCTTCTGCGTCTCGATGAGCGAGGCCTCGAGTTCCTTCACCGACCGCCGCTCGTTCCACAGTCGCGCCTTGAAGCTCTCCGAGAGCCGCCAGTACATCACGCCCTTGATGAGGCGAATCTTGTCGCGCATCTCCGCGAGATCCGGGTCGTCCGGATGCATCTGCACGAAGTCGTCGATGCGCTTGATGCGCACCCAGGTGTGCTGCTCCTCGGGGGTGCCGAGCGCCGCCACGTCGTTGGATTTCTCGATCGCGTTGATCCGCGACTCGAAGTCGACCCGCCTGCGCGTCAGGGCATCGAGATCGGTGGCCGACATCACGGCGTCGGCCCTCGGCACCTCCTCGTTGTAGGCGTGCTGGCGGGTATCGAGCATGTTGTCGAAGGCCGCGACGTCCTCGCGCCAGTCATCGATGTTGCGGCTCATGAACTTGAGCTCGCGGTAGTTCTTGAGACCTTCCTGGAACTCGTTCATCGCGAGCAGCTGATACAAATAGCGCGATTCCGGCGCATCGGGCAGCGACTTCAGCTGCCAGTACCAGGTGAGCGTGTCCTTCTTGTCGTCCTTCAGCAGCCGGTCGAGCAGATTGCCGCCGCGGATTTCCTCGATCGATTCGTCGATCCGCTTGAACTCGGCGTCGAACGAGTCGATCGCAGCGCTGTAATACTCCGCTGCTTGGCCGGGTGCGCCGAGCTGGTTGTAAGCGTACGGCACCGTCAGATAGGACTCCTGCACGGCGGCGTCGAGGAGATTGCGCTTGCGCAGCGCCAGCCACGGCACGAGAGCCCCCTTGAATTCGCCGAGCGCGGAGTCGGCCCAGCCGACGCCGAGCAGCGCCATGCTCGAGAAAGGTCCCTCGAGGCGCACCCGCTCGAGTATCGGCCGCGCCTCCGCCGGACGTTTCGATTGCAGGTAGGCGAATCCGAGGGCGAGATTCGCCTTGTCCCGCAGGCTGAGGAGCTCCTCGTTCTGCGTCTCCATCCTGCCCACGCGATCGAGATAGGCGATCGCCTCGGGCAGCCGGTCCTTGCGCACCAAGGCGACGCCCAGGTTGAACTGCGCGTAGGCCGTCCAGTCGGGCGCGCCGTGCCAGCTCTGCAGCGCGGCGATGGCTTCGTCGTATTTACCCTCGCGGAGCTTGAGCTGCGCGAGCAGCATGTAGCGCTCGGCGCTGATGCGTGGCTGGATCTTGTCGGAGACCTGGCGCAGCGCGCGCTCGGACTCCTCGAGGTAGCCGCGCTGGTACCAGACCTTGCCGAGGTAGAACCACGCCTTGTTGCGCACGGTCTCGGAGGCCTTGCCGGCGAGCAACGCCTCGAAAATCTTACCCGCCTCGACGTGCTCGCCGAGCGAGAGATAGAGCCCGCCGAGCAACAACTCCGCCTCGCCTTCCGTATGCGGCAACCGCTCGAGCTGCTGCGCCGCCAGCAGGCGCGTGATCGAATCGAAGTAATCGTCCTGATAGAAATAGAAGAGGATGTCGCCGTAATGCAGGTCCTTGACGTCGTGCGGCGGCAAGCCGTCGGGGTCGGGCTTCTGGTACTTCGCCGCCCATCCCGCCGCAACGGGCAGCGCGAGCAGCAAACCGCCGAGCGCAATCGGCCGCAGCATGGAGCTCAAACGCCGCACCGTTACACCCGTCATCATTCCCAGTCTTTGATCAGGAACTCTGGCTGGTGCTTCGCGACCTTGTCGGAGATCTTGAGCTCGAGATACTTCGCGCCGACGCCCTTGTCGAAATTGATCGTGGCACCGCGGCGGTAGTCGCGCTCCACCGGGCCCTTGCCGGTGAAGAAAGCCACGAGCTCGTGCTTGCCGACCTTGAGATTCCCCAGATAAATCTGCTGCACGCCACCCTTGAGCAGCGCGTCAGCCTCGCGCGCGGTGTACAGATAGTTCTTAACCTGCTTGTTGTCGATCTTGACCGTCACGGAATCGAGCGCGAAAAAGGTGCCCACGTCCATCGAGACGTATACCGCCACCTGCGTGTTCGCCGGAAACAGCAGCTCTTCCTCGAGCACGAACAGATCCTTGTTGAGGTCGATGACGTCCTTCTTCATGCTCTGGACTTCTTGATCGAGCGTCTTGAAGTCGCCTGCATCGGCAGCTGTCCCGGAAGTCGCCGCCGCATCGCCCGCGGCCGGTGCCGCAGCGGCCGGCGCAGCAGCGGGCGACGCAGCGGGCGGCGGTGCATCGGCCGGCGTGGCTTCCGCGAAACCGGCGCGCGCCGTCGGCGCAAGGCAAGCGCACGCGAGCCACAAGGCTCCCGCGACGGTGGACAAAAGTCGAGACGTACGATTCATATCGAGCCTTACTCGCGAAGCAACTCGCGTATGTGATCGAGGTACAAGCGGTCGTCGCCGCGCTTGTACCCGAGATGAGAGTAGCGCACCACACCCGAGCGATCGACCAGAATGGTCATGGGCAACCTCCCGAGCTGATAGTCACGGCCGATCTCCGAGCCGGTGTCGAACATTACCGGATAAGAGATCTTCATCGAATCGGCAAAATCCTCAGCGCGGCGCAAATCATCATCGATCGAGATGCCGAGCACCACCAAACCCGCGCGCCCGTAGGTGGTGTTGATGCGGTTGAGCGCGGGCATCTCGCGCCGCGTGTCGTTGGCCCAGCGCGCCCAGAAGTTCACGAGGACCACCTGACCACGAAATTCCGACAAGCGCAGGTTGGCGCCGTTCAGCGCTTTCAACGTGAAATCCGGCGCCTCCTGGCCCACCATGGTCGGCGCTTCCGCGACGCAGACGCTCGCCGAGCCGAACGCGAGGCAGGCAAGGAGCGCAAGCTTGGCGGGAATTACCCTCACCGCGCCGCACCCGCGCTGTTGCGATCATCGTCGGCGCGCGCGCGCGGCCTCATGTCAATCACGCTGGTAACCCCGCTGTCCTAGGTTCGAGTTCGAACGGAACAACCCTGTAGACCGGAAGCTTTGCGCCCTCGCTTTTCAACGAGTTTGCCCTGATCAGACCTTATGCAAAATCGCATACTGCGAGCCGCAGTGTCAACGCGTCGGGCTTCGCTTTGAACGAATCGAATATGACGTGGCGCACATTCGTGGAAAGTCGTCGCGCATCACGATCGTTGCGCGGGAACCCCGCGGTGACGCCAATGAGCAATGAACGATCCGTGTCTCGATGGAGACACCGGGCGATCTCGCAGGCGTTGGCCCGACCTCACGGCCGGACCAACGGGCGGGTGCGATCAGGCGGGAACTCTGCCGTTCACCAGACCCGAGAGCGGGTTGTACATGACCAGGGAGTCGAGTGCCGATCCGCTGCCGAGCGTGTTCACGGTGTTCGGACCGCTCGGACCGCCCCACAGGGTCGGCCAGCGCGCAAGGTCGGTGGCGCTATGCAACGCCAGATAGTTGAGCACCACCATTTGCACCAGGTTCGGCACGTTGTTGCCGGCGGGGCTGCTGGTCGTATTCTGCGAGCCATCGGGATTGAAGTAGCCGAGCTGCAAGCTTGCTTCGATGCTGCTTTGCGCAGTCGTCGCCTTGCCGGCCGGGTTGTAAATCAACCAGTAAGTGGCCGCAACGTTCTGATTGTCCGCCGTCCATACGCCCTTGCCGCGACCGCCGACCGAACTATCGATCGTCCCGTCGCTCGCCAGCGAGCCGTCGCTGAAAACATAGATCATGACGGGCTTACCCTTGCTCGCCGCATACTGCAGGACCGCGCCGATGCACTGGCCCGCACCGAAGTCGCGCGTCTCGCCCGTGGCGCGCTCGCCCGTGTGGTAATCGAATCCACCGAGCTCGATCGTGCCGGCGGCGGCATCGCCGTCGATCACGAGCTTCATCACGGCGGCGGTTTTCTGGAAGTCGCTGTTGCCCTGATATTCCGCGAGAGAAAAAATCGAGCCCGAGCCGCTGGGGCTCACGATCGACGTATCGTCATCGGGATCGACCGCGCCGGGATTCGGGTACGCATTGAGCAGATACGCTGCCTTGGTGTAGGCGCACGCCTGGACGGTCTGCGCATTCGCGATCGCCGTCGGACTGGCGTAGGTTTGGATGACACTGCTCGAGAGTTTCGCGTCGCTGATGCGCTTCATCGACTCGAGCACGTTCGTCACGTCGTTCGAGTTGGGCAGCAAAGTGCTCAGCTGACCTGTGCTCACGAGACCCGCCGTATCCTGGCCGCTGTCGATCGTGGTCGGCTGGGCGGCCACGTTGATCATGTTCGGCGGGGCCATGGAGTTGCCGCCCGAGACCGAGCTGTCCGTGCCGATGAGATTGAGCAGCGCACCCTGCGCCCCCGCCTGCCAGATCCCGTACATCGGGTTGTGGGGGTTAGTGTTGGTATCGTTCTGCGAGAGCGCGGGAACGATGGTGCCGGTGACATTGGCCATGGCCGCCGTATTGGTGAACTTCGTCTTGATGCCGCGCAGTTGCGCGCTGTCGGAGTGATAGCGCAGCGTCAGGCTCGAATCGACGAAGCTTGTGGTGCTGCTGTTCGGCACCATGGTGCCCGGGAGCCCGAGCTTGCTGTAGCCCGCCACACTCAGGAAATCGAGCTGGCCGGTCGGGCCGCCGACGAGCACGTTCGAGCCCGCGATGTTGGCGCCGCCCGAAAGGTCGAAGCAGATGAACGGGATCATTCCCGCTCCTTGCGTGATGCCGCAAGCGTGCACGGCCGACGTAATATCCGGAGCAAGCTGCGCCTGGGCGATGCGCGGATTCGCCAGCAAGGCGGCCAGCGAAGGAAGTACCACCGAGGCTCCGCCTGCCATGAAGCCCTGCGCGATGAATTCTCGGCGCGTCGTGGGCCGCGGATGATCCGGATGCCGGTACGGCTCGTGCCGTCCCTTACCCTTGGGTACTTTGCGGAACTTCGGTACGTTGCGCATTCGCATAATAAGTCCTCTTCGATCCTTTAGCTGTTAATCGATCATCACGTCGGCATTGCCGAGAGCCGCGGCACAGGCACCGACCGTCACGGCCGACACACGCGCTGCGCTGTTGCAAGGAGTACTGCCGGTGCACAGGTTGCCGATGAGATTGGTGAGCTCGATCGTCACCGTGGAAGGCGCAGGCTGATGGGTGAGCGCACCGTTGCCGACCGCAAGCGTCGCGAGGTCCTGGACGACCTGAGCCGCGGGCCCTGAGCTCGTGTACTGCATGACGCCGCCGATCGGGGCAGTAGCGGTCACGCTCGAGAACGTCGAGCCGTTGAACGTCACGCCCGGGAACACCTGCGCCTGCAGCGACGGGGTGTTCATCACCTGGTTGCAGTACTGCACCGCAAGCTGCGCAACGCCGACCTGAGCCGCCGAGGAGTATGCCTCGAGCGTATTAACCGCCGGCAGCTGCTGCTGCACGCTCTGGTAGGTCGATACCACCGACATGTTTGACGTCGGAACTCCGGTGAGCTGCGAGAAGGTCGAGTTCACCTGCGCGAAGCTGCGCACACCGACATCCGCCATCACCGGCCCGAGGTTCAGAGCCTGCGTGCAAGTGGTCTGTCCCACCGGGCACGGAGAGGCATCGACGATCACGTCCTTCGCCGTACCGAGCAGGTCGAATTGCAGGAAGAACTGGTCGGTCGCAGGCCCGCTTTCCAGGCCGATCACCGTGCCGACGGTCGACAAGACCTCGCCCTGCGGCGTGTATCCCGCGGCGGTGATGGAGGTATTCAGCGGGCTATAGGCCTGACCCACCAGCGGAATCGAGCCGTTGATGCCGATGCGCATGCCCTGCACGGGAATGGTGGCCGGCTTCGCCGTCGGATCGAGCGAGATGAACGTCGGCTGGAAGAACAGATAGCTGTAATTGTCGTACTGGCTCACCGTCAACATCATGTACGCCTGCGGCACATTGACGCCCGGCACGTTGGAGATGTTGAACAGCAGGTAGTAGCGTTGGCCGACGCCGGCGTTGAAGTTCTGCGTGATCTGGGCGGCCGTGAGGGCGCGCTGGTGGATCGCGAGGAACTTGATCTCGCCCTGGAAGGCATTGTCGCCCGAGACCTCGCTGCCGAGCACGAGCGCGAAGGTGGTGTCCCAGTTCGAGAGGGTGCCGCCTTTCTGCGGATCCGGAATGTTCTGATTGACGCCATTCACGTAGATCTGCCGCCCGTTGATGGGATCGTACGTGAGCACCACGTGCTGCAGCGCGGCCTGCAGCGCCATGGTGGAGTTGGGCGTCTGCAATTGCGGCATACCGTTCAGGCCCATGGAGTTGGAGCTGCGCAGCTGGAAGTCATAGTCCTGGTTGGTCTGCGCGAGCGTGAAGTTCCGCAACGTGTCGCCGCCCGAATAGCTCACGATGTTCGACAGATTCGTGGCCACGACCGCAGGAGTCACCCAGGCCTCGATCGAGAATTCGCCCGTCGCCTGTATGAGCGTGTTGAGCTTGGAGCTCGCCTGCACGGTCGACTGCGCCTTGCCGCCGCCGGCCAGGAAAATGACGCCCCAGCTGCCGTCATATTGATAATGGCCGGTGAGCGTCAGATCGGCCGCCGGGTCGATACCGCTGGTGTCATACGCGACCGTCGACCCCGCGCCCTCCGAGAACATGTACTTGGCGATGGTGTCCGCGTCGTAGCGGTTGGCACCGCTCGCGACCGTGCCCTGGGTCATGGTGAGCGCCGCGCTCACGACCAATGCCGGATCGAGGTTCGTCGGCTGTGCATCCATCGCGAAGGCCTGGATCTGCGTCAGCATGAGCGCTGCGTCGGCCGAGCACGTGCTCCAGCAATTGTGCATGTCGGTTGCCAGACGCTGGTAGAAGCGCGAGTTGACGCCGCAGGTAGTCGCGAAGGTCGGGGAGTTCTGCGGCACGCAGCCGGTGAAGTCGATCTTCGGAATTGCGGCCTGATACGCGGTACTGATTACCGGATCCGCGAAATACGGCGCCTGCTGGGTGGCGGGATTCGCCGTCGATGAGTGGCACTTCGAGCAGTAGACGCTCGTCAAGGTATAAATCGTGGCCTGGTAGTCCGTGGCGGCGGTCGTGGCCGAGGAGAAGCTCAGGCTCTTGCCGACCGACTGCACCGGCGGCGCGACCAGCGTGACCGTCGTTGCGGACGTCGCGCCGGTGGCACTCGCCCAGTTGCTGATCCACGTGGTCAAGATCTGGCCGCAAGCGCTCGGGTCCGCAAGCCAGCAGTTGTGTCCGCCGCTCACTTTGGCGACCATTATCGAGGTCGAGGGCTGCGATAGATTCACGACGGTGTTCGCCTCGGCGTAGGCCAGGTTCACATTGTCGCTGCGCGCGAAGTTCGGCATCTGCGCGGGAGTGGTCGAGTTGTGGCACTGCCCGCAGCGGTTCTGGCCGCGGATGTTGTTCCAGAGGTTGACCTCGAAGGCCTGCACATCGGCTGTCGCGGGCGCAGGTCCGGTGTAGGCGTTGACGCTGCTGGTCGGAGCACCGACCGGCAACGCCGAGTTGCCGCTGCCGCCGCCGCCGCAGGCGGAGAGGCCCAGCGAGGCTACCAAGGTAAGCAGGCCAAGGATGCGTGTGGCTTTCATGATCAATTTCCCTTGCAGTAAGCAGCGGCTTCAGCGAACACCTGCCGCAACGAGTAGCCGTTCTGTTGGAACGAGGTGATCATCGATTGAATCTGTGCGGTGTCGCCCTGTGGGTTCTCGAGGCTGCTCACCGCGGGAGCTCGGTAGCACACGGTCTTGAACACCCGCGTGACCTGGCAGCTCGCGAACGCCTGGCTGTTCTCGAGCTCCGTTCCTAAAGACTGAGCACCTTGGCCCGAGCCGCTCAGGCTCGCGCTCCAACCCAAGTTCTGATTGGGTCCGCTGCGCCAGCGGTTGGTCCAGCTGTCGTCCGGCGTGTTGAAGCCCTGCGGGAAGTTGGCGTTGTTGATGTGGTATTTCGGCTGGGTCTGACCCGCCGTGTACACGATCTGCCCGATGGGCCAGGCGGTGGCGCCCACCTCGCTCGCCGGGTACGAGAAATTGTAGTAAGCGAAGGCCTGCGCCATCGGATCCATGCCGCTGTGACAGCCGATGCAGTTGGTCAAGAAGAGAGTGCTCACACCGCCGGGGCTGCGCGTCACATCCTGGCGGATCCGGTCGGGCGGCCGGGTGGTGTCCATCACCGTCGGCAGATCGTTGCAGAGATGGTTGATCATGGTGAAGCGGAACATCGCGCGGTTCGTGCCGTTGACGAAGAAGGCGCTCGCCGCGCCGCGCGTCGTCATCACGCCGGCCACGGCCGCCGAAGGAATCCCAGTGAGCGACGATTGCGTGGTTTTCTTCAAGTGCGCGCTCAGATCGGCGTTGGCGGCATCCAGGTTGATGTACATCGTGTTGTTGTCCGGCGAGTACGCACCCTCGCCCGACGTGCCGTCACCGATGTAGAGGATGTCTGCGCTCAGCACCGTGTTGAACGGCACGTTATCGTGAACCATCCCGATCACGGTCGCCGTGTAGTCGTTCAATGGCACGAACACCGACTGATCGCGGTTCGTCCACGGCGCCGCCATGTTGCGGATCGTGTCGTTGAAGAATTTGGGATCGTTGGTCGCGATCAGCGCCGCCGACACCGCGTCCGTCGCCTGTAGCATCTGCTGCAGCTCGGCGGCCGTCGGCGGTATGCCGGCGATGCGGTTGTACATGCGCACCGCCTGGTCGGCGGTGACTGGCTGCGCGTTCGCGCCCGTGCCAAGCAGTGCGAGCGCGCCCATGCACGCCGCCGTCTTCAGCACAACTTTGATGACGCGCGGCAAGGGCGCGAGTCCGACGAACTGCCTCATTGGTTTCTCCATCCCGTTCATGTTCACATCCGCTCAGCGAGTGGTGACTTGGACCTGTTGCGGCAATCTAATCACCAAAACAGCCGCTACAGAATGTCTCATCACAACGACGTCGGCTTTTCGCGACAGTACCGACCGCCGACTACGCACCCTTATTCTGCGATTCAGAATGTAAGAATCTGCGCGGTAAGCTCAGAAAACCGTATATGGCGAAGTTCTTCTGTGAGTGCGTTAACAGATTGCGAGTGCGCATCGAACGAAGATGCACTTATGAAATCATTAAGTTCAATGATTCGGTGCGCACACGCGAATTGGTCCACAAGACCAGGACAGTAGGAAACCGAACATGAACATCCAGCGTCTACGTGAAGCCCGTCACGGTTCATTCAAATTGGCCGTTGCGCTCCTTCCCGTCGCTCTTCTCTTCGGCTGCAACAGTGCGCCGACCGGCACGGCTCCCGGCCTCGCCGGCGGCCAGGCGTTGACGCCCGGCATCACCAATTATCCGATGATGTATGTGAAGCAGCCGGTGCTCACGAAGAGCACCAACAAGAAGGACAAGGCCGCGACGCCCGCGGACATCAATGCGCGCGATCTCATCACCTCGATCACGGGGAGCGATCTATACATGCGGAGCACGGCGAGCGCCGCGACTCCGGAGGTGAACGTCACGCTCCCCCTCACGAACGGTCAGGGCGCGGTGCGTGACCTCGACGTCTCTCCGGATGGGACCAAGGTCATCTTCTCGCTGCGCCTGCCCCTCAACACGACGCTCGCGAACGACGATCCCAAGCAGCCGAACTGGCATATCTATGAGTACGACGCGGGCACCAAGGCGGTCACGCAACTCACCAATGACGACGTCACCGCCGGCCACGACGTCGGCGGGCACTTCCTGCCGGACGGACGCATCATTTTTTCCTCGACGCGCCAGCTCGCGACCCAGGCGATCCTGATCGACGAGGGTCGGCCGCAATACCAGGCCGTGACGGACAATCAGCAACAAGCGATCTTCTTGCTGCACGTCATGAACGGCGACGGCACGGGCATGCACCAGATCAGCTTCAACACCAACCACGATTTCGCGCCGTCGATCCTCGCCAGTGGCCAAGCCGTGTTCTCGCGCTGGGATACCGAGAACGGCGATGAGATCAGTCTGCACGTCACCAATCCCGACGGCACGGGCGAGCAGCTCTACTACGGAGCGAACAGCCACGCAACGGGCGCCAACATAGCCGGCACCAACAACAACGTCATCCAATTCTTGAACGCGCGCCAGCGCGCGGACGGCCAACTGCTCGCCATCGCCCGGCCGTTCACGGGCACTCAGCTCGGCGGCGACATCGTCCTCATCAACGCCCAAGATTTCGTCGAGATCAATCAGCCGAGCTCGCCCACGAGCACCCTCAAGGGTCCCGGACAAAGCAGCGCGACTTCCCTCGGCGTGACCACCGACGCGAACATGCCCTCGGCCGGCGGACGCTTCTATTCCATGTATCCGCTGTACGACGGCACCAACCGCATGCTGGTGAGCTGGGCACCCTGCCTGGTCGAGGGCGCCGGCGGCACCACCGAGGTCTGCAGCAACACCAACACGACGGGCACGAACGTAGTGCTCGCGCCGCCTCAGTACACGATCTGGATTTACGACTTCGATGCCGGTACCCTGATGCCGCTGCTCTCCGCCGAGCAGGGCACCGAGATCGTCGAGCCGGTCATCCTGCAGGCGCGCAACCCCGTACCGGCCTTCATTCCGGATTTCGCGCCGGGCAACGCGGCCCAGCAGGCCCTGGTGAACAACGGGGTCGGCATCCTAGAGATCAGCAGCGTCTATGACTTCGATGGGGTCGATACCGCGAAGCCCGACATCGCCACGCAGGCGAATCCGCAGCAGGCGAGTTTCTACACGCGGCCGGCGCGCTTCGTACGCATCGAGAAAGCCGTCGAGATTCCCTCCAAGAAGGTGCGCAAGATCGACCAGAACGACTTCGGACCTGCCGGGATGGGCATGCGCGAGATCTTGGGGTATGCCCCGGTTCAACCCGACGGCTCGGTGTCGATTCAGGTGCCGGCGCAAGTACCTTTCACCATCGACGTGCTCGATGCGAATGCGCGGCGCATCACTGCGCAGCACACGAGCTGGATGTCGCTGCAGCCCGGCGAGGTCAAGTCCTGTAACGGTTGCCACACGGCCGGCAATCTCACGACGCCGTCGCACGGTCGCAGCGGGCTCACGGCCCCGGTGAATCTGGGCGCGCCGACCACCGGGTCGCCCTTCCCCGGCACTTACTCTGCGTTGTTCGCTAACGCCGGCGAGACGATGGCGCAGACGCTCGAGCGCATCAGCTGCGAGACGGGTAGCGCGCTCGCGAAACTGCCGGAGCCCTACACTCAGCCGTGTTCGCAAATTCTCGCGACCGACGTCATCTACGCGCCGGTCTGGACGAACGGCGTCACGACACCTCAAGCGGATACGAATATCGACTACTACTACGGCACCAGTGTCACGGGCGCCTCCAACCAAGGCATTCCGAGTACGCCGCCGATGATCATCGGCAACTGCATTCCGTGGAGCGCACAGTGCCGGATCACCATCCATTATGCGAACCCGGCGTCGAATCCCACGGAGCTCTTCATTCAGAATCTGTGGCAGACCGCGCGCGGCCCGGTGGTCAACACCGTCGCCACTCAGACCTGCACCAACTGTCACAACCCCGTGAGCCTGGCAAATCAAGTTCAAGTGCCCGCCGGTCAAGTCGACTTGACCGGCTCCGCATCGGCCACGGATGCGACCATCCTCACTTCTTATGAGGACCTGCTGTTCCAACACGACGAGCAGACGCTTAATATGGGCGTGCTGGAAGATTTGACGGTCACCAATCCCGGCCCTCCGCCGACACAGGTACCCGTCATGCTGGCGGCACCGATGGCTGCGGGGAATGCGGCGTCGTCGACGGCGTTCTTGCGGATGTTCGATGGGAGCTTTCATGACCCTGTGCTCGATCACACCGGGTTCTTGACGACCGGGGAGTTGCGTTTGATCTCGGAATGGTTGGACATCGGTGGCCAGTACTACAACGATCCGTTCGTCGCCCCGGTCGCGAACTGACGTGACGGCGATATGAACTGATGCGACGTCTGCTCGGGCTCATTCTGCTGCTGCAGACGTTGCATCTGGGTGTCGCACAGGCGGCGAAACGACCTCTACTGCAACTGGTAGTAACTGCGCCGTATCTCGAGATGCACTCGGGACCGGGGCGGGGTTTCCCCGTCGTTTACGTCGTGGGCCGGGACGAGATCGTCACCGTGCTCTTCAGCCGCACGGACTGGTACAAGGTGCGCGCCCCTCACGGCCAGGAGGGTTGGGCGCGGCGGGCGGATCTGGCGATTACCAAGCTCGCCGACGGGGAGCCGGCACCCATACCGCCCTACCCCGACTTCCCCAGCCATCACTGGGAGCTCGGCGCGGGCTATGGCGTGTACAACCGGCAAAACCTGGTGACGGCCTATGTCGACTACTCCATCACCGAAAGCATCGACGCCGAGGCAGTCCTGCAGCAGGCCCTCGGCACCCTCGACAACCGAGTGATCGCGACGATCGGCTTGCGGCACACCTTCATTCCCGAATGGAAATGGTTTTCCCCGACCGCCGGACTGGGCGGAGGCTACCAGCACATCGCGGACAAGGTGCCCCCCGCACCCCTCGAGAACAGCAATGAAATGGCCTACGTGTCGCTCGGGGCGCGCGGCTTCATCACACGACGCTTCATGTGGCGTGCCGATTGGCGCCACTACGTCGTCTTCAACCACCTGAATGTGTACGAGGACCTGGAAGAATGGAAAGTCGGCTTTGCTGTATTCTTCTAGCGGCCGCGCTGCTGTCGGGCTGCGGCTGGTTCCATCGCGGTGACAAGCATCCGCAGCAGGTTACCGTGGAGGATCCGGGGGCCGAGCCGACCATCGTCGAGCCCCAGGTCAACCGGCGCGTGGTGAAGACCCCCAAGATCAAGGCCAAGGACTTCGAGCTCGGCGCCTATTTCGGCGCCCTGAGTATCCAGGACTTCGGTACCAATCCGGTCTACGGGGTACGCGCCGCCTATCACGTGACGGAGGACTTCTTTCTCGAGGGTTTTCTCGCGCGCTCGAAGGCCGGCCAGAGCAGCTTGGAGCAGACTTTCCCCGCCATCACGGTGCTGAGCAACTCTGGGAGGCACTTCACGTACTACGACCTCGACGTGGGCTACAACATACTGCCCGGCGAGGTGTTTCTGGGACGTGGGCGCGCCTTCAACACCGCGCTCTACGTGATCGTCGGCATCGGGGATGTGAAGTTTGCCGACCAGGATCAGTTCGCGCTCAATTTCGGGGTCGGCACGCGGATCTTGATAACCGATTGGCTGGCTCTGCACTTGGACGTCCGCGACCATGTGTTCGAAGACAATCTATTCGGAGTCGACGAGAACGTGCACAACATTGAAGGGACGATGAGCCTGACGACGTTTTTTTGAAGTTCGTTGCCGAATCAATTAGGAGATCAAGCGTATGACTACCGTTAAGATGTTGCGACGCTGCGCGATGGCAGCCATCGTCATCGCCTCCGTCGCTTTCGCGGCCGACGCAGGCGGCCCTGCGCCCGCCTTCACGCTCACCGCTCTCGACGGCGGCCAGGCCGCCCTCAGCCAGTACAAGGGGCAGGTGGTGATGGTGAACTTCTGGGCCACCTGGTGCGGACCTTGCCAGCAGGAGATGCCGCTCCTCGATCAGATGTACAAGAAGTACAAGCCGGCCGGATTCACCCTCATCGGCGTGAACGTCGACAAGGACTCGCCGCCCGTGAAAGAGCTCCTCGCGCGCAAGCCCGTGAGCTTCCCTGTTCTGCTCGACCCGGCGAATCAGGTGAGCAAGGCCTATCACGTCGATGAGATGCCGAGCTCGGTGATCATCGACCGCAAGGGCGAAATCCGCTACATCCACCGTGGATACCGGCCGGGCGACGAGAACGATTATCAGGATCGTATCCGTCAGCTCATCCGGGAGTAGCGCATGCGCGGCCTTCGTCCCTTAGCTGTGGCAGGCCTCGTGCTGATGACGGCGGCCTGCAGCAACATCCAGCCGTGGGTCAAGCCCTATGAGCGCGATCGGCTCGCCGACCCGATCATGGCATGGGATCGCGACGCGATCTCCTCGGGATATCTCGACCACATTCGGGAGTCCCGCGAGGGATCGCGCGGCGCCACCGGTAGCGCGGGCGGGGGCTGCGGTTGCAATTGATGAATTTAGCGCCCGCGCGTCGCGCCATCGGGCGAGCAGCGACGATCGCGGTATTACTCCTCATCCGAGCCACCTGCGCGGACGTCCTTCCGGACGACCGCGCAGATCTCTTTTATTCGAAGTACAGCGGCGGCGGGATGGACATCACCGGCGAATCGGTCGCGGTGCGCAAGAAGTTCACCGAGAATTTCGCGATCTCGGGTAACTATTTCGTCGACAAAGTGAGCGGCGCGTCCATCGACGTGCTGAGCCAGGCGAGCCAGATCAGGGACGAGCGCATTCAGAAGAGCGCGACCCTCGAGTTCGTGCACGACAAGACCACTTACAACGCCACGTACCAGACGAGCGTCGAGCGCGATTACCGCTCCGACACCTCGAGCGTTTCCTTGAAACAGGACATGTTCGGCGACTTGACCACTTTGTCGCTTGCCTTCGCGAACACCGACGACAAGATCGGCGAGAACAACGGTTCGGCCTTCGTGCCCCTCATCACCTGGCTGGGGCATGCCTCGAGCCGCAGCTACGACATCGATTTGTCTCAGATCCTCACGAAAAACTTGATCGGCGGCGTGAACTTCAACGTGATCACCGACCAGGGCTACCTCGCCAATCCCTACCGATCGATTCGCTATCTGGATGCCGGCACCCCCAAGGGATATTCCCTCGGCAGCCAGGTCTATCCGGACACCCGCACCAGCACCGCGATTCAGGGCGAGGCGAAGTACTTTCTGCCCTACCGCGCCGCCATCACGGGCTCGTTCCGCTATTTCCGCGACACCTGGAGCATCGTCGGCAAGACTTTCGAGCTCGACTATACCCATCCCATCAGTAATGTCTGGATCCTGGAGGGACGTCTGCGCTACTACACGCAGAATCACGCGGATTTCTATTCGGACCTATTCGCTTATGCCGACGAATATCGATTCGAGGGACGCGACCAGGATCTCGCCGCTCAGGACAATTACACCATCGGCGCCAAGGCGACCTATGCGTTCCTGCCGAACGGCTGGAAGATCTTCAAGCGTGCGACCGTCACGCTCGACGCGAGCCGCATCACCTTCCACTACTCGGACTTTAGGAACATCAAGTATTACGGACTGCCGCAATATCAGCCGGGCGCCGAGCCGCTGTATCAGTTCAACGCGACGGTCTATCAAGTCTATATGTCGATGTTCTTCTGACCGGAACCTACTACTCGGCGCCACCACACGAGGATCATCGGGGCGAGCGCCATGCAGATCGCCACGGTGTCCGCGACCCAATCCCAGAAATCACGGTCGCGATGCACGATGGAGAGTCCCTGCACGAACTCGATGAAGGCGCCGAATGCCGACAGGAGCGCCGCCAGCACGAACAGATTGCGCCGCGGAAAGGCGGCGACCCCAAGCCCCGTCAAGGCGTAAAACGCAAGAAAGTGCTCGGCCTTGTCCCAGGGTACGAGCTGGACGGCCTTTTGTGGGGGAATCACCGCGCTGTAGAAGGTGAAGATCAGCGCCGCGAAGAAGGCGACCTGCGCCAAGCGGATGAGCCACGATACCCTGAGCAATGGAGCTCCAAAAAGCGGGGAGCATAGCAAATTGCCGGCGATCCACCCGGACCGTGACTCATGGGCATTTTTTCTGCATATTAGAGTGATGTCGGAAAACGGACAGGACGGGCGGACCTCGCGCAGGACCCTGCTCAAGGGACTGGCGCTCGGCGCCGCAGGCGCGGCCGTCGGCCTGCGCAGCGCGCGTAGCGCAGAGGCCGCGAAGGTCGATGTGCATGATCCGCAGGCCGTCGCACTCGGCTATGTGGAGAACGCAAGCCAAGTCGACACCAAGAAGTATCCGCACTACGTGCCGGGCTCGAATTGCGACAACTGCCTGCAGCTGCAGGGCAAGCCCGGCAACAACTACCGGCCGTGCACGCTTTTCTCGGGGAAACTGGTGGCGGTGGCCGGCTGGTGCTCGGGGTGGACCGCCGAGATGTAAGCGTCTCGGGTCGCGACGCCGATGGCGGGGAAATCGGTAAAGAATCCATCGATGCCGAGTGCAAGATAGCGGACGATCTCACCGCGCAGGTCGCCGTGCGCCGCGCGGGATTGACCGACCTTGAGATCGTCGGGCAGGAATTCGTTTTCGGCCCGAAACGTCCAGGCGTGCACCGCCAAGCCCTGCCCGTGCGCTTCGGCGACGGACGTGGGCGTGGCCAGCCCCTTGGCAATACCGATGCAATTCGCGTATCGCGCGATGCGTGATACATCGCCGATCTGGTACTCCAGGAGCTGCACCAGCGGCAAAGGCGTCATGTCGCGCAATTGCTGCAGATTGTTCGGGTCGAAGGATTGAATGAAGACGGGGGATCCCGGCGCGGCATAGCCATGGCGCTCGAGCGTCTCGAGCACGGGACGCTCCTGGGCGAGACCGAGCCTTTGGAAATGGGCAGGATGCTTGGTCTCGGGATAGACCCCGATTCTGGATGCGCCGGATCGCGTGCGGTTCGCGTCTTGCGCGAGCTGCATGATTTCGTCGAAAGTCGGCACGGTGAAGCGGCCGTCAAAAGCGCAATTCGCGGGCCGCAGTGCCGGCAGTCGTTCGCGTGCGCGCAACGTCTTGATCTCCGGGAGTGTGAAATCCTCCGTGAACCAACCCGTCATCGTTTCCCCGTCGATGACCTGGGTGCGGCGCCGTTCGGCGAACTCAGGATGCTGCGCCACATCCGTCGTGCCGCCGATTTCATTTTCATGACGTGCGATGAGCACACCATCGCCCGTCATGACCAGATCGGGCTCGATATAGTCCGCGCCCTGGTGGATCGCTCGCTGGTAGCTCTCGAGGGTATGTTCCGGCCGTTCCCCGCTCGCTCCGCGATGGGCAATCACGATGACGCTCGACGAGTCGGCCACTGCTATCTCCCCCCTGTTGAAAAGACGGGGTAGTGTAGACCACAGACACGGCCCGGGGCCTCCCACGCGGGAGCCCCGGGCGTGCCGCCGGCCAGAAGTGCCGACTTACCGCGGTGGTGGCAACGGAAACGCGTTCGTCTCGTACGCCGCAATCACGCCGTTCGTTCCCGGCGTCCACGAAGATGGTTGTCGGGACTCTCCCTGCAACCGATCTGCCCGCGTCGAGGTAGGCGCCGCGAAAGCCG
>Ga0187890_10001251_pt1 | contig 18457 bp, 14 predicted proteins | sample June2016WEW_21_1_FD_133005 | JGI IMG/M metagenome (GOLD analysis project Ga0187890, IMG submission 133005) | Peatland microbial communities from SPRUCE experiment site at the Marcell Experimental Forest, Minnesota, USA - June2016WEW_21_10 | ecosystem: Environmental > Terrestrial > Soil >... | reverse complement strand
TGGATGTCGAAATCGGACAGATGCAGGTAACCGCCGAAAAGGAAGCCGCAGCCGAGGAAACCCGCATCAAGAAAGCCGCCGAAGACGATGTTCGCAAAGTGGTGCTCGCTGCCGAACAGGAAATCGCCGCTGCCGCCAAGCAGGCCCGCCGCGAATTGACCACCCATACCGCCGACCTGGCCATCGCCCTCGCCCGTAAACAGATCAACGTGGATTCCAATACCGACCAGGTACTGGTCCGTACCTTTGCTTCGAAGCTGGCGTCGCATAACGACGACGGCGGAAAGGACGGCCGCTAGCCATGGCTTCCGTGGTCGGCACCTACGCCCGAGCCTTCGCCGATGTGGCAATGGCGCCGAAAAACCATCTCGATCCCGCCCGCGCCCTCGAGGAACTGCAGGGCATCGAGTCCCTGTTCAAGGAAAGCGATCAATTGCGTCGCGTCCTCGAAAATCCTTCCATTCCCGGAGACCGCAAACGCGCTGTGCTCGATGCCATCACCGCGCGCCTGGGCACAACCAGAGAGGTAAGGAATTTCATAGCCGTACTAACCGATCACAGAAGACTTCCGCTGTTCAGCGAAATCCTGAAACAACTGGAACAGGAATTGAATGATCGCCAGGGCTTCGCGGAAGCGCAAGTGAGCACCGCGCGTCAACTAAGCGACACCGAGAAACAGATGCTAGAAGCCGAAATAACAAAAATGACCGGCAAAAAAGTGAGAGCAAGATACGAACAAGATGCCTCGTTACTAGGAGGCGCAGTAGTGCAGGTAGGCAGCACCATTTACGACGGTTCGGTAAAAGGCCAGTTAGAAAGAATTAGGGAGCAGTTAGTAGCATGATGACGGCTTCGAGCCACGAGCTAAGAGCTGCGAGCAACCCGGTTCGCTCGTAGCCCGTAGCTCGAAGCCGTGAGGGCGGAACAGGCGCGAACAGCGAACGACCAACGACCAACGACCAACGACCAAAGACTTTATGGCCCAAATCAAAGCAGACGAAATCACCCAACTGATCCGCGAGCAAATCGAGAACTACGAATCGAAGATCGCGGTCGACGAAGTCGGCACCGTCATCACCCTTGGCGACGGCATCGCCCGCGTCTACGGCCTCGACAAGGTCATGGCCGGCGAGTTGCTCAGCTTCCCGCACGACGTCGCCGGAATCGCCATGAACCTCGAAGAGGATCAGGTCGGGGTCGTCATCCTCGGCGAATACACCGAGATCAAGGAAGGCGACGAAGTCAAGCGCACCGGCCGCATCGTGAGCGTGCCCGTAGGTGACGCCCTGATTGGCCGTGTCGTCAACTCGCTCGGCGTGCCCATTGACGACAAGGGTCCCATCGCCACCGATAAATTCATTCCCTTGGAGCGTCTTGCTCCCGGCGTCATTGCCCGCCAGCCCGTTCGCGAACCCATGGCCACCGGACTGAAGGCCATCGACTCCATGATCCCCATCGGTCGCGGACAGCGCGAGCTGATCATTGGCGATCGCCAGACCGGAAAGACCGCCGTTGCCTTGGATACCATCATCAACAGCAAGGGCAACAACCTGATCTGCATCTACAACGCCATCGGTCAGAAGCGCAGCTCGATTGCGCAGGTAGTAAAAATTCTGGAAGATGCCGGCGCCATGGAGTACACCATCGTGGTTGCCGCGTCTGCTTCCGAACCCGCCCCCATGCAGTACATCTCGCCCTACGCGGCCTGCGCCATGGGCGAATTTTTCCGCGATTCCAAGCGCCACGCTCTCTGCATCTACGACGATCTTTCGAAGCACGCCGCCTCCTATCGCGAAATTTCCCTACTGCTCCGCCGTCCCCCGGGCCGCGAAGCCTATCCTGGAGACGTTTTCTATCTCCACTCGCGTCTGCTGGAGCGAGCCGCCAAGCTAAGCAACGAGAACGGTGGAGGATCGCTAACCGCCCTCCCCATCATCGAAACCCAGGCGGGCGACGTTTCGGCCTACATTCCGACTAACGTGATTTCAATTACCGATGGCCAGATTTATCTGGAAACCGACTTATTCAATCAGGGCGTCCGCCCCGCCGTGAACGTGGGACTTTCCGTAAGCCGGGTAGGCGGCAGCGCACAGATCAAGGCCATGCGCCAGGTAGCCGGAACCTTAAAGCTGGAGCTAGCCCAATACCGCGAACTGGCCGCCTTCGCCCAGTTCGGCAGCGATCTGGACAAAGCCACGCAAGCGCAGCTAAATCGCGGTCAAAGGCTGGTGGAACTCCTGAAGCAGGCACAGTTCAGCCCGCTCCCGTTCTCAAAACAAATCCTGATCATCTTTGCTGGCACCAGCGGAGCATTGGACGACATGCCCGTAGACCAAGTCCGCGACTTCGAGAAAGATCTCTACAAGTACGTGGACACGACAAATCCAGGCCTGCTGAACACGATCATGGAAAAAAAGATCCTGGACGACAATCTGAAAGCAGAAATGTCCAGAGTAATAAAAGAAGCAAAACAGCAGTTCGTGGATTCAAGACAAGCAGCAGCAGCAGCAAGATAAAAATGCTTTGAAGGGGCGCGGCTTCAGCCGCGCCGTAAGCTCTCGAAAATTAGAAGCCCCTTTAGGGGCTGAAGCGAACGACGAACAGCGAACGACTAACGACCAACGACTGAATAATGGCCAACATCCTCGACATCCGGCGCCGCATCCGCAGCGTGGTCAACACGCGGCAGATCACCAAGGCCATGAAGACCGTCTCCGCCGCCAAATTGCGCCGCGCGCAAGAGGCCGCGCTCGCCGCCCGTCCCTATTCGCAGATGCTGACCAACGTTTTAAAATCGCTAGTCTCGCGAGCCGATATCTACGATCCGATCACCGGACTGCCCCGTCATCCCCTGCTCGCCGAGCGCCCGGAAAAAAACATCCTGCTGATCGTAGTTACTGGAGATAAGGGCCTGGCCGGCGCGTTCAACACCAATATCCTGAAGATGGTTTCAAGATTCATCGAGTCCAAGCCCGATCAGAATATCGACGTAGAATGCATCGGACGCAAAGGCCGCGACTTCATGCGCCGCCGCTATCCACTAGCCCCAGAGAAGCCCTCTGCCGGAGCAGCGACCGGAGATGCAGAGACGGGCGTCTGGCCAGTCCAGTCGGGTAATGAAGTCGTTCCCCCGCGCGCCGGTCGCGTGCAGATCACGGGCGAACATATCGGAGTTCTGGGCAAGGTCGATCATGTTTTCGCAAATGCTCTCAGCCAGAGCGTGATCGCCAGCTATTGCCGCGGCGAGATTGACGGCGTCTACATTCTTTTCAACGAATTCAAGTCGGTCATCGCCCAGCGTCTCGTCGCCGAGCGCCTGCTGCCCATCAAGGAGATCGGCGAAGTCGATGTGCAGATGGCGGAAGAAGCTTCGGAAGAGGAACGCAAGCAGCGAATCGAAGCCGCGAAGTCAGCGGGCGTCGGCCTGCGTCCAGTCGATACCAAGGCCGTCGATGAAGCCGCCGCCAGTTTCGGCGCGTTGCCGGTCGATTACATCTACGAGCAGCCGCCAGAGCGGCTTTTCGAGGGCATTCTGCCGAAGTACCTCGGCATCCAGATTTTTCATGCGCTGCTGGAGTCCGTAGCCGCCGAGCACGCCGCCCGCATGACGGCAATGGATGCGGCCACCATCAATGCCAGCGATATGATCGATTCCCTGACGCTGATAATGAATCGAGCGCGCCAGGCCAAGATCACAAAGGAAATTATAGAAATAGTAAGTGGAGCAGCAGCGCAGTAGAAACATCCAGCCCCGGAGGGGCGAACCAGCTTAGCCCAGCGCTTCAGCGCTGGGAAAAGTTGAACAAACGAATCGAGTCCCGGAGGGACGACATAGTTCTCCTTCGAGAGTGATCGCGCGAGAGTGATCGCGGCCGATCTTTGAAACTTTGAAACCTTAGAACTTTGAAACCTTTATGTCAGAAAATGTCGGAAACGTAATCCAAATCGCCGGCCCCGCCGTAGACGTGCAGTTCACCGAAGCGGCCATGCCTCCCATCTATCAGGCGCTGAAGGTCGTCAGCGACGGCTTTACCGTGCCTTCCCCCATCAATGTCATCCTCGAAGTGCAGCAACATCTAGGCGAAGGCCGCGTCCGCTGCGTCGCCATGGAAGCCACCGACGGCATGGTGCGAGGCATGAAAGCCATCGATCAGGGTGGCCCCATCTCCGCCCCCGTAGGCCGCGGAACGCTGGGCCGAGTGATGAATGTAATCGGCGAACCGGTGGACAACCTCGGCCCCATCGCCTTTGAAAAGAGAATGCCCATTCACCGTCTCGCCCCTGCGTTCGATGAACAGTCGACCACAGCAGAGATGTTCGAAACCGGAGTAAAAGTTATCGACCTGATCCAACCCTTCCTGAAAGGCGGAAAGATAGGCCTCTTCGGCGGCGCCGGCGTAGGCAAGACCGTAGTTATCATGGAGTTGATTAACAATGTCGCCAAGCAGCACGGCGGCTTTTCTGTCTTCGCCGGAGTAGGCGAGCGCACCAGAGAAGGCAACGATCTCTGGCTCGAGATGACCGAGTCAGGAGTAATCAAACCCGGCAAGCCCGAAGAATCAAAAGCCGCATTGATTTACGGCCAGATGACCGAGCCCCCAGGAGCGCGTCTAAGAGTAGCGCTAACTGCCCTAACCGTAGCCGAGTATTTCCGGGATGAAGAAGGCAGCGACACCCTGCTATTCATAGACAACATCTTCCGTTTCACCCAAGCCGGCTCAGAAGTTTCTGCCCTATTAGGCCGCATGCCCTCAGCTGTGGGCTACCAACCAAACTTAGCGACGGAGATGGGAGAGTTACAGGAGCGGATTACTTCTACTAAGAAGGGATCGGTAACTTCGGTGCAGGCGATCTATGTGCCGGCAGATGATTTGACGGATCCTGCTCCGGCTACTACCTTTGCTCATTTAGATGCTACTACTGTGCTTTCGCGCGCGCTTACGGAGATTGGAATTTATCCCGCGGTCGATCCACTGGCTTCGACCTCGCGCATTCTCGATGCTCGGATTGTTGGGCAGGATCATTACGATGTGGCGCAGATGGTGAAGAAGACGCTGCAGACTTACAAAGACCTGCAGGACATCATTGCCATTCTAGGTATTGACGAGCTCAGCGAAGATCAGAAGATTACCGTGGCCCGCGCGCGCAAGATTCAGAAGTTCCTCTCGCAGCCGTTTTTTGTGGCCGAGCAGTTCACCGGCACTCCGGGACGCTATGTGAAGATAGCCGACACGGTGAAGGGTTTCCGCGGCATCGTGGAAGGGAAGTATGACGACATTCCGGAGCAGGCTTTCTATATGAAGGGGACGATCGACGAAGTGATGGAGACGGCGGAGAAGATGAAAGGCGCGGCAGCGTAAGAGCAGTCGCTGGTCGTTAGTCGTTGGCAAGTGCCGGGCGGCTAGCGTTCTAGCGAACGACCAACGACCAACGACTAACGACTAACGACCGAATGGCGAATACTTTCCAACTCGAAATTGTCACTCCCGTGAAGCTCATGGTGAAGGACGCGGCGGAGGAAGCGCAGATCCCTGGTTTGAGCGGGTATCTGGGAATTCTTCCCGGGCACGCCCCTCTGATTACCGAGCTTGCCGTCGGTGTGATTACTTACAAGGCGAGCGGCGTGACGCACACGCTGTCGGTGGCGTGGGGATTTATGGAAGTGCTGCAGGACAAGGTGACGATCCTGGCGGAGACGGCGGAGCGTCCGCAGGAAATTGACGTAGAGCGCGCGCAAAAAGCCAAAGGCCGGGCCGAACAGCGCCTCAAGAGCAACGATCCTAAGGTGGACTACACGCGCGCGGAAGATGCATTGCAGCGCGCGGAAACGCGGTTGAATGTCGCAAAAGAAAAGTAGCCTGCCACAGCAATCGCCCCGAACTACTAAGGTGCGGTGAAAACGAAGCGGGCAGGGAAGAATGTGTCCCCCGCACGAAATGGAATTTTTCCATCCTCCACTCTGCTTTAGCCATCTACTTTGGAGTAGCGTTTTTTGGGATAATCTCTACTGGGGAGATCTCCTGCTAGGGTAATCTCTTGCGCCACCGATGGCCTCTAATCAGGAAGAAGAAGTATTAGGGAAAGCATACGACGGCCGGCTCATGCGGCGGCTGCTTACGTACCTGCGTCCTTACAAATGGCACGTGGTGGTGGCGCTCGGGGCGATCATCTTGAAGTCTGTGGCGGACGTGCTGGGGCCGCTCCTCACCAAGGTCGCCATCGACAAGTATCTGGCGAAGTCGCCGAACTCGCATTCCTGGATTGGCGACCGGCTGAGCCCCGCTCCGCTGACCGGCATCGCGCAGATTGGCGGCCTTTACGTTGGGATTCTTCTCTTCACTTTCACGCTGGAGTTCATCCAGACCTACCTGATGCAGTGGACCGGCCAGAAGGTGATGTTCGACCTGCGGCGGCAGATTTTCCGTCACTTGCAGCACATGCACGTCGGGTTTTTCGACAAGAACCCGGTGGGGCGGCTGGTCACGCGCGTGACCACCGACGTCGATGCGCTGAATGAAATGTTCACGGCGGGCGTGGTCTCCATTTTTGAAGACGTCTTCGTGCTGGCCGGGATCATCGGCATCATGATGAAGATGAATTGGAAGCTGGCGCTGATTACGTTTGCCGTGCTTCCGTTCATCGTGTACGCGACCAAGATTTTTCGCGACAAGGTGCGCGATTCCTACCGGCGAATTCGCACGGCGATTGCCCGGATCAATTCGTATTTGCAGGAAGCAGTCTCGGGGATGCTGGTCTTGCAGCTTTTCAATCGCGAGAAGCGCGCGTTTGATAAATTCTCCGACATCAACGCCTCGCACATGGAGGCGTTTAAAGACGCAATTCTGGCCTACTCGGTCTATTACCCCTTCGTTGAAATACTGTCGGCGATTGCCATTGCCAGCATCATCTGGTTCGGGGGGAATGATGTGATTCGTGGCGTGGCGACGATCGGCGTACTGGTCGCGTTCATGCAATATGCGCAGAGGTTTTTTCGTCCAATTCAGGATTTGAGCGAGAAGTACAACATCCTGCAGTCGGCTATGGCGGCGGGAGAGCGCGTATTCAAATTGCTGGATACGAAGATTGAAGTGACCTCGCCGGCGATCACGAAACAACCACAGGGGCCGGGGCGGATTGAGTTTGATCATGTGTGGTTCTCCTACAACGCTTCAGGGCAAGGCGGTGGAGAGACGGGCGTCCTCGCCCGTCCGGAGGGCGCAGCAGGACAGGCGGGGACGCCCGTCGCTCCACCAGCCAAAGATCCCGACTGGGTTTTGCGCGATGTCAGCTTTGTGCTCGAACCGGGCGAGACGATTGCCGTTGTCGGCCACACCGGGGCGGGGAAGACTACGCTGATCTCGCTGCTGATGCGCTTCTACGACGTGCAGCGGGGAGCGGTTCGCATCGACGGCGTGGACATCAAGGAGATGAACCTCGACGATCTGCGCAGCCGCTTCGGCGTCGTCTTGCAGGATCCGTTTCTATTCAGCGGCACGGTTGCGGGCAACATCCGGCTGGGGACGGCGCGCATTCAGGACGCAGACGTGGAGCAGGCGGCGGAGGACGTCAACCTCGCCGACTTCATTCGAACTTTGCCGGGAGGATTCAAGGAGGAAGTGCGCGAACGTGGTTCGACGCTTTCGACCGGACAGAAGCAGCTAATCAGTTTTGCCCGCGCGCTGGCGCACAATCCGAAAATTTTGATTCTTGATGAAGCGACTTCGAGCGTGGATACGGAGACCGAGTTTCGGGTGCGCGACGCGCTCAACCGCATGGTGGAAGGGCGAACGTCGCTGATCATCGCGCACCGGCTCTCGACCATCCAGCGCGCCGACAAGATCATCGTGATGCACAAAGGCAAGGTCCGCGAGATGGGATCGCACCAGCAACTGCTGGCCCAGCGCGGGATTTATTACAAGCTGTATCAACTGCAATATAAGGACCAGGAGATGCCGACCGGGGCTCCCCCGGTCACGGCGAACGCGGACGACTGAACGCGGCTCGATCCAGCCCGTTACAATGTGTCCCGTGGAAATTCTCATCTCCGCCGGTGAAGCCTCAGGCGAAATGTATGGCGCACAGCTGATGGAATCGCTGCGGCGGGCGGCGGCTATCCCTCCTCGTGTGGTGACGGGGCTCGGCCCCGTCTCTGCGGGGCAAAGCCCCGCCATTAATTTTTTTGGCGCAGGCGGCGAGCGCATGCGCGCAGCGGGATGCGAGATTGTTGTCGATGCCAAAGACCTCGCGGTTGTCGGCATCACTGAGGTTCTTAGCCGGCTGCCGAAAATTCTCGGGCTTTATCGGAAATTGATTCGTGTAGCCGATGAGAAACGGCCGGCGCTTGCCGTGGTTATAGACGCACCGGCTTTCAACTGGCGCGTGGCGCGGCAGATGCGCAAGCGCGGCATTCCAGTGGTCTACTACGTTTGCCCGCAGTTCTGGGCCTGGCGGCAGGGACGCGTGAAGCTGCTGCGCAAGTACGTCAACCAGGCGCTCGTGATTTTTCCCTTCGAAGAAAAGTTCTATCGCGATCGCGGCGTGGATGCGACGTTTGTCGGCCATCCCCTGGCCGATCTGCCCGCGCCTGCGATTACTCGTGACGCTTATGCCGCCGAGAACCGGCTCGACGCCGGGAAACCGTGGATAACACTGATGCCGGGCAGCCGCCGGAAGGAAGTGCGCATGAACCTGCCGACGATGCTGAAGGCGGCGGATCGTCTAGTGACGGATCGACTAGAAAGAGATCGCCTGGGCCGCGGTTATGAATTCCTGCTGCCGGTCGCGCGCACGCTGGACGCGGCGTTTCTCAGGGAATTGACGGAGAAGCGACAAGCCGCGTCTCTACAGGGCCTTCATCCGGTTTCTGAGGCACTGCCCGCTTTGTTTCACTCGCGCGCGGCTATCGTGGCCAGCGGCACGGCTACGGTCGAAGCGGCAATTATGGGCACTCCGTTTGTCATGGTGTACCGCGTATCTCGGCTGACTTATGCGCTGGGAAAGCCGCGGGTCAAGGTTCCTTATTTTGCTATGGTCAACCTGATAGCGGAGGAAGAGGTCGTACCGGAACTGGTGCAGCACAAGTTCACGGCAGAAAACATCGTCGCGGAGATGAACAAGATTATCCCTGACGGCGAACCGCGGGCGCGCATGATCGAGCGTTTGACGGCGGTGAAGGCAAGACTGAAGCGAGCGAGCGGCGGTGCACATCCTTCGGAAACGGCGGCGGAGATCATTTTGAAGATGATCGGGTAAGCTTTCGCCAAACAAATTTCGCTAAGCCTTGTCGGCACAGCATCTTTTGCGGGAAAATTAACATCTTAGAACTTGTAGTCCTGCCAGGAGACTCTACTTGAAGCTCTGCCACTCTCGATTAGCGCGCCGGGCGCTCTGTCTAGCTGTTGTCTTTTGCCTTTGCTGGGTCGCGAGCCGGCCGGCGCTGGCGGCCGAGAAGACCCGCCTGCGCGTGGACGACTACCAGATTGACGTCGAACTTCTGCCGCAGACTCACAAGCTCACCGCGCATGCCGTGGTTAAGGTTACGGCGCTCGAAGACCTCAACGCGGTCACGTTTCAGTTGAACGACGCGCTGCGCATTACGAAGCTAACGGACGCGAACAACAAGCCACTCACTCCGGAGCGCAACACGCAGGATTCGACCGTGCGCTTCGCGCTCAACAGCGACCTGGCGAAAAATGCGACCACCACCTTCACTTTCGAATACGAAGGCACTCTCGAAAGCGCCGACGACAGCCCGGTTCAGGGATTGAAACTAGCCTACGTCGGCCCCGAGACCAGCTATCTGCTCTACTCCGGACTGTGGTTCCCGGTCGCGGGATACGGCGTCAACCGCTTTACTTCGACTATCAGCGTAACCGTCCCAGCGCACATGATGGTGATTGGCAGCGGGAAGGAGTCATCTGCGACGGCGACAGCCGGGGCCAAGAAGCAGCCCGTGGCTGCGATTGCCAACTCGAAGACCTTCACCTTTACTTGGGACAAGGCGAGTTTTCCGGGCACGATCATTGCCGGGACGTTCCAGGAGTTCAAGAGCGACGAAGCGGGCATCGACCTGCACGTGTTCTTCAAGCCCAATAAACAGGATTTGGGCACGGAGTACGCGTCGACGGCGGTCAAGGCGTTCACCTACTTCGTCACGCAGTATGGGGTCGCACCCTCGACGCGCTTAAAAGTCGTTGAAATTCCTGATGACACGGTGCCCTCGGCGTGGGCGCCTGAAATCGCTGCGCTTTCGAGCCGCGCCATCACGGAGAAGGTCAATTACCGCTTGCTCGCCAACACCATTGCTCATCAATGGTGGGGAGTCTCGGTGAGCCCGGCATCGAAAAACGACTGGTGGATCAGCGACGGGTTCGCACGCTACTCCGAGGCTCGCTACGTGGAGAGCGCGGCGGGCGAGGCGGGGCTCGATGAAATGGTCAAGGACATGTCGGTGGGCGCGCTCGCCTATGACAGCGTGCCGCTTTCGAGCGCCGAAAAGCTGGACTATTTTTCTCCCGAGTTTCAGTCGCTGGTAACCGACAAGGGAGCCATGATCCTGCACATGCTGCGCTGGGTGGTCGGCGAGAAGAGGTATCTCGAGCTCATGCGCGAGTTCGCCACCAAGTATGCGGGCAAGTCCGCCAGCGGCGACGATTTTCGCGAACTCAGCGAGAAAGTGTATGGCGAAAAACTCACCTGGTTCTACTCGCAGTGGATGGATTCGACCAGCGCTCCCGAGTTCAAGGCCAAATACACGGTCTACCGTCTGGGCAACAATAAGGGTTTCCGGATTGTCGGCGCGATCAGTCAGGATCTCGATCTGTTCCGCATGCCGGTAAGTTTGCGAATCGATACCGATGGAAGAACGGAAGAAAAACGCATTGATGTGGTGGGCACCGATTCTCCGTTCTCGGTCGAAACCTTCGGACGCCCGCGCCGGATCTCGATCGATCCCGAAAACCGCGTGCTCACCAACTCCAGAGACATCAAGCTGCGCTCGTCCATCGTGCGCGGACAGGGTCTGACCCAGCAAGGCGATCTGGCGGGAGCGCTGAGCGAATTCAACAAAGCGCTCGAAGTCAACAAGAACAGTTCGCTGGCCCACTACCGGATTGCGGAAGTGTTTTTCCTGCAGAAAAATTACCAGGCGTCGGCGAACGCCTATCGCGCCTCGCTGAATGGCGACGGCGAGCCGCGATGGACCGAGGTTTGGAGCCACTTGCAACTGGGCAAAATCTTCGACACAACCGGCCAGCGCGAGCGCGCTGTCAATGAATACCGGCAGGCCATCCAGACCAACGACAATACCCAGGGCGCGCTTGATGAATGCCGCCGCTACATGCAGAAGGCGTACGAGCGGGAAAAGGGAAGCTAAGCGGGAAAAAGAGGGCCCGTACCACCAGGCGAATAGCGGTACGGGCCAGGAGGGAACGATTCAAACCATAGAACAGATCTCGGATAATGTCAAGTAAGTCTATGGACTTTATTTTATGATTTTTTGCAGCGCGGGCATGAACCAAAAGTAGCCATTATCCTATTGAAAACAAGCTGGTTGTTAGTTTCCGCACGGTCGGAGATCGGGCTTTGACCCCGTCAAATCCCTCGCGCCGATGCTCGTGTCGCGGTGCAGAGTCTTGCCAGTTCATAATTTCACGCTGGGGCCGTATTGAAACCTGTGCGCCTTGACCCGCACCTGGCCAGCGCGTACAGTTTTTAACTAGGGGTGGGGTTTTTATGTCGAGTGAAGCCAGCAAGTATCTGAAGTTTGGTTCGGTGACCGTGTTGATTCTGCTCTCGCTCGCCTATCTTGCCTATACGGGAGTGCAGGACAGCAAGAGCTATTACGTCACTATAAAAGAACTGAACGGTATGGGGAACGAGGCTTACGCCAAGCGTCTGCGTGTGGCGGGCAACGTGGTGGCGGGGTCGATCAAGCGCTCCGGAACCCGCGTGGATTTCATGCTGAAGGAAAATGACCTGACGCTGCCGGTTTCATATACCGGGACCGAAGCTCCTCCCGACACTTTCAAGGACGATTCGCAGGCTTTGGCCGATGGCAGCTTCGGACGCGACGGCGTTTTCCACGCCAAGCAATTGCAGGCCAAGTGCGCGTCGAAGTACGCGCCGCAGCCCGGTCAACCCGGAGCCACTCCAGCGTCTGAGCCCGGCAAGAGCATGTCGCAAAACCAAAATTCCGGATCGAGCAGAATGGCGAATTAACTCTCATTCCTTAATTCCATTGACTGAAACCGCGCCCGTCCCCGTCATCACTGTCTCGAACCTGATCAAGCAGTTTGGGCGTTTTGCCGCTCTGCGCGGCGTCACTGCCGAATTTTCCGGCGGAAAACTTTACGCCATTCTAGGTGATAATGGCACCGGCAAAACTACGCTGCTGCGCACTCTGGCAGGACTCAATCAGCCGTCGAGCGGCGCGGTCTCGGTCCTCGGGGCGAGCAAGTTTCACGACATCTGCCAGCAGGTGGGCTACATGGCGCACCCTTCCCTGCTCTATGACGAGATGAGCGGGATGGAGAACCTGGAGTATTTTGCCCGGCTGTACGGCATCACCAGCCGCACGCGCTGCGCAGAGGTCATCCGCTCGGTCGGTCTTGATCCCGATCTCGACCGCCCCGTCGGTCAGTATTCGCAAGGCATGAGGCAGCGCATGTCTTTGGCGCGGGCTTTATTAAACAACCCCAAAATCCTATTGCTCGACGAGCCCTTTTCGAATGTGGATCTTAATTCCGCAACGGAGATGGTCCGCCTGCTGGCGCGCACCCGCGATCAAGGCAAAACGATATTCATCGTGACTCACCAGGCGACGTTGCTCGAGGGCGCGGCCGACGAGTTCGTGTGGATGGAATTCGGCAAGATTATCGGGCGCACGCGGGAGTTGACACGGCCGTCGAGTCCCCGGGAGGCTGCACAATGAGCGTTCCCACCGGCATCACCCGCGTCACGCTGCTCAAAGACCTGCGCCTCGAGTGGAGGTCGAAGGACGCCATCAACTCCATGCTGTTTTTTTCTCTGCTGGTGGTGGTCGTGTTCAGCTTTTCGTTCGATCCGAGCGCCGAAGAATCGCGCCAGATTGCCGGCGGCCTGATCTGGGTGGCGTTCCTGTTCGCGGCGGTGGTAGCGCTCAACCAGACCTGGGCGCGTGAGATTCGCAACCAGGTGCTCGACGCCTATCGGGTGTCGCCCGCCCCACCCAACTCGTTGTTCATGGCCAAGACGCTAGGCAACTTTATTTTCGTGAGCGTGCTGGAAGCGCTCATGACTCCGTTGTTCATCGTGTTTTACCGGCTGCGGGCGCTGGGCCCAGTCTGGCAACTGCTGCTGGTCGCGGTGCTCGGGACATGGGCGTTGGTCGTGAACGGAACTTTCTTCGCCGCCATGTCCTTGCGGACGCGCAGCCGCGAAATCATGCTGCCGCTGCTGTTGTTCCCGATTTCGATCCCGGCCATTCTCGCCATGGTGCAATCGACCACCGCCATACTGAACGGCGAAGGTGCGCGCTTCTGGATCGTGTTGCTTGCGACCTACGATCTGGTGTTTACTACGGTGTGTCTGCTCTTGTTTGAAACCATCTTGAACGCGGAGTGATACGGTGGAGGGACGGGCGTCTCGCCCGTCCAGCCGGGCGGAGACGCCCGGCTCTCCACCAGCAACGACGAACGCAGAACGACGAACGCACAATGAAAAAGGCCTTCCCCATCCTCGGTGTCCTGACTGCGATCCTGCTGAGCTACGCGCTGTACATGGCGCTGGTGTGGGCTCCCACCGAACGGACCATGGGCAACGTGCAGCGGATTTTCTACTACCACGTGCCTTCGGCCTGGACGGCCTTCATTCTCTTCTTCGTCAATTTCGTAGCCTCGGTTCTCTATCTGATCAAGCGCAAGCCTGCGGCCGATATTGTCGCGCTGGTCAGTGCTGAAGTCGGCGTCGTTTTCTGCACGGTCGTGCTGATCACCGGACCGATCTGGGCGCGTCCGGTCTGGGGCATCTGGTGGACGTGGGACATGCGCCTGACCTCGACCCTGGTGCTGTGGCTCATCTACGTGAGCTATCTTTTTTTGCGCCGCTTTTCCTCCAGCGGAGAGACGCCTTTGCTGGCGGCCGCCTTGGCGGTTCTGGGCGCGCTGTGCGTACCCTTCGTTTACTTCTCGATCTGGTTCTTCCGTACCCAGCACCCGCAGCCGGTCATGGGCGGAGGCGGGTCCATCGACCCACGCATGCTGCACGTGCTGCTCATTAACTGGCTGGCTTTTTCCTGCTTTGCTTTTTTGGTTTGCTGGTCGCGGTATCGATTGGAAAAGCTGCAGCGCGACGTCGACCAGGCCCATGCCCTGGAATCGCTGCTCGACCCACGCCGAGGTGTGCGATGAGCGGAAACGGATACCTTTTTGCAGCCTACGCCGTCACCTGGATAATCCACATTGCCTATTTGGGGACGATCGTCAGCCGCTACTCGCGCCTGAAGCGGGAAATTGAAGGCCTCAAGAAAAAATAAATCCGTAGAGACGGGGCTCGCCGCGTCCTGTCCGGCAACCATTTTCCCCGCTTTCGGCTTCTCACTATGCGGCCCCAGCTGTCGGTCCGGCTTGACAGCGTATCTGTTGAATGTAAAAGTATTTGTTTGGTTCAACCCCAGTTCTGGTGACAGGTACGCATCCGCTTCCAAAGGGCGTCAAGCCGCAGCGGTGTTTGTGTGCCATTCTTGTTCTCACCCCACGAAATGGGAAATCGGAGGAGCTTCGTGAATTGGAATTACCCGGTGTCGGTAGGAGGTTCGGTGAGACGTTCAGAGTCGGTGAAGAAGACAGGAAAAGAGACAGGAAATGGGATGAAGGCTGCGTTTCTGGCGGCGGCTGTGCTCGCCACCGCAGGCGTCGCGTTTTATTTTGGAACTGCGGTACATGCCGCCAAAGCGAGCGGGCCAGGATCTGCGGCGAGAGGATCGGCTGAAAGAGGATCTGCCGGACGAAGATCTGCCGACCCCAAAGCGCTGTATTCGAAGGCGCTGTCGCTGCCGATGTTCTTCGAGCCAAACCAGGGTCAGACCGCTCCTCAGGTCAAGTTCCTGGCGCGCGGCGCCGGCTACGGCTTGTTTCTGACCGCTGACGAAGCGGTGCTGGAACTGCAGCACCCAACACTCAGCACTCAGCATTCAGCCGTCAGCTCGCAGCTCGCAGCTCGCAGCTCGTCCAGTTCGGTGATTCGCATGCACCTTGACGGGGCCAGCGCTTCGCCCCGCGTCTCCGGCGCTTCGCCTTTACCGGGGAAGAGCAACTACTTTATTGGCAATGATTCTTCCCAGTGGCATCATGACATTCCGCAATTTGCCCGCGTACAGTATCAGGCGGTTTATCCGGGCGTCGATTTGGTTTACTACGGCAATCAGGGACAGCTCGAATACGACTTCCGGGTAGCGCCGGGCGCCCAGCCGAACCAGATCGCGCTGAGGTTTCAAGGCGCTTCCGCACGCATTGATTCAGGAAGTCTGATCCTCTCGACTGCCGACGGAGATGTGCGTTTCAACGCTCCCATCATCTATCAGCAGGACGGGAACGAGCGCCAGTCGATCGCGGGAAGTTTTCGCCAGCTCGCCGGCAACCGAATCGGCTTCACCATCGGCGACTATGACCACAGCCGCGAACTGGTCATCGACCCGATCCTGACCTATTCGACTTACATCGGAGGCGGCGGCGAGAGTCTGGTGAAGGTCGCGATCAGTCCGGCCGATTGGATTTACGTCGCAGGCTCGACCACCTCGACGGACTTTCCATTTCCGCCCAGCCCCCCGGCCCCCCCGCCGTACCAGAGTACGCTTCCGGGCACGCAGAACATCTTCATCGCGGTGATCAATACGAGTCCGCCTTCGGAGTACCCTGAGCAACTGGTTTACGCAACCTATCTCGGTGGATCGCAAACTGACAGCCTGGCAGGAATCGCGGTCGATTCCAGCTCCAATATTTATGTTGCCGGTTCGACCACTTCTCCCAACTTTCCTACCACCAGCAATGCCTTTCAGACGGCGGCAACCGTGGCCGCGAACGGCGGATTCCCCGGCACCCACGGATTCCTCAGCGCCATCACCCTGAACGCCGTCAACAACACCTACGCTCTTACCTATTCCACCTATCTCGCCGGCAATGGCGCCGATACGGTCACCGGAATGGCCATCGACACTTCGTGTAGCACGGTGGAATCTTCGCAAGCTGCTTGCAACGCCTACGTCACCGGCGTCACCACTTCCACTAACGCGCCCGGCAACGGCTTCCCGGCCAATGCCAATGGCTACCAGACCCAGTCCAACGCCGCCCCCGGGGGACCCCAGTTCTTTGCCAGCAAGATCTACCCGGCCAACAGCGGTTCCCAGAGCATGCTCTACTCCACCTACTTCGGTGGAGGAAATTATGGGGCTACCGCAGTTGTGACTGGCGGCGGCATTGCCGTGGATCCTTCCGGGACCACCGTCAACATGTACTTCACCGGCGCCACCAACATGCTTCCCGTGGCGGGAGCGAACAGCACAGCACCTTTCCCAATCTTGAATGCGCAGCAGTCCTGCCTCAACCAATCCGGGCAGACAAGCTCTTGCACAAACACCCCGACGACCACAACGGACGCTTTCGTCGCCAAGATCAATCCCAACGTGGTGAGCACCGCCAGTCTGATCTACTCCACCTATCTCGGCGGCAGCGACAACGATGCCGGCCTCGCCATCGCCGTTGATACCTCCAGCAATGCCTATGTCACCGGTTCGACGTACTCGGACAATTGGGTTTGTCTCGCTTGCGGCTTGACTGGTTTTCAGACCGTTTATGGCGGGAACGGCGATGCCTTCATCGCCAAGATCGGCAACCAGACCGGGACCGGCGGTGTGTATCCGCTGACCTACTTCTCCTATTTGGGCGGTAGCGGCCCCGATATCGGCCAGGATATAAAGGTGGATTCGGTGCAGGCAGCGCACGTGGTGGGCACAACTTCGTCATCGACAGACTTCCCCTCAACCAATAATGCCCTTCAGGCGTACGGCGGTGGCCTGTCAGACGCATTCGTCGCGCTGATTTCAACCACATTGTCGGGCACATTTCCGGGAACCACTCCCCCTGGCGATTACTCAACCTATTTGGGCGGCAGCGGAACCGATCAGGGCACTGGCATCGCAGTCGATAACATTTTCGGCGCCGCTTACGTGGCCGGTACAACCCAATCGGCGAATTTTCCGCTTTCCACAACCCCCCTGCAGGGGACGTTGGCCGGAACGCAGGATGCTTTTGTGAGCAAGATCGGCGCCACCAGTTTGCTCGTCGTAAGCGTCCCCAACACCAGTCCTTCCCCCAATCCGGTCGCCGCCGGAACTCAGGTCGAGTTTACTTTCAACATCACCAACAACGGTACCGACGACGCAAACTTCGTGCAATTTAATGCGCTGGGATTACCTACTACCGGCCTGGCAAAAACTATTACAGCCTCGGTCACCAGCGGCGGCGGCGCGTCCAGTTGCAACGCACCACAAGGGCCGACGCTCTCTTGTTATATTCCGACCCTGGCGGTGAATGCCGTCGCCACCGTCCAAGTCGATGTGACACCATCCACCCCCGTCGTCACCACGCCAATCAGCATCTCGGGCAACGCCAGCGCCAACGGCGGTCCAGTGGGAGGGTCGATCGCACAGCCCGCAGCCAACGTCGTCGACTTCAACATGGCGGGCGTGCCCGCGTACCAAACTATCAATGCTGGCGACACGGCCACGTTCCAGATCGTCTTTACTCCTACGAGTAGCCTCGGCTATAACGCCACCATCACCCCGAGCCAAACCACATCGCCCTCAATGGTGACCGCGACCGCTCCCAGCTTCAACCCCTCCACCGTCACCCTTTCCGGCAGTGGGTCGGCGAGCACGACTCTGAGCATCGCTACTGTGGCCCGTCCCGTGAACACCGGCAGCCTGCTCCGCCGCGGCTCATTCTACGCCGCGTGGCTCCCCACCGGAGGGCTGAGCCTCGTCGGACTGGGTATCGGCGCTGGCCGCAAGCGTCGCCGCTGGCTGGCTGGCGCTGTTCTCGGCCTGATCGCGGGCCTGATCCTCCTGCAGCCCGGCTGTGGATCAGCCAGCACCAGCACTGCCACACCCGGCGGCACGCTGGCTGGAGCCTACATCATCACCATCACTGGCTCGGCCGGAACCGCAGCGTCGCACATCCAGCAGGTGACACTGTACGTGGATTAAAAAGTACGTGGATGAGAAACCTTCGAGGCGCTTCCAGCCTCTCAGTTCAAGCCTCCGCTCCGGGCGGAGGCTTTTTTCTTCCCGACGCGGCCAAGGAACACCCTGGGTAAGCCATTGCAAACAGGCGTGATTCAGTCCTTGACAATATTCCAAATTGCGATATTATAATGGCGATTTGGAATATATGACGCTCGGCGAAAAAATTCGCTACCTCCGCGA
>Ga0187890_10001249_pt1 | contig 18490 bp, 16 predicted proteins | sample June2016WEW_21_1_FD_133005 | JGI IMG/M metagenome (GOLD analysis project Ga0187890, IMG submission 133005) | Peatland microbial communities from SPRUCE experiment site at the Marcell Experimental Forest, Minnesota, USA - June2016WEW_21_10 | ecosystem: Environmental > Terrestrial > Soil >... | reverse complement strand
CCGGAATCTCCATGGCCGCGCAGATCGGGAAGAATGACGCGGTAGCGCGTGGCCAGAACCTGAGCCACCGGCAGCCAAAATTCATGATTTGCGGGAAAAGGATGCAGCAGAACTACCGGCGGGCCTTCGCCCAGCACCCAATAGAAGATCTCCGCGTCATCGCTCTTGATTTGGTGGGAGTCCATGCGCTGTATCCGGAGATCACAACTACGGCGTCCGGAACCCGGCTTCCGGCACACAGGTCTAATCCTCGCAGACCGGCAAGGCTACTGATTCGTCACGCGCTGCGCCCCTGCCGGCGCCGTCAGCAGCAGCGGCTCTTCCGGCATCACGATCCAGGCGATGGGATAAGCGAGCAATCCAATACCCGTCATGAAGGATGCGAGCAACCACATTAGCCGCACCAACACCACGTCAATATCAAAGTACTCGGCGAAACCCAGGCAGACGCCCGCAATCTTGCGTCCCTGGCGCGGCCGAACCAGCCGTTTGCGAGCTACCGACGCGCCCACGCGAATGCCGCAATAAGCACAAACCGCCGCGTCATCCTGAATCACCTTGCCGCAATAGTTGCAGTACATAGCTGTGCCCTCTTCAAGCTGTCTGTATAGGATACGCAATTGTAAGCTGGAAGTTCCACGGCGGGCTTTGCCCTGGTACGGCCAGAACCGACCTCATTCCCGGTAAGCTTCCCGGATGTGCGCCCGCGCTTTTTCCGCCGGAGGAGTGCTGCCGTTTTCGGCCAGGACGGTCTGATACTTCTTCATTGCCAAGTCGCGTTTCTGCAGCAGGTCATACATTTCGCCGGCGGCGAGGTTAGCCTTCTGCAGCGTCTCAGGGTCCGGGTCCGGAGCTTCACCTACCAGTTCGTAGGCGGCCACGGCTCCGGCATAATCTTTCTGGCTGCGCAGTAACTCACCCAAGCCCCAAGCCGCCATTTCATAGTGCAGGGTGCCATACTTCCCTTCCCGGCCGTTTTGCCACACTTTCCGATACCCGGCCGCAGCCTCCTGCGCGTGGCCACCTGCGCGCTGCAGGTTCGCCTCCTCCAGCGGAAATAAGTAATTTCTGGGATAACGTACCGCCAAGTCGTGCATGAGGACGCGCGCCTCGTCGAAACGGTGCTCGCGCCGCAGGAACAGGCTCAGCACCACTTTGGCGTCGATGCTATTTTCTCCGTTGCTCTCGGCGACCTCGCGCAGGTATTCGAGCCCCTTTTCTTTCGTCCCGCTCAGCCCCACCAGCGCTACGGCGGCCTTCACGCTCCAGGGCAGGCTGCCCATCACGTAATTGTGGGTACCCACGACCAGCTTCGCATCCACGTAGTGGGGATCTAGTTCGAGCACGCGTTCGTGGTCATGGCGCGCCCCCACAGCGTTGCGCAGGGCGGAGAACCAGGCTCGCTCCACCAGAGCCGTATACAGCGCGAACTGCGCCCGGGTAACGCCGCGGGCGTAGAGTGCGTCCACGTTGTCGGGATTGGCTTTGAGTTGCTGTTCTTCCAGGTTCTCGGCGCGCTCCACTAATTGTTTGATCCGCTCTTTCACCTGGGGATCGGCGGTCCGGTGCGCCTCGCCGATGAAGCTGTCATTGGCATATTCGCCGCTATTCATCGCGCCCATGCGATAAAGCTCGCGCATCAGAACTGTAGTCAGGAGGTGATTTACCGCGGAGGGGTCGCTCGGCCGCCGATCCATGATCTTCTCAAACTCCTGGATCGAGCGGTCATAATCCAGGTTGTAGAAGTGGTCGAAGGCGGCGTCGACCAGCGGATCGTGCCCGGTCGAAGTGACTACGGTTGGATTCGGGGTGCTTACCGCTACAGCGTGGGTTTGCGCGGCGCCCCGCATTGACAGCAGGCTGAAGAACACGAGGCATAGCAGCGTGCTCCGTTGAACTATGCGTTTCACTAATGTCAGGCTCGACTGCATCCCCACCGCTAACCCTTGAGTCTCTAGTCTAACTGAAGTTCGTCAAAGCACGGGACGAACCAAAAGCGTCATCGGACGCGGCCCGATAATTTCATGAAGATGCAGTGGTTCGGCTCTATAATCCCCGCAGTTAGAGGCTCAAAACTAAGGTACCGGGGCAAGTTTACCCGAACCTGCGGGTAATTATTGCGCGCAGCCCCTTGGACTCAGGATACGAAGCCAGTCGCAAGTACTTGACTTGGAAATACCTTAGTGGCGAGCAAGCTTTGGCTGTCGGGTTGCTTTGCTGAGGCTAACGTTCTAGGTATGGCTGAAATAGTTCAAGACACGCAGCAGGAGTTTTGGCGGTCTCCGACCGTGCTCGAACCGGCGGTGGAGGCTGCGCTCCCGGCTGCGTCCGAGGAAATGTCGCAGGCTTGTGTCGACTGCGGCACCGAGTTCATGATCGGCGCCAGGTTTTGCCATACTTGCGGCCAACCCCGTCTCTCGCTCGAAGCGAGTGAATCGGACGCTGCGGCGATGGCTGGCTTGTGGACTCGCAATATGGCTTGGGTGCGGTCCGGCGCAGGGGTAGTAGCCGCTTCCTGGCGCACGGTTTCCTTCCCAGACTGGCTGCACTATTTGCACTTCCATGAAATCAAGCGCTGGATAGGTCTTCCGACCGCGGCGCTGATCGCCTTCATCATTGGCTTGGGCTGCGTCGCCGGAGCAGTTGGCGTCAGCCTCTTTTATCGAGCGTCCAATCTGGCGGAGTTCCAGGCGATCCAGATGTGGCGAATCGAATGGCTCCTTGCCGCCACCGCGTCGTTTGTGGCCGGAATCCTGCTGAAGAAACCCTCCGACAGCCAGTAGACCCTCCAGCCAGCTGGCTATCCCAAGCGCCTTTCGCCCTCGATCATCCACGCTACGGTCTACGACTCGCTTCCCGAGCTCGCCGTTCGCCGCTGCTGGTGCATGCGGTAGAGATGATGAACCGGGCCGGTTCCTCGTCCCAAGGGATGACCCGCGGCAATCGCCGCCGTCACGTACGTCTTGGCCAGCAAGGTGGCTTCGGCCAATCCGCGATCGAGCGCCAAGTGGCAAGCCATCGCCGTAGCAAAGGCACAGCCTGTCCCATGCGTTGAATTCGAGCGCTGCCGTTCCGCCTTGAAGACTTCCTGCTGCACCCCGCTCTTCGTCGTGAAGCTCAACAAATCGATGGCTTTCTCCAGATGACCGCCGGTAATCACCACGGCAGCCGATCCCATCTGGTGCAGCTTGGCAGCCGCAGCTCGCATTTCCTCGAGATCGGTCACCTTCAAGCCAGTAAGAATGGCGGCCTCGTCCACATTCGGTGTAATTACGTCGGCGAGAGGCAGGAGCTTATCGATGAGCAGCCTGATTCCGGCGGCGTCGAGCAGATCCGCCCCGGAAGATGATCTGAGGATCGGGTCCAGAACCACATTCGGGAACTTACTGGGCGACCCAGCCTTGCCGGGCTGGCTCAGAAACTCCACCACCGCCTTGACCACCTTCCCCGTACCCAGCATCCCGATGTGCACCGCTGCGATTGGGATGTCCGTTGCAAGTTCTTGCAAGGTCTCGGTCACCAGTGTCGGATCGACGGCTTCCACCCGGTGAACTCCAGCCGTCGACTGCACGGTCATGGCTGTTATGCAGGCCACTCCATAGCAGCCGTGCGCGGCGATCGTCTTTATATCGGCCGTCACCCCTGCCCCCGAAGAGGGGTCAAAGCCGGCGATGGTCAGTACGACAGGTGGTTTATCAGACATCGGTCCAGCCATTGTCCAGTCCGCATCCGGAACGAAACGCCGAGAATTTTTTCTCTGCGGACTATGCACGTTGTACCTAAAATGCTGCGAATAAACAACTTAGAAAGGATTTACTTGTAACTAACTGAATCCATTGGAGATGAAAATAGTTCTCTGGGTACGGCATCTCACGCAGTTACTAGCAAGTTAACAGTTAAGTCTATTGTTTTGATGGATATGTTCACCATTTCTCATGATTAACAACAAGTTACGTGAGATATCGATTACTACCACGTCACCATAGTCCACTCACTTTCGGATTGACAAGGCCCCGGAACCCCTCTACGATTTACAAACCATTAACCAAACAGCCTAGCTAGGACGACTTTTTGAGATGCGAGGAAAACTGAATGCGACGACGTATAACTCATGGACTGATGATCGGTCTATTGATCATCGGCCTGAGAGCAGCTCAGGGCCCGAACAACTCGGAGGCCAGTTCAGCTCCAAGTAGATCAGCCCCAATCAAACCCGAAATCCGAAAGGCGACCGCCAAGACCCAGCCGTATCAAGTTGGTACAGCTTCCTGGTACGGTCAGGATTTCGTCGGCAAACCCACAGCCAGCGGCGAAGACTACGACATGTTCGACATGACCGCTGCCCATCCTACTCTTCCTTTGGGAAGTTATGTGCGGGTCACCAACCTGCGCAACGGGCGGGCCGTCGTGGTCAAAGTCAACGACCGGGGTCCCATCGTACCCGGCCGCATTATCGACCTGTCCTACGGCGCCGCCCAAACCCTGCAATTCGAAAAGCGCGGCCTACAGCGGGTTCGCCTGGATCTGGTGAAGCCCCGGACTCAGCATCGGCAAGTTTACGAGACCGTGGCCTTCAACCATCCTATGGCGGAACTCAAATAAGCGCGCTACACTGCTAGGGATGGAGGCAGCTCTGCCCTACCGCATCCCTGGCAGCGATCACCGGGAAGACCATCCCCAAAATCAAAATAGTGACCCCCGCCAAAAGCTGATTGTCGCGCTTGACGTGTCTACGGCGGCGGCCGCCCAGAAGATCGTGGCGGCCGTCGGCGATTCGGCCCTCACCTACAAGGTCGGCATGCAGCTCTATACCGCCGAAGGCCCGCAGATCGTACGCGATCTGGTAGCCTCCGGCCGCCGCGTCTTTCTCGACCTCAAGTACCATGACATCCCACACACCGTAGCCTCGGCGGTACACGAAGCCGCCCAGCTCGGGGTGAGCATGCTGACCGTACACGCGGCAGGTAGCGGCAAAATGCTGCGCGCGGCCGCGGACGCAGCCCGCGCTACCAACCCGGATTTGATTGTACTGGGCGTAACTGTGCTCACCAGCCTCGACGAGAACGATCTGGAGAAAGTCGGCTTTCGAGGAACCGTGCGCGATGAAGTCCTGCGGCTCTCGGCGCTGGTTCTGGCCAGCGGATGTAAAGGCATCGTCACCTCCGCCCGCGAGGCTTCCGCCGTGCGCGCCGAACTAGGACAGGATTTCGCCATCGTAACTCCCGGCGTCCGCCCCGCCGGAAGCGCCCACGCCGACCAGATGCGCGTGGTCACCCCCGCGGAAGCGATAGCCGCCGGCGCCACCCACATCGTCGTCGGCCGTCCCATCACCGAAGCCGCCGACCCAGCTGCCGAAGCTCGGGCGATCCTGGGCCAGATTAACTCATAGACTTATGAAAGAGCTGAGTGAACAGTTGCTACGCTTGGTCGAGACGGCGGAGCCAAAACTTCACAGTACCAGCGAGCCCGAAACCGCCAGGCCCTTATTGCCGGGTGGCTGGTCGCGCAAGCAAGTCCTTGGACATCTGATCGATTCAGCCTCCAACAATCATCAGAGATTCGTCCGCGCGGCCCTGCAACCGGCGCTGGACTTCCCGGCCTATGACCAGGACGAAAACATACGTGTGCAAGCCCCTCAAGAGGCCGATTGGTCCTTGTTGGTCTCGTTGTGGGCCGCCTACAATCGCTATCTCGCCCACGTAATCGCCCGCTTGCCCGCCGCCAAGCTGGAAACCGTTTGCCGCATCGGTTCGGGAGAACCGGTAACCCTCGGCTTCCTGGCAACCGACTACGTAAGGCATCTGCTCCATCATTTGAAACAGGTCGGTGCCGCAGATTGAATTAAGTCATGATCTGAGTTCTAGTTGACCATCCTGGCCGCGGCAGCGACCGCTCAGCTGTTGCATCTAACGCTTGTAACCGCAGATGCTAATCTGCCCGGTCCGGGAAGTATCTCAACGCTCGCGACTCGCTGATTCGATCCCATCACTTCAGCAGCCCCCTCAGCACCGCCACCTCGGCCGCAATCCCGGTATGCAGCGCCGGATCCACATCCGGCGCGAACAAAGGTGAGTGATTCGACGGCAACATGGTCCCCGCCGCCTTGGCCTCTGCCAGCTTCTCTGGATCCGCTCCTCCCAGACTGAAGTAAAAACCCGGAATCCCCTGCTCCGTAAAGTACGAGAAATCCTCCGACGGCGTGATCGGCTCCGTGATCACAACGTTCTCCCTTCCCAGCGCCGCTTCCAGCACCGCACGCAGACGTTGCGCCAGCGCAGGATCGTTGTACACCAGGTCCGTGCCCTCATAGTGATCGATCAGGGGCGGATGCGGCGCCCCCGCCGCTTCCGCTTCAGCCTTGGTGATCCGCGCAATCGCCGCCAGCACTTGCTGCCTCACTTCCGTCTTCCTAGTGCGCACCGTCAGCCCCAGCTCGGCATGGTCCGGAATGATGTTGTTCTTGGTCCCAGCCTGAATATAGCCAACCGTGACCACCGCCATCTCCCCCGGCTTCACTTCGCGCGAAACAATAGTCTGCAGCGCGAGAATAGTTCGCGCCGCAATCACAATCGGATCAATCGCCGTCTGCGGTGCCGACCCGTGCCCCCCCTTGCCATAAATCGTGATCCTTAGCGAGTCCGCATTCGTGTTGTAAACACCAGGCGTAATCCCCACCACGCCCGCCGGAAGTTCGTTGCCCACGTGCAGCGCTACAACCACGTCAGGCTTGGGAAAGCGCTTGAACAAGCCGTCGTCGAGCATCCCCTTGGCTCCCGCAATCGTCTCCTCCGCCGGCTGTCCAATCAGCATCAGAGTGCCGTGCCAGGTGTCTTTGCTGTGCGCCATGATCGTAGCCGAAGCTACGATCGCCGCCATGTGCAGATCATGTCCGCAAGCATGCGCAACCGGAACATCGCGTCCGGCGTCGTCCTTGCTGCGGACCTTGCTCGCGTAAGCCAGACCTGTCTTCTCCTCCACCGGCAGCGCATCCAGTTCGGTTCGAAGCATCACCGTCGGCCCCGTCCCGTTTTTCAGGATCGCGACCACGCCAGTCCCGCCCACGTGTTCCGTCACCTCATAGCCGGCATCGCGCAACCGGCCGGCCAGCTTCGCCGCCGTGTGGATTTCGTGCGACGACAGTTCCGGGTTCTCATGCAAATCCAGGTACAGCGCGTGCGCCTCGGGATAGACGGCCTCGACTTCCTTGGACGCAGGCGCCTGCGCGCAGGCCGAACCCACCAGAACCGCAAACAGCAAAAGTTTCCCCTGTTTCATAGTCCACGGATCATACCCGGCGTCACCCCCGGTGTAAATATTTCCGGCAGGAATCTCCCCTATTGCGATTGCCCACCGGGTGTACAATCGCGTTAGAAAGCACTGGGTTGCACCGCTTCGTTGGCAAGCCTGAGGTGCTCATGAACGTCCACATTAGTTATCGTCTTCATAAAACTCCCGCCGTAGAAAAAGACATCCAACACCAGATCGACAAACTGCAGAAACGGCTGCAGGTCTTCCGTCCCGACCTGATTCATTTGAAAGGCACGGTCGAAGAACTCTCCCCGCGCGAGGGCACCAGCGTTTCGCTCAACCTGCGCCTGCCTTCCGGACAAATGGCAGTCCAGGCCAAATCCTCCACCGCCGCCGCCGCGGTGAAGAGTGCATTCGAAGACCTGCTGCAGCAAGTCAACAAACACAAGGAACTGCTACGCTCCACCCACAAGTGGCCGCGCCGGAGGAATGAGGCCTCGGAACGCCATAACGCTTCCGTCCCCTTCGAGCAGACTCTGGCCGCGGTATTTCCAGTCACCGTTTCCGCCGACGACGTGCGTTCCTACGTCAACGTGAATCTTTCCCGCCTGGAACGCTTTGTGGAACGCGAAATCTATTTCCGCGAAACCGCCGACCAGATAGCTCCGGAGTCGATCAGCAAGGAAGAAGTGATTGACGAAGCCATCGCCGCCGCCCTCTGCGATAGCAGCAACAACAATGAAGAGAAGCCCGAGCGTCTTGCCCTCGAACCCTGGCTCTACCGCCTGGCTCTGAATGCGCTCGATCAACTGTCTCGTCCCGAAGGCACCAACGGCAGCGCCGTGCGCCTGGAAGAGTCAGCGCGCAAGCAGAACGTCCGGGCCAGCGACGAGCCAGAACTGCAATTCCATCAGCCCGACGAAGCCATTACCGAAGAAACAATTATCGCTGACGGTCGCGTCGCCACGCCCGAACAGATCGTCGGTTCGGATGAGATGATGCACCTTATCGCCGCCGCCTTGCTCGATGTCACCCCCGCCCAGCGAGAGGCTTTTATCCTGCACGCGGTGGAAGGCTTCGGGGTCGACGAAATCTCCGCCATCACCGGCGTTCCGCCGGAATCTGTGTTGAGCTCCATTGCTGCCGCGCGCGATCACCTCCGCCAATCGCCCGGTTTCGTCCGGCAATTCAAGGGCCGGTTCGCCACCATCGGTACGGCCTAAATCCAATTTCAACTGAAAGGGAGTGGGACCGCGAATGATTACTCGTGAACAAGTCCATGAACTAGCCCAGTTTGAAGAGCAGGGAGCTTGCGCTCTCAGTTTCTACTTTCAGCCCGCCGCGCCTCGCAATAAAGCTCACAAGGAAGACGCGATCCTCGCCAAAGACCTGGCGCGGGAAGCCTTGCGCCAGTTGGAAACCAAAAGCAATGGCAAGAGTAGCAGCAAAAACAACTACGAGTCGGCCCGCGCCGATCTCGACCGCATCGTCCGCCTGGCGCAGGATCTCAGAGGCAACGGCGCCCGCGCCAAAGCTGTGTTCGCCTGCGGCGCACAAGGCTTCTGGCGCGAATATGACCTGCCTCCACAACTCGGCGGCACCGAACTAACCGTGAGCCGCCACTTCCATCTCAAGCCTCTTGCCCAATTGCTCGGAGCATTTCCCAGCCTCGGTGTCGTCCTGGTAGATCGTCATCGCGCCCGCATGTTCGATCTGCGTCTGGGCGAATTGAACGAGCGTGAGGGATTCTTTCATCCCCTCACCCGCCGCGGCCGTGGCGACGGCTTCGCCGGCTATGACGGAGGCCACGCCGAGCGCCGCGTCGCCGATGAGGCCCGCCAGCATTTCAAGTTTGTCGCCGAGTTCCTCAAGGACGCCTTGGAGAAAGGTACCTACGAGAAGTGGATCCTGGGCTGCCAGGATACCCACTGGTCGCAATTCGAGCCGCAATTGCATCCCTACGCTTCACAGCGCTTGCTGGGCCGGTTTTCCACCGAGGTAGCGCACGTAAGCCGCGAAGAAATCCGTGCCCAGGCCGAACGCATTTTCGCCGGCTGGCAGCAGAAGCGCAGCAGCGAAGCGGTTCGCGAAACCATCAGCCAGGCTCGCGGCCACGGTCGCGGCGTCACCGGATTGCGGCGCGTGCTGCACTCCCTCGAGTTGGGCGAAATACAAACCCTGTTGCTGGGCGATCACTATCACGCGCAAGCCGTCGAGTGTACCGGCTGCGGCCATCTCGACGCCCACCTCGTGACCCTCTGTCCCGTCTGCGGAAAGGAGACGCGTGAAGTGGTGGACGTGGCCGAAGCAATCCTGCCTTGGGTGATCCGGCACGACATCGAACTCTTCTACGTCAAAGACGATCCCGAGCTCGACAAGGTTGGCAACATCGCCGCCCTGCTTCGTTTCCGCCCCGCGAAGACCCCCGACAACGTCCGCTCCATCGCCGAGGTCTCCGCGAAACCATCCCTCGGCCGCCAGGAAGGCCGAGTAGGCCGTTACCGCGGCTTAGCCAGCGGTTAACTGGCAGAGCGCAGTAATTGCTAGACGATCGGTGCCCGTCCTCGCGCGTTCTCTGCGCAAGGGTGGGATTTCACGGAGAGTAATCCCGAGGGCCCGCGGCGTGATATGCTTCCCGCTTTCCCGCAAGCAGGAGGAATTCATTGCCATTCTCTCGCCGTGATTTTGTTAAGACGACAGTTCTAGGAGCAGTCGCCGCCGGAGTAGGGACCCGAGCCCAAGCCGAAGACTCGACGCAGAATGGCTCGCAGGAACACGATGCGCAAGCCGGACCGCACAAGCGCCCCATTATCATCTGTGCTAATAACGGATATGCATACCTCGAAGACGCCTTCGCGTTCCTCAAAGGCGGCGGCGATACGCTCGACGCCGCGCTTCGCGTTGTCAAGGGTCCGGAAGACGATCCGAACGACACCAGCGTTGGCCTCGGCGGAATTCCCAACGAAGAAGGAGTCGTCGAACTCGACGCATGTTGCATGCACGGGCCCACGCGCCGCGCCGGCTCGGTTGGCGGCGTGCGCAACATCAAGAACGTCTCGCTGGTCTCGAAGGCCGTGTTCGAGCACACGGGACACGTCATGCTGGTGGGCGAAGGCGCCGAGCGCTTCGCCGTCGCTGTAGGCTTCCCGCGCGAGAATCTGCTCACGGAGCATTCGCGAAAAGTGTGGCTGCTGTGGAAGGAGTATCACTCCAACGAAGATTGGTGGGGACCGGGATTGGCCGACCCGCACTGGCAGGCTCCGGGCGCGCGGCCTCAAGCAGACCTCCGACTAGAGCGCTACCGGAAACTGGAAGAGCATGCGGCGGAATTAGGAATTGCGCAGGAGTTGCGGCGCGACGCGATTCGCACCGTGATGTTTCCGCCAACGGGGACGATCCACTGCTCGGCGCTGAATGAGAAAGGAGAAGTCTCCGGCTGCACGACGACCAGCGGATTGGGATTCAAGCTGCCGGGACGTTGCGGGGATTCTCCGATTATCGGTGCGGGCTGCTATACCGATCAGGATATTGGTTCGGCTGGCGCGACAGGCAGCGGCGAAGAGAATATTAAAGTCGCGGGAGCCCATACGATTGTGGAGAACATGCGGCATGGAATGTCTCCACTAGAAGCTGGGATGGATGCGCTGAAGCGCGTGGTGCATACCTACAACGGCGACATGAATAAGCTGCTCTTCATCGACATGACTTATTACGTTTTGCGCAAGGACGGAGCTTACGCGGGGGTGTCGTTGTGGGAAGGTTACAGTCCGAGCAAGCTGCATAAAATTGCGGTGCATGACGGCGAGCGGCGAGCGGAGAAGACGGTGGCCATGTTCAAAGGTTATTCGCAGGACTTTCCGCCAGAACCGAAAGTGCCGGAGGGAGTGAAGTAGGAGCAGTCTCCGGATGTGGCTCAAAAGCGAAGCTCAGCGGCTGAAGCCCGGCTAATTTGGATGAACTTTGAGTGGCACGACTGAAAGTCGTGCCCTTCCCGAGCCGTGTCCTACGCGAACCTCACCTTCACATCCGGGCCCTTCTCCAGGTGGATGCTTTCGATGAAGCGCACTTTGCCGGTGAGCTGGGTGAGGATCACGGAAGAGGTGCGCGTGCCTTCGCCGAAGAAGCGCACGCCCTTGAGCAGAGCGCCGTCGGTAACGCCGGTGGCGGCGAAGATGAGCTGCTTGCCAGGAGCAAGGTCCTCAGCTTCGTAAATGCGATTCTTGTCGGTGATGCCCATGCGAGCGAGGCGCTCTTCCTGGTCTGGTTTTACCACCAGGCGGCCAAGCATGTAGCCGTTGAGGCAACGGATGGCGGCAGCGGTGATCACGCCTTCCGGCGCACCGCCTGAGCCCATGACGGCGTGTACGCCGGTTCCGATCACCGCGGCGGCGATGCCGGCCGAGAGGTCACCGTCGCCGATCAGCCGAATACGGGCACCGGCAGCGCGAATATCGGCAATCAGCTTTTCGTGGCGCGGACGGTCGAGCACGATCACGACCAGATCTTCCACGTCGCGCTCCATCCTCTTGGCGATGTTCTTCAGATTGTCGGCTACCGGCGCATCGAGTTCGACGGCGTTCTTGCACGATGGTCCAACGACGATTTTCTCCATGTAGCAATCGGGTGCGTTAAGCAGGCCTCCGCGCTCGGAAGCGGCGAGCACGGTGATTGATCCGGGTGCGCCGGTGGCGCACAGGTTGGTGCCTTCGAGTGGATCGACAGCAATGTCCACCTCAGGCACTTCGCGTCCGTCGGGAAACTCGGCGCCGACTTTCTCGCCGATGTAGAGCATGGGCGCTTCATCGCGTTCGCCCTCGCCGATCACGATGGTACCGCGCATGGGTATGCAGTCCATGGTCTGGCGCATGGCTTCAGTCGCTACCTGATCGGAGAGTTTGCGCTCGCCCTGACCCATGGTGCGCGCCGAGGCGATGGCCGCCACTTCCACTACGCGCAGAAAGCGCGACGCCAGGTCGCTTTCAATGTTTTCCCCGAAACTGCGGGCCTTGCCTTCTGGACGAGTTTGCGTAGCCATGACAGCCTCCCAGCGAGCATTTCGAACCGGCCATTCCGACCGGCCTGAGAATATAACGCAATTGCGAGGAGATTGAAAGAAACGGCTGGAGCCATAAGAAATACGGATACCGAGACGGTGGGCGACGTGTTATCCTCACAGCCCTGTTTTGAAAGAGATCCCATGCCGGAATCATGCCCGCTAACTTTCCTGTGCATCACGACCTACGAGAAGGGGCAGGAGTTCATGCGCGAGTGCAAGCGGCGGGGGTGCCGGGTGATCCTGCTGACGGCGGAGAAGCTGCGGGATGCCGACTGGCCGCGGGAAAGCCTGGACGACACGTTCTATCTCCCTGCTGAAATCCCCATCGCGGACATCGTGCAGGCTGTAACTCATTTGACCCGTACGCAGAAGATCGACCGCATTGTCGCGCTCGACGAGTACGACATGGAGACCGCCGCAACTCTTCGCGAACACCTGCGGGTGCCGGGGATGGGGCTAACCACCATGCGTTATTTCCGCGACAAGCTGGCCATGCGGATGAAGGCGCTGGATCGTGGGGTGCTCGTGCCGGACTTTGTTCCGGTGCTGAATCACGGCGATATCCGCTACTACCTCGAACATGTTCCGGGACCATGGGTGCTCAAGCCGAGGCAGGAGGCATCGGCGATCGGGATCAAAAAGATTCACGCCGCCGAAGAGTTGTGGCCCGTACTGGAGCAATTGGGGGACAAGCAATCTTCATTTCTGCTGGAGAAATTTGTGCCGGGCGAGGTCTATCACGTGGACTCGGTGGTTTCGGAAAACGAAGTGGTCTTTGCCAGCGTGAGCAAATACGGCAAGCCACCCATGAATGTTGCGCAGGGCGGTGGAATCTTCACCACATGCGTCATACCGCGAGGCAGTGACGCGGACACAGGATTAAGACAGATCAACCGCGACCTGATTGCGGCGCTGGGACTGCTGCGGGGCGTGGCCCACACCGAATTCATCCAGGCGCACGCCGATGGGCATTTCTATTTCTTGGAGTGTGCGGCACGCGTGGGCGGCGCTTACATCAACGAGATGGTCGAGGCGGCCAGCGGGATTAACCTGTGGCGTGAGTGGGCTCGCATCGAGGTCGCCGGAGGCGATGGAAGTTACCGGATTCCGCCGGTGCGTGAGGAGTACGCGGGAGTGATTCTCTCGCTGGCCCGGCAGGAGGAGCCGGACACTTCGGGATACAACGATCCAGAAGTGTTCTTGCGGATTAAGAGGCATCATCATGCCGGGTTGATTCTGCGGTCCACGGATCAGCAACGGGTAAAGACGCTGCTGGAAAGCTATGCCGAACGCTTCGCGCAGGAGTTTCTGGCGGTGGAACCGCCCCGGGAGAAGCCTACGGCTTGATTGTGGAACACTCTTGGAACCCCTCCCCGATTGAGCAAACACGCTAACCTTGCATCGCGGCCCACTGCTGAAGGTTCTCGAAGATTGGCTCAATGATACGCAGCCCTCGATCAATTCCGTTTGGAGTTCCATCGCCCTGTCCGGCGGTATGTATTGCCATCGCATATCGCAGGTCGCCAATGTTTCGGTAGACGCAACTTCCGCTCTCGCCTGGCTGCGTCCCCATAGTGTAATAAATGAACGAGTCATCAACGCTAGCTACGCTAGCGGAGTCGTACCATTGAGTTCCTTGCGCCGCGCTTCCATCCGGCTTGTATTCTGGATAGCCCGCCAAGTTGGCTACCGCAGTTTGCAAGTCGTCGTCCGAATACGTGGAATAGCCGTATGTTCCCACCTGAGAACCGATTCCCTGACTTAAGAGCACGACCCCATAGTCAAGCCTGAGATCGCCGTCGGTTTGCCATCCATTGGGGCAGTAAAAGACGTTTGATGTGAAGCTTCCGAAAGGAGGCGCATTTGAGTCCCCGTTCAGGCCGGGAATCACCTCGATCTGTGAAGCCCACCCTGTGTAGATACCCGGCTCTCGCGGATAGACTGCGTGAGCCGCTGTCGCGACAGCATAGGGGCCGATAAACCAGCCGGTAGCCAGAAATATGTCACTCTGGCTGGGGACCGTGATTCTCAGCAGAGCGTTCGAGCGCCACGGGTATAGGGTCGTATCCATGACTTGAGTTTGCGTGGGCGCCGCCTCTGCGGCCTGGAGTCTAAATGGCTGGGCACCGTACGTGAGGCTGCTGACGCTTCGAGCACGCGATTTTCGCGGCCTTCGCGAGCCTGGTCGATACCCAGGTATCGCCTCGAACCCGTCTGGGTGAGTAAGTTGCTGTTTTCCTACTCCGGCATTCGGGTCCTCCGAAAGAAAACGCAGAGGGGACGAAGTATGATCCCGGCTCGACACTGGTTTGTGTGCGGTTTTGGGCAGAGTGCTCAAGGTTGCCTCCAGACATCCGACCTCGTTGACGTTACTTGGAATTCGATGCAGGCGGCGATGGCGAAGCCGGCTGAGTCGCGGGTGGCGGCGTACCCGGATTGACCGGTGCCGGCTTCGCTTGATTGGAGCCTCCTCCTCCGCCCTGCGAACCTTGCTGGCCTTGTTGCTGATTACTGGATCCTGGCTGTTTGGTCGGCGCGGGCGTGTTCGAGCCGGCATTCGGAGCGGCGCCGGTATTCTGTGACGACTTCTTGAAGGACACCGTTTTAAACGTGATGCCAATGGCAAAGTGGGCGGTGTTTCGCGTCACGGGCGTTAGGCCGCCAAAACCGGACGGGATAACCGACCCCTGATGGAAACCTGCGGGATAGTCGGCGAACTGGCCAATGTGAATTCCTGGCGTAAGGAAGAAGCTCCGGTAAAGGTGGAATGACCCTCCGACGAAAAGTCCCAATTTTGAAACGCTCGGTGCATCGCCGAGTGTGTAAACGGGGCCAACCGAAAAGGCAAAGCCGGTCGCCCAGTTTGGTTTCGGAAACGGCGGGTAAATGTTGATCAGGGCGGCTCCGAGAACGTTGACCGGGGTATTGCCGTTAACCACCAGCTCATTTTGAGTTCCGGTTGCCGTTGGAACGAGCTGCTCGACGTACGTACGATACGGCAGAGTAGTGATCAGCGGTCCCGCTGACAAGTTCACAATGTCGTTTTCGCCGCAGCTCCAAGACATCGTCCCGCCTTTTGTCACCTTTCCCTTCCAGTACTCCTGCAGCTTGAACTCGTAGTTCTGATTGGGCTCGAGATTGACGTTGAAGTCGACGGAGTGGGCGGGCGCTCCAGATGAAGTGGTCGCCAGAGCTGCATCTACGCGCTTTACCCAGAGCACAGCCGGATCGGGACCGTACTGCGTGATGAAATCTTTGCACTGCTGATACGCTGGATCACCTGAGTTGGCCAAGGTGATCGCGGTTTCGATGTTGCTGAAGCCTGATGTCGCGCGCGCCGCACCTTCGGTTTCATGCCAAGAAATGGATCTCGCCCCGGCTGCCGGGTTGATTAGCGGGTTTGTTTCCGCGTTGGTCTTCAAGTTGGCTAGGGCATCTTGTAGCCCTTGACAAGGCGTCCCTTGAACTTGTAACGCTGACTGCAAAAACGGATTCTCGGGAGGAGCCGCACTTATCGGGCTGGCTTTCGCCCCCAACGTATATTGCGCCGTCTCACCGGTTTTAAAGTCAATGAGAAGATCGTTGACGTTCGTAACTCGGATTGTCACGGTCGTGGATTGCGTGACCTTGGCGGGGCACGATGCGGTTTTCGTTTCCCAGTCAGCCGGGACCACGGTCGTCGTGTCAGCGGAATGGGCGGGCACAGCGGCAAGCAAGCAAGCTACGATCGAAGTTTTAATACAGGCGCGAGAAGTGTGCACGGTGTCTCCTTAGATTTATGCGTCTAGATTGATGTCTCCCTTTCGCTGTTCCATTCCGTAAAAGGTGCATTGATTACAAATATGCCGGCCAGTACGCGATGACTTGCAGTCTCTACGACGTGCCCACGTTTCCCACCGCCTTCTTCGTCAAGTACGCGCCTTGGCCGAGGCCGAATGTGGCCAGGATCGTGGTATCGACGTCGGGCAGAGTGATCAGCTTCGAGTACTCGACGTGGCCGAAGAAGTTAAAAATCAGAACGATGTAGGTAGCCACCGCGATGATGGTGACGATGATCATTTGAAAATCTCCGAAGTCGAACTGCGGCGGGACGGCGGGTTTCGCGGGAACGGCAGGTTTCGCTTCGACCGCCGGTTGATCGCCGACTGCGGCTCGGGCGGCAACTGCCGGTTGGGCAGGGACCTCGGGTATGCCGTCATCGTGGGTTAGATCGAGAAAAAAGTTCGGCTTGTCCGCTCGCTTCTTCTGAGCAACCGGTTGACCAGCAACCGCAGGCGCTGATGTCTTGCTGGAGGTAATGCCCTTGGCTCCGGCGAAGGTGAGGGCGCTCATGCCAGAAAGCAGAAGAAGATTCTGGGGAATGTTCACGCCGCCAGTGAAATCCCATCCTGCCCATACGACGCGAAGCAAGAGCTCTGCCACATAGCTCGCAATCAGCACGAAGAACCACAGAGCCATCTGAAATCTCGAATTGCTATAGCGGTTGTCCTCGCTGATGATCAGTTGGGTGGGATGGAAGCCGGAAAAGATGAGCGTGAGCAGGAAGCACGCGCCAGCCGAAACCAGCAACACCCACGCTCTGGACCAAGGGCTGGGAGCTACGGAATCAACGCACCATGCCTTCAGAGTGAAAGTTTTCACGTCTGCGGGACTCTTGGCGTCTGTGGACTTCGTATCCGTGGAATAGACGATCTGGAGGTGATCGCCTTTGTGCAGTAGCTTCACCTGATCCTTTACCACGTTATCGGCGACCCCCAAATGAAGGTTGCACGCCGTATCGAGGTTACAGACTGTGCTCGGCCCGGTTGTGACATCCAGCGACAATTGGTCGCTGGCCACCGCCATGACGATTACGTGCGTGGGCTTCTCGGTGGTGGTTGCGTCTCCCCACGCTGGCAGGGAAAGGAGCGAAATTGCACTGCAGGCAAGAATCCACCCAATCGCAAGCTTTGCGATTCTCGTCACAAGTCACCTCTTCTGGCCTAGACTTCGGGCCAACTCTTCAGAATCGGATTCTTGTAGTTCTCACGCCCAGGACTGCAGGACCAAGGGAAGAAAGAATGCGGCCTTTGAGGGAAAGGCTCTGCGTCCTCGATGGCCAGCCAGACTAATGCACAGAGCACGGGAGTGCGTCAGCCAAATCAATTCTGTTACGAATTTGGAACAGAGGCTCCCATTTGTGGGATTCTTGGGGCCTTACTTCCATGACAACAGGTATGGAGGAGAAACTGCAGGACTCCTTGTCGCCGGAACCGCCTGTTGCCAGCGGTTTTTTGCAGTGTTACAAAAACGGAACAAGTTCAGCGGAGCGGACGAGATACGCTTGTGACACGTGCCTGCGCGGCGAAATAGCGCGTTCCTAACCTCCTGGTACCGACTGCACTGCAAAGATGTTGCCGGGCCTCAGTTAGGTCTTCGGAAGCAGCTTGCGGACGACGGGCGAGACCCTAGAACGCGTCAATCCCCGTAATGCTCTGCCCGATGATCAGCGAGTGCACGTCGTGGGTGCCTTCGTAGGTCTTCACCGATTCCAGGTTCATCATGTGGCGCATGATGGGGTAGTCGTCGGCGACGCCGTTGGCGCCGAGGATGTCGCGGGAGAGGCGGGCGCACTCGAGGGCCATCCAGACGTTGTTGCGCTTGGCCATGGAGATGTGCTGGTGCTCGACCTTGCCCGCATCTTTCAGGCGACCGACCTGCAGCACGAGCAGTTGCGCTTTGGTGATCTCGCTGATCATCCACGTTAGCTTGTCCTGTACGAGCTGGTGCGAGGCGATGGGCTGGTCGCGCCACTGCTTGCGCAAGATGGCGTATTGCAGAGCGCAGTCGTAGCAGGACATGGCCGCGCCGATCGCTCCCCAGGCGATGCCGTAGCGGGCTTGATTCAGGCACATCAGGGGCGATTTCAGGCCGTCGCTTTTCGGCAGCAGGTTTGACTCGGGAATACGCACGTCCTGCAGCGACAGCCCTGAAGTCACCGAGGCGCGCAGCGACCACTTGCCGTGAACGTCGTCCGAGGTGAAACCGGGGCGATCTTTTTCGACTAGAAAGCCGCGAATCTTGTCGTTTTCGTTTTCCACCTTGGCCCAGACGACGGCGACGTCGGCAATGGTGCCGGAGGTGATCCACATCTTTTCGCCGTTGAGAATGTATTCGTTGCCCACTTTGCGGGCGCGGGTACGCATG
>Ga0187890_10001248_pt1 | contig 18491 bp, 17 predicted proteins | sample June2016WEW_21_1_FD_133005 | JGI IMG/M metagenome (GOLD analysis project Ga0187890, IMG submission 133005) | Peatland microbial communities from SPRUCE experiment site at the Marcell Experimental Forest, Minnesota, USA - June2016WEW_21_10 | ecosystem: Environmental > Terrestrial > Soil >... | reverse complement strand
CGATAAGCGGTGCGTTCGGCCTCTTCCGCGACAAACTGTTCGGCAGGCCGAGGCTGGCCGCCCAAGCGCTCTTCCAGTTCGTCCACCCGCGCCGATAACGCGATCAGCGAATCCGAAAGCGGATCTTTGATGTCGTGCGGATCTGTGATCAGCACGCGTTCGCCATTCCGATAAACAATGTGCGCCGGTACTCCGACCACCGTCGAGTTAGGCGGCACATCGGAAAGCACCACCGACCCCGCCCCCACACGCGAGTTCTCGCCCACGGTGATGTTTCCCAGGATGTTGGCGTTATTGCCGACAAACACTCCATCGCAGAGCGTCGGATGACGCTTGCCGTGCTGCTTGCCCGTTCCGCCCAGCGTAACTCCCTGGTACATCGTCACGTCGCTTCCCACAATCGCTGTCTCGCCAATCACCACTCCGGTTGCATGATCGATGAACAGCCGCCGTCCCAGCAACGCGCCGGGATGTATATCCACCCCCGTATAGAAACGCCCTACCTGCGAGAGCATTCGCGCCGGCAAGCGGAGTTTTGCACCCCACAAAACGTGCGAGACGCGATGTAACCAGACTGCCCAGAGCCCTGGGTAGCAGAGGAAGACCTCAAGCCTGGACCGTGCAGCCGGATCGCGCTCCAGCACGGAGTCGATGTCTTCGCGAATGCGTGCAAAAAAATCCATAGCGGTCGAGCAAGTCTGGATCACGCCATCCCGTTACACGGCAATAGAAGTAAGTCGGGGCTCCGGCTTTGACAATCCCAAGATCGAAACACGAGTCTTCAGCCCCCGAGGTATGGCTTTGTTTAGATGCTATACCTCAAGGGCCAAATCCCCATGCGAGACACGTTGGCTTTGATCTCCGCAATGAGGCCCGACCAGTTACCGCGTCTCCAGTAACGCTTACACCGCGACCGCGATCTGCTCAGTCGGCAGAGCCAGCGCCTGTTGCCGCAAGCTCTCGAAGAGCACGCTCGAAAGATAGCGTTCCCCGAAGCTTGGCACGATAGCCACAATTGTCTTGCCGGCATTTTCAGGCCGCGCGGCCACCTTGAGCGCCGCGGCCACCGCCGCACCCGAGGAGATGCCCACGAACAGACCCTCCTTCTTGGGCAACTCGCGGGCCGTGGCGATCGCCTCGTCGTTCGAGATCTGGATGATCTCGTCGATCAGTTTGGTATCCAGCACGCCGGGAACAAAGCCCGCGCCAATGCCTTGAATTTTATGCGGCCCTGGTTTGCCGCCCGAGAGCACCGGGCTGTCGGTCGGCTCAACCGCGATTGCCTTGAACCCCGGCTTGCGCTCCTTGATGTATTTGCTGACGCCCGTTATGGTGCCGCCGGTGCCCACGCCGCTGATGAGAATGTCTACCTTACCGTCGGTATCATTCCAGATCTCTGGGCCAGTGGTTGCATAATGGATCGCCGGGTTCGCGGGATTGTCGAACTGCTGCAGGATAAACCCGTTTGGATTCTGGCTGAGCAGTTCATTGGCCTTGGAAATCGCGCCCTTCATGCCGTTTGGCCCTGGGGTCAGCACGAGTTCTGCGCCAAAGGCGAGCAGCAGCACACGACGCTCAAGGCTCATCGTCTCCGGCATGGTGAGGATCAGGCGGTACCCTTTCACCGCGGCGATAAACGCGAGACCAATGCCGGTGTTGCCGCTGGTCGGCTCAATCAGCACGGTCTTGCCGGGGGTAATCTTGCCTGCCTTCTCGGCGTTTTCGATCATTGCCAAGCCGATGCGATCCTTCACGCTTGACAGAGGGTTTTGGCTCTCCAGCTTCACAAGGACGGTTGCAGGCAACCCTTCCGCCATTTTATTCAGCCGTACCAGGGGGGTCTTGCCAATTAGTTCCGTTACATTCGCAGCAATGTGCGCCATTGATGATCTCCTCTTTCCGGGATTCAAAGCCCGGAGTATTCGCTTCATTTTTTGGGGTGCAATTTGGTGTGATTGTCGAGCTGTCGGGCGGGGAAGTCGGTGCGCGAATTTGGCGCACGTCACCGTCGCAACTGGCACCAGAGCGGTGTTAGCGACATCGACGCATGACAAGAGAATAGTACCAATTGCTCCGGATGGCAAGCTTGCGGTCCGCCAAATCGCTCACTGGCTGTCCTGAGGGAGCGGGTCTTGACTCCCCAAGTACTCCCACCAATCCTCAACCCGTATTTCGAAGCCCTGCCGAGATTCCGCTGATCGTCGCAGCAATGGCGCGATTCACCTCCGGCGTATTTTCGCCCGCCCGTTTCCGCCGCAGCATGTCAACCTGAATCAAATGCATCGGATCGACATATGGGTTGCGCAACTTGATCGACCGCGCCAGCACCGGATTTGACTCCAGCAACTCTTTCTGTCCGGTGACCGCCAACAAGGCTCGCACCGTCCGATGAAACTCCGCTTCGAACAGATCGTAAATCCGCTCCCGCAGCGTTCGGTCCTCCACCAATTCGGAGTAAAGCCGCGCCGTGGCCAGGTCCACCTTGCCCAGCGCCAGTTCTACATTTCTCAACAGGTCGATAAAGAATGGCAACTCGTGCGTCATCGTCTGCAACAGCTCCAGCGCACCTGGTCTCGCCAGGTACTCTTCCAGCGCATAGCCCACGCCAAACCATGCCGGCACCAGCAGACGCGACTGCGTCCATCCAAACACCCATGGAATCGCCCGCAAATCCGTCAACTTCGGCGATGAGTTCCGACGCGATGGCCGCGAGCCGATCTTTGCCTGTTCTAATTCGCCCACCGGCGTCGATTGCTCAAAGTAAGTTACAACCTCCGGGTCATCGAGAATATGCCTGCGGTAAAACTCAAACGCGATCCTCGATAACTCATCGAGTGCGGCCTCCCACTCCGGCTTCAACACTCCGGTAAAATGCCCCTCGGGATCGCGCGCATTCGGCCGGGCCAAGGCGTCGAGTGAAGCCGCGATCATCAACTCCAGATTCCGTTCCGCCAGCACCTCGTCGGCATATTTGAAGTTCAACACCTCGCCTTGTTCGGTGATGCGCAACTGCCCATCAAACGAATTCATCGGCTGTGCGAAGATCGCGCGATGTGTCGGCCCACCGCCACGTCCCACCGTTCCACCGCGGCCGTGAAAGAGTCGCAGCTTCACGCCACATTCGCGAGCCACCACATGCAGATCGCGATGCGCGCGAAAAATCTCCCACGTCGAGGTCAGCATGCCCCCGTCTTTGTTCGAATCCGAATAGCCCAGCATGACCTCCTGCCAGTTGTCCCAGGTCGCCATTAACTTGCGATAGTCCGCCCTGCTCCATAGTTCGCGGCAGACCTCAGGAGCCTTACGCAAATCCTCGATCGATTCAAAGAGCGGCACGGGCATTAGACCAGGGTCACGTCCCGCGCCCTCCACCGTCACGCCGCCCAACCGCGCCAGCCGCACCACAGCCAGCACATCTTCCACGGTCGAAGCGCCGCTGATGACGTATTGCCGAACAGCCTCCGGCGAGCAGCCGTTCTTGATCTCCGCGACCACGCGAAAGGTCTCGAGCACGTTCGCGGTCGCATCCGATAACTCGCCCGGCAGCGATTCAGCAGCCGTATCCGCGATCGCCTCTTTCAGTGCCGCCGCATGCACCAGCGCATGTTGTCGCATATCGAGCGTATGCAAGTGCAGCCCAAAGGTCCGAACCTGCAAGATCAGCGGATCGACAAGCGTCCGCGCAATCCTCAAACCATGATTTGCAGCCAGCGACTCACGCACCGTTTCCAAATCGTCAATGAAATCGAGAACCGAGCAATACGCCGGCAGGGCATTCGCGAGCTTGCCCAGCGTGTTGTCGACTCGCCCCAGGGTATACGGCATCACCGGCAACGCCGCGGCCGCCGCGCCCGGCTGCTCTGCCGCCTTATCCAGCGTGCGCCGAAGACGCGCCTTGAGGCAGATCGCAAATCGCCGGTAATACTCAAACTCGTATTGTTGCTCAAATGCCTGCGCCTCGGGGGTATGCACCAACGCGACATAAGCCTCCAGCCTGCGCATCAACGCATCGCTCACGCCGATCTGTTGCGCGCTGGTCGTCAGCAGATCGATCATCTCGTCAAGCTGCCGTTGGTAGTAGAGCAGCAGGTGCCCCCTCGCCAGCCGGATCGCATCGCGCGTCACGGCCGGAGTTACAAAGGGATTGCCGTCCCGGTCGCCGCCTATCCACGAGCCGAACATCAGCACCTGCGGCAGCTCGAGCGTCTCCATCTCCAGGCCGTACGCAGACCTGAGCGCCTCGGCAATTTCGCGATAGAGGCTTGGCAGCGTTGCGAAGATCGAGACGTCATAGTAGTCCAGACCCATCTTCACTTCGTCATAAACGGTCGGCCGCCGCGAGCGCACCTCGTCGGTCTGCCACAGGCTGGTGATCTCCGCGCGGATCCCATCTTCAAGCCACGCCATCTCCTGCTCGGGGACTGGAATCCGGTCCAGGGCAGCGAGATACTCCCCAATCCGCCGCCGCTTGAACATCACCGATCGCCGCGCCACTTCAGTGGGGTGCGCCGTAAACACCGGCACAATCAGAATGCGTCGCAGCCACTCCAGTGCCTCCTCAGCCGTGATGCCCACGCGCTTCATCTCGCACAGGGTTCCCACCAGCGAGCCGCGTTGCCGCCTTGCATCGCCGCTCATATGCAGAGCCGTGCGCCGCCGCTTGCGATGGTTTGTCTCCGCCAGATTGATCAGTTCAAAATAAAAGGCAAAGGCCCGCGTCAGCAGAATGGCCCGCTCCACCGGCAGCGAATGTACCAGTTCGAGCGCTGTAGCCGCGTGGCGAGCGGCTTCCTCATGCTGTCCCCGCGCCTCTTCGTCGCGCCGCCGGATCGTGCCCTGCCGCAGCGCCTCGACATGTGCGAAGAGATCCACGCCAGCTTGCTCGCGCAGCACTTCGCCCAAGAGCATCCCCAGCGAACGCACATCGCGCCTGAGCGGAGCCTCCTTCAGCTCGCCAGTTTGCGCTTCCAGTTCCGCCAACCGCAGTGACCAACTCTCAGGATTCCACAATAGTGCCATCGTCCCTTCATTATGCACGACGGCCAGCCTATGCCTCTTTGTTCACGCGTGTTGTTTCGTAGCGCAGGCCTCCAGGCCGGCTGTCGCGCGGACGTCCGCGCCTGCGCACTCTCTCTCGCGTACCCTCCCTCGTGCCTCTACCCCGTCTTATTTACTCTCTCCCATTTGATACGCGTTGACGTCTCATGCGGGCTCTCTCCCGAAGGGAGAGAAGGATAATAGCCCAGGGCAAGCAAAGCGCAGCCCTGGGACCAGAATCACAAAGAACCAAGAGCCCCGGAGGGGCGCAGCGAAATACGCCGACAAACCGTCATTTCGCTCACCCCAACGTACCTGTCATCCTGAGCGAAGCGCAGCGAAGTCGAAGGACCCGCGTTTGCTTTTTACGCTCATCAAATCTCAGGGAGCATTGACAGCAAAAACCCGAATCGTTCCACCTTGATCGTAAGGCCATGTAACCAATCCGCCGGTTGAAGGAGTGATGAGGAAGTGCCCGTCCGGACTGAATGCGACGGACCCACACCCAAGGTCCGAGACCTTTTGGTGGTCAATGGTCTTTCCCGTGCTGACATCAATCAGGTACACGGTTCCGGTGCCGTAAATACCCACGGCAACCAGTCGTCCATCGGGACTGAATGCAGGTCGTGATACGTAACCACCCCCGCCTCCAGGGGCGAGCGACTGAAGCCTGGTCTGATGCTGTACGTCCCAAATCTGGAGACCGCCTGAATCAGTTCCGGTCGCAAGTAAACTACCATCTCTATTGAAGGCCAACCCACATACGTAACTGCCGAATCCCTGAAGCACTGCTATCCGTTTACCCGTCATCATGTTCCACAGGGTTACGACATTCCAATGACCCGCTGCTAAGGTCGCACCGTCAGGGCTGATTGCAACAGAAAACGCGCCATAGCGTCCAAATGCGCTTAGCTGTTTGCCGGTGGCAAGTTCTATGACACGAATACCGGGACGTCGAATTCCCCTGCCAGGAACTGACTCGGCAACATAGCGGCTATCCGGACTGAATGTATAGCCCGAATTTACTTTGTCCCCCAGCGTAACTAGCGATTTGCCGGTCTCCATCTCGCCTACGCCATGAGAAGTTGCGTAGTATTTCCAATCGCGAGAGACAGTCTCGGGCTCAACCGCCAATTTCTTGATCAAATGCCCCTCCGGAAAGCTCCACAAGGTCAGATTGCTCGGAAAGGTACCGTTGTCTAGCGCAATTGACCCGTCTGAGGCAACCATCGTGCCATCCGGACTGAACGCCACAAAGCTCATCCAGCCCCATTTGTCCGTCTGCCAACCGACACCGATCTTCTTCAGGAACTTCAGCGCATGGGGTTCACTGTGAGAGACCGTCGGCACAAGGAACAGAGCAATGATGAAAACTGCATTTCGGAGGTTCATACAGCGTAGTTTAGGTGGGTCAGTCTTTCCTTGCAAGACAATCTGAGTACCCCAGGTCCTGATTCCCGGATAGGTAAATCCTTAATCTGCGCAATGACGTGATTCACTGTCTCTGCACGAAGCGCTCTCCCTTGTGCTGTGAGCCGTAGTCTCTTGCCAGTTTGCAGGCGCGCAGCTTTCCGCTCTCGTAGAACAAAACGCCGGGATCGACGCCGCGAAGCGAGGCGATGAGGCCTCCCGCCGCGCAGGGTACGCCCCGTACGATCTGGTCTCCCGCCAGAGAGCAGACCTTCAACTTGCCGCTGGGATAGAAGGTCACGACAGCCGCTTCACCGGAGCCGAGGAAACTTCCGCCCCGGCAAGTCATGGCCAGAATCGGCGCATCATGGCTCATCTGAATAAAATTCGGCGTGCCATCAGGGTTGAGCGCGATATAAGTTCCGGCGGGTATGCTCGCCTCGCCGAAGGCAGTCTCCCGCGTGACCGTGCAGCGGTTCAAGCGCCCGTCGTCAAAAAACCATGCAAAGCCCTTGGCGCAGGAATAACCCTGTATTTCAGTCGGATGGTCGAGTGTCTTGCGAGTTACGTGGTGTGGATCGACGGCCCACGCCATGTTGGACAGGACACACAAAGGTAAAGCAAGAGATAGGAAACCGATTACGCCGTTCTTGCACACTGGAAACGTCAATTTGGATTTCATTCGCATCGATCCTTTCGCGAAGTCAAAGCTTGAGCCATCTATGACTATTTATCCTTGTGAAGAGCAAAGGCTATATTTCCGATAATCACGAGTGCTATGCCGGCAATCACCGCACCTTTATCAAGATTGAAGCCTTCGCCGTCATCATAACTCCTTCCCGATGAGTCGGCCGTTTCGAAACAGCGTAGATGAAGTTCGATCGGTTCTCGTGAGATCATCTGGTTGACGCGGATCTCCATCTCTCCATCCCGATGCCTGCGGTGCGATCCGCGCACAACAAGATCCACGATGCCGGCCACGGGCACCCCCGCGTGGATCATGGGTGCTCCGGCCAGGACAACATCCTTGTCCACCACAAATTGAACCGCAACGCCGGCCCTTGCCTTGGCGAAGCTGGTAGGCCCTGGCGCCAACAGTTCGATCTTCGTGTTCGCAGGCAAGGTCACGTACACGGGCGCCGGAGCGGGTCGTTGCGACGGCGCGGAAGAAGGCGAGGCTGCCTGCGCGATCTGCTGCGCCGCCAGCAACGGACAGAGCACGAAGCAAAGCGAAGTCTGAAGTAGAGGGTATGCCACAGGAACTCCTCGTTTGGCTTACAAGGATCGATGTTAGGCGTGAGTTATTCCTAGCGGGGAAGCGATTGGGACACTTTCGCAAGTGTCACAGCGCTCAGGCGGAGGCCGAGACTCGCTCTTCCCGCTGGCGCAAGCCGGCGAGTGTAGGCTCGTCGAGCAGCGTGAAGCGCAGTGGGAACGCACCCTCAGGCAGCGCCAGGGCGGTGACAGCATCGCAGACTACGCCGGAGGTGGCCTCGAGACCGAGCTTCCACCCCGGTTGTGTTGCATCGCGCACCAATAGGCTCTCCGGCGGCAGGCCGGCAGCGATCAGCAGTGTCTGAGCAATGCGCTGGAACTCCTTCCAGCGCGACGCAATTCCGACTAACTCGCCGGCGTGTTCGGGCATGTAGCGCTGTAAGTGCGCCATCAATTCAAGCGAGACCGGATGCACTTGCAGCACCGTCAGCTCGGTTCCTGCGGGCAGCAGCTTGCGCACGATCTCGGCTTTGCTGGGCACGGTGACGGGCATCGAGCCCTTGAGCAATCGAGGCTCGGCGCATTCCTCAGGCGCGCATTCAGTCACGGGCAGAGCAAGCGCCTGCTCCATCTCATGAATAACGATGCGTCGCAGCTCGGGGTCCGGGTCGATCACCAGCCATTTTGACGGCGGCGTCAGCGCCAGCCAACGGCGCAGCCTCTCTCGCACAACTGATTCTGCCACGCCGTTCTTGCGCGCAGCGGCCACCAGATCGCCGATCAGTTGATCGACGGCATATTCGGCGGCCAGCTCCGGCGAGAGCGGCGCGGAGGGCCGGTTAGCGCGCACATAAACGCCGCTGCCATGGCGGAACTCAAGCCAACCCTCCCGCTCCAGTTGCTTATAGGCCGTGCTGGCCGTGTTGGGATGAATGCCAAAGCGCCGCGCCAGTTCTCGCGTGCTGGGCAGCCGTTGGTTGGGCAACAACTCCTGACAGAGAATGCCGAGGATAATCTGCGTTGCCAACTGCTCGCGTAGGGAGACTTCGCCGGTGCGATTGAGCCAGAGCCGCATAATTTCTCAGCTATCTCCTTATGAACAACACTGGTTTGGGTCCGTGGATTCCCAGGCCCGAGAATCCCGACCTGGGGCACCGGGCTTCTTGTGCCCGTAAATCGCCAGCAGTGCAGCCAGCAGCAACAGGATGGCTCCGAGCACCAGCAGGCTGCCTTCGGGGCCGTCTGTGCCGCCGCTCCAGAGCTTGTTGCCAACAGGACTGGTGCTGAGAAGATGGCCCCTGGCTGTGAGCCCGCTGTCGGCTGTGCCATAGAAGTAAGTCTCTGCCCAGTCCCACGCCGAGTGGCAGCCGATAGCCCACCAGGCCGAGCCGGTCACGCGCACACTTACACAAAAGACAAAGCCGATGAAGGCCGCTGCAAGAATGCCAATCCAGGTTTCACCCGAGTTAGTGGTGTGGATATATCCGAAGAAGGTCGAAGTTACCCATGCCGCCTGCCAAAACCCCGCCCCCTCGATCTTTTTCAAGTGCAGCACCAGACAGGGAACGAGGCCCAGCAGCGCGACGGCGTAAAGTCCCCGGACGCCGTTGTCCCCGGCCTCCGGCATTAGACGCAGCCAGATCGCAGCTAAGATGGAAGCACCGTTTCCGTTGGCCCTCAGCAGCAGATCCAGGCAGAGAGAGCCGACCATCGCCAGTGCCCACCAGAAATTGATGCCGCGGGTCAGGGTGAATTGCAAATAGCAGCGAAACGCACCCTCTTCGAAAAGCGCGACGAGAATAAAAACCGCGGCCCATGCGGCTGCATAGAATAGAATTCGTTTCCCTGACAATCCGGCGTGTCCAAAGCGCAGCCAGCCGCCCAGTGCCAGTGCCCCCACCAGAATCGAAAGCGCCACAAAACCCGCAGCCATACCTTCGAAGAAGTGAGCAAGCGACCGGCGCCCCGTGAGGTTGTAATCAAGGATGCGCCGATCTTCCATGATCGAGAGCAGGGCCATTGCCCCGGCCAGCGCGAGCAGTGGTATCAGCTCTCCAACAAGCGCAAAGCTGGGCGAGAATTCGAAGTTCGCGATCGCGGGATCGAGGCCGATCACCACGGTTCCAACGATCAGAGTGAAGAGGCGGTAGAGCAGCGCAAAGATCAGCAGCGACCAGCCGGTGCGCAGACCCTGGCTGCCGGCAAGAACCCAATAAAGATCGTGGACCTCGCGCTCTTTAGAAGATGTCGGCTCGAGATGACTTTCATTACTCCCGGCGGCCCCCGCCGGCGGCGCCTCAGGCAGCGGCGGGCGACTCTCCGGGTGCGCGGAATGCATGGAGCCTCCTTCAAATCGACACAAAGATGCTTTGTGCTGGATTCTACTAGAGGGACGATGAATCACGGGTCGCGAAGTTTCGCCGGCAAGGTAACTCTAGTCGTCGCGCAGTGCCACCATAGGGTCGATGTGTGCTGCGCGGCGTGCCGGGATCCAGCTTGAGACCAGGGCAACGGCAGCGATGGCCGCTGTGATGCCGCAGAAGACAATCGGATCGTCGGGGCGAACGCCATAGAGTAGATTGGCCACTCCATGCGCCAAGGCGAAGGCCAGCAGCAGTCCCGCACACAATCCTGAACCCGTGAGCCAAGAGGCACGGCGCATCACCATGCTCATGATGTCGTCGCGTTGCGCGCCCATGGCCAGCCGGACGCCGATCTCGCGCGTACGCTCTGCGACCAGGTTGGCCATCACGCCAAAGATGCCGAGGGCGGACAGCAGCAGTGCGGTCAATCCATCAAAGCCCAGCAGCGCCGCTACGTAAAACATGCCGGTCATCTCTTCATGCGTGTACTGAGCGTAGGTTTCAAGCAGGTTCAATGGAAGCGCAGGATCGAGGGCAGCAAGCGTTTTGCGCGCTGCCGGTGCCAGGTCCAGCGGATTGCCCGCGGTGGTGATGGCGTAAGTGATGTTGTTGGGCGGCACTTGCGCAACGCTCATGTAGACGGCGGCGGGACGCTGCTTCAGCCACAAGGAGTAAGTGGTTTCCTCAACCACTCCCACCACGGTAAGCCAAGGAGTCTGACCGTTCCCCGACGCACCCAGGCGGATGTGCTTGCCCAGAGGATTCTCGCCGGGAAAATAGTGCGACGCAAAAGAGCGGCTGATCACGGCCACGGGCTGCGAGCGCAGGTCGTCGCTCGAACTGAAGAGACGACCTGAGATGAGCGGAATGTGGAACGCGTCAAAGTATCCCGCGCTCACCGGCAGCCGCAGCGCGGTCCGGGATTGGCCTGGGGCGAGCGGACGGTTTTCAATCTGCGCTTCGTCAACCCAGCCATCGTCGCTGTGGGGCAAGGCGCCGGTCACCTCGGCATGCACGACGCCCGGCAGTGCGCGCAGCCCGTCCAGGCTTTGCTGGTACCAGGCTGCGAGCTTCTGCGGCGTGTCGTAGCGCACCTCCGGTGGATTGACCCTGAAAGTAAGAGTATGTTCCGGATTGTAGGAGTCGTTCTGGTGCAGCATTCCCAACATGCCTTTGGACATGAGGGCTGCGCCAATCACGAGCGCGACCGCCAGCGCGACTTGAGTAACGGCCAGGAGGTTTCTGAATTTGTGGCCGCGGCCTGTTCCCAGCACGGCGCGCGAACCGGTCTTGAGCTGATTCACCAGATTGATGCGCAGCGCCTGCAATGCCGGTGCAAATCCAGAGACGATGCCTGCCATAACCGCCAGCGACAAGGAGTATGCCAGCGCGCGGCCGTTCAGCGAGATGTTGGACCATCCGGCCATGAAGCGAGCCACTCGTTCGGGCATTGTCGCCTCAGTGATGCGCAGGTCGGCGATGGCAAACAGTACGCCGCCCGCACCGCCCAGGAGCCCGAGCAGAATACTCTCGGTGAGCAACTGCCGCAGCAACCGGAAGCGGCTCGCGCCGAGCGCAGTGCGCATGGCGATTTCAGGCCGTCGAGCAATGCCGCGAGCGAACTGTAGATTGGCGATATTGGCGCAGACAACCAGCAGAACGAACAGCGTGGCGCCCTGCATCAGGTCGAAGTAGAGCGGTGTGTACGGGCCGTTGATATCGGCCAGCAGCGTTGCCACCCTCACCTGCCAGCCCTGGTTCGTCTCAGGATGGGCGCTGCCCAACTGGGTTGCGATGGTGTTCAAATCGGCCTGCGCCTGGCCTGGTGTAACTCCTTTGCGCAATCGGCCCACCACGAAAAAACCGTGCGAAGAACGGTTGGCAAGCTGTGCATCCGTGGGCGCGAAAGGTAGATACAAGTCGGCGGTCGATGGATATTGCATGGCCTTGGGCATTACGCCGACAATCGTGTAGGCGTGCTGATCCAATTCGATCTCGCGCCCCACAATCTGCGGCTCGGCCGCAAAGTGCGCCTTCCAGAATGCATACCCCAGCACAGCCACCCTGTTGGCGCCCGCTCGCGCCTCGCTCTCATCGAAGACCCTGCCTAAAAACGCATGGGTCTGCAACACTTTGAAGAAAGACGGAGAAGTATTTTCCGCCGACACTTGCGAAGCATCGCCGGCCCCGGTCAAAATCATGCGGGAGTCGCTGTAGACGGCGAGGTCTTCAAATGAGCGGCTTTGGCGCTGCCAGTCGGCAAAGTCCGCCAGCGCAACCAGGCGGTCGTCTCCGTGTTCCTTCTGTTCGTAGACGACGACAACGTGCTTCAGGTCCGGAACGGCGAGGGGGCGGAACATGACCGCATCCATAATGCTGAACTGAGCAGTATTGACCCCGATGCCTATAGTCAGCGTCAGCACTGCGGCCAGAGTCAGGCCCGGCGATTGCCGCAACTGTCGTATTGCATAACGCAGATCCTGAAGCAAGGTGTGCATGAGGTTCCCCGCTCTCCCGGTCCCCTTTTGTCTTTCGCTTGAGGACTGACCCTGGAGATTGCATTTTCCCGGCCAAACTACGCGGTTTCTGAACCCTTGATAAGAAATGGCTTAGATAGCACGCGTTCACGCTTAATGCAGCTTGCGCGTTCACTATTGAATCCGACTGTTCGCAAACGAACAGTTACGTTTGCCTCTGCAAACGCGATGAAAAACATCGCGCCGCCTTGACACAACGAGCTGTTCCCTTGATGCTAAACAGTTCCGGCAGTTCGGCTTTCCGGCGCAGAGGGGCGGCAAGGTTTGCGCGTACGCGTTTTTTACCACGATAAATGTTTCGACGGAGCCTGCTCCGCCTCGCTCTTCACTCGCTTCCATCGCGAATGCGTTACCGCCGATGCCAGCTATGAATATCATGGCCTGGTGCATCGCGCCGGTGCGCTCTTTGACGAGAGCGAGTTTACCGGCGACGAAAACGCTATTGTGGACTTCAAGTACTCCGCATCGCCTCGGATTACGTGGTGGTTCGACCATCATCTGTCGGCGTTTCTTACCCCGCAGGACAAGCAGGATTTTCTGGACTATCAGCAAAAACAGGCCCCGCCGGGATGCAAGTTCTTCGATCCCGATTACACCTCCTGCACCAGTTTTCTGGCGCACATCGGGTCGACTAAATTCGGGTTCGATACCGCGCCCGTCGCCGAGCTGATTCACTGGGCCAACATTGTCGACGGAGCGAAATACGAGAGCCCCGAAGCAGCAGTCGAGATGGCCGCTCCGGCGATGAAGCTGACGCTGATCATCGAGTCTTCGCAGGACGACGCGTTTATTCCACGTCTCATACCGTTGCTCACGGAGATGCCGCTCGCCGAGGTTCTTGCTCAGTCATTTGTAGCTGGACTGCTGCCGCCGCTGCTCGAACGCCACCAACAATCTCTGGCGCTGATTCGCAGCCGAAGTGAAGAGCGGGACGGAACCATCTTCTTCGATATCAGCGATCAGCCGCTCGAAGGCTTCAACAAGTTCATTCCCTACTATCTTCATCCCCAGGCCGTTTATTCGATCGGTCTTTCGAAGTCCAGCTTTCGCACCAAAGTTTCTGTTGGCTCGAATCCCTGGACCAAAGCCGATCCGGAGAAGATGGTCAACCTGGCCAAGATCTGCGAGCGCTATGGCGGCGGCGGTCACGCCCGCGTCGGAGCGATCAGCTTCCCAGCCGACCAGACAGACAAGGCGCGCGTTGCGGCCGCCGAGATCGTGGCCGAGTTGCGTGCGAAGAATCCGCTGGCTTGAGCATCTTTAACTTTGGGTCAGCGTGGGCTACTATGTAGCACAGAGGTGTTTCATGCCGGCCAATGCCGTTGTCCGTGCCAGAATTGATGCTCGTGTAAAAGAAGAAGCCACCGCAATCTTTGCCGCCGCGGGTCTGACTCTCTCCGACGCTTTTCGCATGATGCTCATGCGGACGGTGGCCGAGCGCGCCCTTCCCTTTGAGCCGCTCATGCCCAACGCTGAAACTGTGGAAGCCATGAAAGCAACGCGTCGCGGCGAACTGGTCAAAGTGGGCAGCGTCGAGAATCTTATGTCCGATCTCCATGCGGACGATTAGCCGCACCAGCCGGTTTAAGAAAGATTACAAACGCGAGACGAAAGGTGCGCATCGGGCGACACTCGACGCTGACCTGATGGCTGCCGTCACCCTGCTGGCGAAAGATAGCCCGCTGCCGGAGTAATTTCGCGACCATCAGCTCGCCGGCGAGTGGGCAGACCATCGTGACTGCCACATCAAGCCAGACCTGGTGCTGGTCTATAGGGTGCCCGACGCTGAGACGCTGGAGTTAGTCAGGCTCGGCTCGCATAGCGTGTTGAGCTTGTAGGCTCCGTTGAGTCAGCAGATTCCAAACCTGGGCCCGCCCGAAACTATCTGCACATTCGTAACTAGTAGCGCATGACGACGCCTCGTTTTAAGGGCACCTAACCGTCTTATTTCGTGGTTCCTGTGCGCCTTCGAGTTGCATTCCTTGGTTCGCGTTTCTTGCGGTTTGTCAGATAGTTTTCAGGGTAGGATTTGGGAGTTTTCGTTTGGCATCCAACTTTTCACTTGACAATTATGGTTCGCGTACCCGAAGGTAACATACAACGTGGTGCTACGGAGCACCGCGGGGCCCTTGCTCTGGCGCTCCGCACACCACTTATGGCAACGACCCTGGTTAGCGTAGTACCGCGCGAAGTTGTGCGCTGCATGTTTGCCGACTGCAAGTTGATGCAGTTCAGGCCGAGCAGCTCCCTATGCAGAAGATGCCATAGACCCCTGGACGCTGAGGAGTCTGCACGGCCCGGCCCCACGCCGGCGGAACCCCCCTCCATTGATCCTTCGACCGAAGCCGGGTTGAAGGTGGCCGGACAGGTGAAGGAGATCCGTCGCGCGCGCCATCTCAGCCAGCGCCAACTGGCCGGACGCATGCAGGTGCCTCGCACCTACATCTCCAAGATCGAGAACGGCAAAGCCATTCCCACTCTGCACTCGCTGGAGCGGCTGGCGGCGGCTCTCGGCGTGGATGTGCGCCAGCTTGTGCGCGACACCCGCAGTCTGCGCGATGAGGAAGTGGCGTCGATGCTGGCCGATCCATTCCTCCTCGAGATTGCCACGCTGCTGCCGTCGCTCGAACCGCTGCACCGATCGTTGTTCTTTGGCGCCGTGCGGGATATGGCCACAGGGCACCGGCGCATCGCATAGCGAGCTGGGACCGTTTCCAACCGGGTCGTGCGGTGAACCGGTTGCCGCGTCCGCAGGTGGCGCGACTCCGCGTCTTCAACCTTTGACATGGGACAATTGCGGCGTGTGGGCGCTTGTGCTAGGGTCGAGGATGCAGCGCCTCGCTTCGCGGCGCCACCAGGAACCCGTGCCGCAGTTGAGGCAAACCCCTAGAGGCGAATCCTTTGATTCCTGTCGAAATGTTGCGTATCGATGAGTTGACCGCCGAAGAGCGTGCGGTCTACGCAACTCTTAAGCCGGAGCGTTTGCCGGCGCATGTGGCCATCATCATGGATGGAAATGGCCGCTGGGCGAGCCATCGACTGCTCAAGCGCTTCCTGGGCCACCAGCAGGGAGCCAATAGCGTACAGTTGGTCACCGAAACCGCTTCGCGCATCGGTTTGCCATGGCTGACTCTCTATGCATTTTCACTGGAGAACAATCTGCGCCGGCCGCGCGCCGAAGTCAACTTCCTCATGCGGCTGCTCAGGACCTACCTTGAGAGCAACCTGCAGCGAATGATGGACAACAACGTCCGCATGAAGTATATCGGGCGCATTCACGAGTTGCCTGTCGAGGTCCAGGAGAAGATGCGCTGGGCGCAGGAGGCCACAGCGCGCAACACCGGCACCACGCTGACCTTGGCGCTGAATTACGGTGGCCGTTCGGAACTGGTGGACGCGTTCCGCTCGCTGGCGGTGGAGATGAAGCAAAAGCACTTGACCCCGGAGCGTATCACCGAAGAAGACATTCACCGCCATCTCTATACGGCGCACATGCCGGACCCCGATCTGCTCATCCGGACCTCAGGCGAGATGCGACTGTCGAACTATCTGCTGTGGCAAGTCGCTTACACCGAGATTTTCGTTACCGAGCGGCTGTGGCCCGACTTCCGCGGAATCCATCTGCTTGAAGCCATCGCCGACTTCCAACGCCGGGATCGCCGGTTTGGCGGCCTGGGCGTGGGTTGCGGAGAGGTGGAAGAAGATCCGGAACGGATCAAGATAGTAGCGAGTTGAGTACTTTGGTTCGCTTGGTAGGCACTTTTCGTAGACCACTGCATGGACATGATGCTAGTTTCTGACGAGGAAATGCAGGTGGGGGATTTTACATTGAAAAGCACTTTATTGAAAATCGAAACGTCGGCCGTGTCACAGGCGGCTAAACAAGAGAATCCATCGGTAAAAACAAAGCGGTTAACCCAGCAGTCGCGCTTCTGGCTCAAGGAAGCATTAGCCCAGCGTGGCGAGTCGGCGGCCTTCCTTCATTGGCTGGGCACAGACAGCGGAAAGCACGCCTGAAATCCATCCCCGTTCGGTCCGACGGGGAAGTCCGTAACGATCGAAATCCATGGTTCCATGGTCTCGATGCCAACATACCCCGCTCCAGCGGTGTATGCTCACCTTTGGCATGAAACGCATTATTACCGCACTTATCCTGATTCCCATGGTCCTGGTCATGGTATTTCTGGGGCCTAAGGAACAATGGCTTTTTACGTCGGCCGTAGCGGTCGTTGCAGCGTTAGCCGCAAACGAATTCCTCTCCATGGCGAAGAAGTCCGGGGCGAGCCCGCCGCGTATTGCGGTGCTGATCGCTATCTTCGCGCTCTTTGCCGGCAACTTCGCGTGGCCCGATCAGACGGCTGCCATTCTCGGCATGCTGAGCCTCGCTCTGCTGGTTTATTGCACCTTTTCCCGGCCGGTTGAACAGATGATGGCCGACGTCTCGACCTCCATCTTCTGCCTGCTCTATCTCGGATTTACCCTGATCGCCCTTCCCGCCCTGCGCGAGCAGACGAATGGCCCATCTCTCGTGGCCTTCCTGCTCTGCGCGGTCTGGGCCGGAGACTCCACTGCTCTCTATGTTGGGCGTGCCTGGGGAAGGCACAAAATGGCCCCCAACCTGAGTCCCAACAAGACCTGGGAAGGCACGCTGGGCTCGGTTGCCGGCAGCCTGCTGGCAACTTGCGGCCTGCTCGGACTGGCACATCTGCTGGCGACGCAATGGGATTCGGCCGTGCTCTCTTACCCCGAGGATGTGTGGTATTGGCTGGGTCTGGCCGTGGTGGTGAATGTTGGTGCGCAGGTAGGAGACCTGGTCGAATCCGCGCTCAAGCGCTCGGCAGGGGTCAAGGATTCGGGCTCGCTGCTGCCCGGCCACGGAGGCGTTCTGGACCGCATCGACGCCCTGATCGTGGCCGCCCCGGCGCTGTGGTACGCCCTGGTAATTCATCAGTGGTTCTGACGTCAGGATCACAGATTCGATCAAAATTGGCGCGTAATGACCTGGAGGGTTGTTTATGCACCAGGCTTCCATCGTTGTCAAACTCGACTCCGAGGTTCAAGCTCGTCTGGCGGCCTTGGCGGATGATCGCAAGCAGCCTGTTTCCGAAGTAGCTGCGGAGGTCATCTCCATGTACCTCGCGCCCGATAGTTGGGAGCACAAGCATATCCGTGCCGGTCTGGCTGAGTTGGAAGCGGGCCAGGGTGTATCGAACGAGCGCGTGATGGAGTGGCTGGACAGCTGGGGTACGGAGTGCGAGTTGCCTGCGCCGAAATGAAGATTCGCTGGTCGCCCACAGCGGTTTCAGATCTCGTATCGATCCGCAACTACATCGCCCAGGATAATCCTCGGGCGGCGCGAAAGGTCCCGAATCGAATCAAGCAATCGATCAGTCGTCACATCGACTTTCCCTTATCGGGTAAAGCGGGTCGAGTGCCGGGGACACGCGAAATCGTCATTCCAGGAACTTCCTACATCGTCTCTTACACGGTTCAAAGTCAGGAAGTGCTGATTGCAGCCGTGCTTCATGGAAGACAGAATTGGCCGGAGTCATTTCCCGGAGTCATTTCTCTGACCGTTTCATTGGCGACTGAGACCTGGGGCTCCCCGCGATCGCCCGAGCGATAATTAGAGTACGAGGAAAACATAAACATCTTGAAGCGACTCGCCATACTCGGCTCCACAGGCTCCATCGGTCAAAGCACCCTCTCCATCGTTGAACAGTTTCCCGAACGCTATTCTGTCGCCGCGCTCGCCGCCGGACGCAACCTCGACGAAGCCTTTGCACAGGCCGTTCGCTGGCGGCCTCAGATCGTCTCGTTAGCCACTGAAGAGCTAGCCGGCCAGCTTGCGACCAAGCTTAAACAAGCAGGCGTTACGGGCATCGAATGCGTCCACGGAACGGTGGGGACAATCGACTGTGCGACCCTT
>Ga0187890_10001247_pt1 | contig 18504 bp, 22 predicted proteins | sample June2016WEW_21_1_FD_133005 | JGI IMG/M metagenome (GOLD analysis project Ga0187890, IMG submission 133005) | Peatland microbial communities from SPRUCE experiment site at the Marcell Experimental Forest, Minnesota, USA - June2016WEW_21_10 | ecosystem: Environmental > Terrestrial > Soil >... | reverse complement strand
CGGCTGGCCCGGGAGGAAGGGGTGCTGGTCGGTATCTCCTCCGGCGCGGCAGTCTGGGCCGCGGTCCAGGTCGCGCACCGGCCGGAGAACGCCGGGAAGCTGATCGTGGTCGTGGTTCCCGACTTCGGTGAGCGGTACCTGAGCACTCCGTTGTTCGCGGACTTGGGGGACTAGCGGTGCTCTCTGTGCTGCGCGCGGACCTGCGGGCGGCCAGGGAGCGCGATCCGGCCGCGCGCAGCAGCGCGGAACTGGTGCTGTGCTACCCCGGGCTGCACGCCGTCTGGGGGCACCGGACCAGCAGCTGGCTGTGGCGACACGACCGCACCCTGCTGGCCCGGTGCTGCTCGTCGCTCACCCAGCGGCTCACCGGGGTGGACATCCACCCGGCCGCCGTCCTCGGTCCCGGGCTGTTCATCGACCACGCCATCGGGGTGGTGATCGGGGAAACGGCGGAAGTCGGCGCGGACGTGACCATCTACCACGGGGTCACTCTCGGCGGCAGCAGCCTGAACCGCGGCAAGCGGCATCCCACGGTCGGGGACCGGGTGACCATCGGGGCCGGCGCGAAGGTGCTGGGCCCGATCACGGTCGGCCACGACAGCCGGATCGGCGCCAACGCCGTCGTGGTCAAGCCGGTGCCGCCCGACTCGGTCGTGGTCGGCGTGCCCGGCCAGGTGATCATGCGCAGGCACGCCCGGACCGCGGCGGCGCCCGCGGATCTTGACAACGCCCTGCTGCCCGACGTGGTGGGCGTCAGCCTGCGCACGCTGCACGACCGGATCGAGGAGCTGGAAGCGAGGATCGACGGGAACGGGGCCGCCCCGCTGCGCGCGGCGAGCCCGCGTCCAGCGGGGGAGCGCCCGGCTAGCACCGAGGTCTGGTACGAGCAGGACTTCTCGATCTGACCGCCGGTAACCGGGCCAGGGCCCGGAGGTAGCCGAAGTTCAGCGTAATCATATGGCTACTCACTGCATCAGGGCATCTCGTGATGACTGGGGGCCCTAGCCGCGGAATCTCGGTAAGTGCTTCCGGGGGTCGTCCGGGAGCTTGTCATAGTCGCCGAGCCCTGCCTTGACCCAGTTGGTAAACGCAGCCCACAGGGCGGCGGAAACATGCATGATCTCTTCATCGTCGGCGGGGTGATGCACGTCTACTGACCCCGGGTGCAGGGGGCACTTCACCACGCTGAGCCCAGCGGGGGGAATGTTCCTGCTGGCGTGCTCGATGCGGTTGTCGGTCATGCCACATCCCCCCTCGCGCCTGTCTCGCTGGTCGCCGTCGTGGCATCCCTGGGCGCGGATGTGCTGGGCGGAGTCGCGGCGGGACCCGCGGCTGGGGTGATGCCCTGTCTCGTGCCTGTAGCGGCGGACGAGTAGGCCCTCCGCGCGAGCTGGTCATCCCGGTCCATGAGAGTCTGCAGCATGGCGGGGCTCTCGGCGTTGATGTAGTGCTTGTGATCGGCGTGGAGCCGCGCGCACCAGACGCCAGCTCCGATCGCCGTGGGCACGAGCCACGTCTCCCAGAACTCCCCGTACGCCACGCTGAGCTGATCCAGGAGTTCATCTGCGTGCGTGTGCATCGGCGCCACCTCTCAGCCGGGTCCACTTGCCCGGTCCTGCCGACACTATACAGGTGCTTCCCATAGCTATGCATCGGCACTTAGTGACTCCCGTGTCTTTGCGCAGGTGGGAGGTGGTTTACGGTGATCGCGTGGAAGATCGTCCGGTGTTCGACGCGGCCAGCGCGGAGCCCTTGTACGTGCAGGTGGCCGACTACATCGAGGGCCACGTGAAGGCCGGGAAGATCGCGCGCGGCCAGCGGCTGCCCTCAGAGCGCGACATGGGGGAGTACTACGGGGTTGCGTATCAGACCATTCGCCGGGCGATGCGTGAGCTCCGGGAGCGGGGACTCGTGGAATCTGTCCTCGGCAAGGGCACATTCATCACCAAGAAATAAGAGCGCCCGAAATCACCGCACCGTGGCCACGCGCCGCACCGCGTTCCTCCCCGGGTTCCTTCCCGGGCCGGGTGCGCGATTCGCGTGCCCCAGCGTGGAAACGAGAACAGCACCTTCCTGGGGACGTGATGGCGGACGACAGCGACATTGATCTGGACGGCAGCCGGGCCCTGGTCACCGGCGGGACCAGTGGCATCGGCCTGGCTATGGCCGGTGCGCTGGCCCGGGCCGGCGCCACGGTCGTGCTCACCAGCCGGTCGGCGGAGCGGGCCGCCGCGGCCGCCGCACGGCTGCCCGGCGCCCTGGGTGTGGCCGCGAACGCCCGGGACGAGGTGTCGGTCGCCCGAGCGGCCGACCAGGCCTGGAACCGGCTCGGCGGCATCGACCTGCTGGTCAACAACGCGGGCCTCGGGATGCGGACGGTAAACCCCCGGTTCATGGTCGAGCCCCGGGGGTTCTGGGAAGTCCCGCCCGAGGGGTTCCGGGCGGTGGTCGACGTGAACCTCACCGGCTATTTCCTCATGGCCAGGGAACTCACGGCGAGGATGCTGGAGGCCGGGTCCGGGCGGATCGTCAACATCTCGATGAACCACACCACGATGAACCGGCGCGGCTTCGTTCCGTACGGGCCGTCCCGGGCGGGCGCGGAGGCGCTGTCCCGGATCATGGCGGCGGACCTGGCCGACACCCGGGTCCGGGTCAACATGTTGCTGCCGGGCGGCGCCACCGAGACCGGCATGGCGCCCGGCGCCCGTCCCGCCGGGCTCACCCTGATCGACCCGGCGGTGATGGGGCCGCCGATCGTCTGGCTGGCCTCGCCGCAGGCCCGGGACGTGCACGACGAGCGCATCGTCGCCACCGATTTCGGCGCGTGGCTGGAGCGCCGCGCCTAGGTCGTGTCCGTAGATCTTGAGCCAGGAGGCGGGCCTCCCGGAACGCGTGGCACAGTCATGAGAAGTCTTGGCGGCGCAGGAACCCTCCTCGGCGTGGCCTGACCCCGGTCAGGACAGTCCAGAGTTTGCTCGCCGAGGAGTCCTGGGTTCGCTCAGCTGGGTGCTGCCGCGGGGACCCGGTCGAGGATGATCCCGAAGTGCTCGCCGTAGGCGGTCAGCAAGGCGGCATCGTCGGGCAGTTGCTGCTCAACACGTGATTCACCGCTGGTCCGGATCAGGGTACGGCCACTGATAGAGATCCGGCCGTCGTCGGTGAGCCGCGAGCAGATCGTGCCGCGGGTGAAGTGGGATTGCGGTGAGGTCTGCTGCCACCAGCAGGTCGGGACGAAGTCGGCTAGCGACCGCTCACGACGCTCGATCCGGTACTGCGGCTCGCCGTTCCTGAGCACATCCACATCCGCGTCTTCGGTATCAGCCAGCAGGAACCGGCCGGCTGGATCCTCCTGGCCCTCCCTGTGGTCGAGGAGCAGCGGGAAGACACTGTGACTGCCGAAGCCCACGTCGGCCAGCCATGGGCCGCTGCCATCGGCGGGGCGCACGATCAGCGCCAGATGGTCGAACGGTGGCCCGGCCTGGCCGTTGGCGTAGACCCGCGCGGCGACCCGTTCGACATGAACGCCCAGGGCCTGCAGCAGGAGCGCGAAGGCCCCGTTGAGCTCGTAGCAGAAGCCTCCGCGCCGCCTGTTGACGATCTTGTCTGTCAGGTCGCCCTCTTCCAGCGAGATGGGCTCACCAAGGTGGATGCTCAGGTTCTCGAACGGCACCGCGATCTGGTGGGCCCGGTGCAGGAGGCAAAGCGTGGCCGCATCGACTAGCTGAGGACGCATGACCTCGAGGCGGCGGAGGTACTCAGCGAGAACCCTCTCGTCCATCACGCTCCTGACGCCGGCGCCGCAAACGCGGCCTGGCACGCAAGGCCTGCTGATGAGACCAGCATCCATGTTCAAGAGGGCTTTAAGTCAAGACACCGCGCGGTACCTCTTGCCGCGCAGCCAGCCGCCACGGACCCTGATCGCAAGTCAATCACCGGCGCCCGCTGCCATGTGACCATGATCGGACGCCTCAAATCCACGCACGACGTCCTTCCAGATGCTGCGCCCGATCGCGAAGCCGGCACAAGCAGGTACCTGCTGGCCACCTCAAGGCAGTGGTCGAGCCGCAGGCACGCGTTTATCGCCGCGGCGCTGGATGCCACCCCGGTCAGGGGTCAGCGCGGTAGCAGCTCCAGCTCGCCGGAGTTGATCCGGGCGGCGATCGTCCGGGCCGAGTCGCTGGCTTGCGGGATGTCCGCGTGGACGTACCCGGAAGTGACCTGCTGGCTGAGCCGGTAGGTGGCGCTGGCCGGCAGGCGCAGCGTGGCCTGCGCGGAGATAAGCGTGACACTGAGCCGGCGGGGCGGGGAGTCGAATGTGGCGCTCAGGTGGCCCGACGTGATCTTCGCGTCCAGGCTGGGCGCGCGCAGCCCGGCCGCGCTGATGTCCACGCTGCGTGCGCTGATCCACAGCGGGCCGGCCAGCCCGGACGCGATCACGTGGCCCGACGGCACCCAGAGCGCGACGCCGCAGTGCTGGGGCACGACCAGCCGCAGTCGCCCGGTGCACGGGCTGTGCGCGGCACACCGATAGGCCAGGTGCAGCACGCCGCCCGCGAACCGGGGCCTGGTCACGATCACGGCGGACCGGCCGGTCCAGCTCACCGGCCCGGACAGCGTCACCTGGCCGGTCCGGACGGCGATGATGGTCAGCTGTCCCGGCGGAGCCTGGAGGTCGACGGTGCGCACCGAGTCCGCACTCACCGAGACCGTGGTGCTGGGGTCCTGCCCCCGGTCCCGGGCCGCCGCGGCCAGCACGAGCGTGAGCAGGACGACGGCGACGACCGCCAGCACGAACGTGCCGGCGCGCCAGGGGCGCCGCGGCGCGTCTGCGGCGGTGCCGGCAGCGGCTCCGCCGGGCGGGGGAGTGACGGCCATGCGACCAGAGTGCCCCAATCGTGATGGCTAATGCACGGGGTCCGCGGTTTAATTCGCCGGTCATGGGTACCTCCCGGCCGTTCCAGGCAAAGCAGCGGGTTACGGGTGACGTGCCCGGCGTCGCGGTGGATGCCTAGTCAGCCGCAACATTGACGGAAGGACTGCCCTCATGCTGGGGTTCGTCGCAGCCATTCTCTTTGCCATTGCATTCATCATCAACGCCGCTAACGTGTCCATCAGTAACGCCATCTTCTCGCCGACCAGCCTGATGCTGCTCGGCCTGGTCTGCCTGGCCCTGCACCTGTCCGGGGTCGGCACCGGCTGGAAATACCGGCGCTGACCGGCCAGGCAGGCTGGCGCGGACCGGCCAGCCAGGCCGGCGCGGACACCCGCCGCCCCGGCAACCCAGTACCGGGCCCCGCCGCTGCCAGCAGGCGGGGTCCTGTACTGAGCAGCGGCCTGGTGAGGGCAGGATGACATGCGTGGATCCCGCAGACATCGCCCAGGCCCTGCGGGCGGCGATGCAGGGCGAGGTGGATGACTCCTCCCGCCGCCGCGCCGAGTACTCCAGCGACGCCTCGAACTACCGGGTCGTGCCCCAGGTCGTGGCGTTCCCCCGGGACACCGGCGACATCCTGGCCGTGGCTGAGGTGTCCAGGCGCACCGGGACGCCGCTGACCACACGCGGGGCCGGCACGTCCATCGCAGGTAACGCGGTCGGGGCCGGGATCGTCCTGGACACCTCACGGCACCTGGGCCGGATCCTGGACCTCGACCCGCAGGCGCGTACCGCGCGGGTCCAGCCCGGGGTGATCCTGGCCAGCCTCCAGGCGGCCGCGGCCCCGCACGGGCTGCGCTTCGGGCCCGACCCCTCCACCCAGTCCCGGGCCACGCTGGGCGGCATGATCGGCAACAACGCGTGCGGCGCCCACGCACTGGCCTACGGCCGCACCGCGGACAACGTGCTCGAGCTGGACGCCGTGGACGGCACCGGCCGGCGCTTCACGGCCAGCCGCGGCCTGGACCCGGTACCCGGCCTGGAGTCCCTGGTCTCCGCGAACCTGGCCCTGCTGCGCAAAGAGTTCGGCCGGCTGCGCCGCCAGGTGTCCGGCTACTCCCTGGAGCACCTGCTCCCGGAGAACGGCGCCAGCCTGGCCAGGACGCTGGCCGGCACGGAGGGCACGGTGGTCACCATGCTGGGGGCCACGGTCCGCCTGGTGCCGGTGGCGCAGGCCCACGCGCTGGTCGTGCTCGGCTACCCCGACGTGGCCGACGCAGCCGACTCCGTGCCCGCGATCCTGGCCCACGCCCCGCTGGCCATCGAGGGCCTGGATGCCCGGATGGTGGATGTGGTCCGCCGCCGCAAAGGATCGTCCCGGGTGCCAGAGCTGCCCCCTGGGGACGCCTGGCTGATGGTCGAGATGGGTGCGGCATCTCCCGCCGAGGCGGTGTCCCTGGCCCAGGCCATGGTGGCCGGCGCCGGCGCCCTCGCCGCCGCGGTCATCCCGGCAGGCCCGGAGGCCTCGGCGATCTGGCGGATCCGGGAGGACGGCGCCGGGCTCGCCGGCCGGACGCCCGACAACAAGCAAGCCTGGCCCGGCTGGGAGGACGCGGCGGTACCGCCGGACCGGCTCGGTGCCTACCTGCGGGAGTTCCGCGCGCTGCTCGGGTCCTACCAGCTGGACGGCCTGCTCTACGGCCACTTCGGGGACGGCTGCATCCACGTCCGGATCGACTTCCCGCTGGACCGGCCGGGCGGTGCCCAGGTCATGCGCCAGTTCCTGACCGACGCGGCACGCCTGGTCACCGCGCATGGCGGGTCACTGTCCGGCGAGCACGGCGACGGCCGGGCCCGCAGCGAGCTGCTGCCCGTGATGTACTCACCCGAAGCGCTGGCCGCGTTCGGCGCGTTCAAGCACCTGCTGGACCCGGCCGACCTGCTCAACCCGGGCGTGCTGGTCCGGCCCCGGCCGCTCGACGCCGACCTGCGCCGCCCGGCCGCCGCGCCGCTGCCCCGGCAGGCGGGCTTCGCGTTCGCCGAGGACGACGGCGACCTGACCACGGCCGTGCACCGCTGCGTGGGCGTGGGCAAGTGCCGGGCCGACTCCTCCGGGTCGGGCGGCTTCATGTGCCCGTCCTACCTCGCCACCCGGGACGAGAAGGATTCCACCCGGGGCCGCGCGCGGGTACTGCAGGAGATGGCCCAGGGCACCCTGGTCTCCGCCGGCTGGAGATCGCCCGAGGTGCGGGACTCCCTGGACCTGTGCCTGTCCTGCAAGGCATGCTCGGCGGACTGCCCGGCCGGGGTGGACATGGCCCGGTACAAGTCGGAGGTGGCCTACCGGGCCTACCGCCGGCGGCTGCGGCCGCGCTCGCACTACGCGCTCGGCCAGCTGCCCCGCTGGGCCCGGTGGGCCGGGGCCGCGCCCCGGCTGGTCAACACTCTGCTCCGTATCAGGCCGCTGGCCACGGCGGTGCTCGCCGCGGGCGGGATGGACACCCGGCGGGCGATCCCCTCGTTCGCCCCCGTCCCGTTCCGCCGGTCGGCCGCCCGCCGCCTGGCGGCCGAGCGTTCAGCCGCCCAAGCCCCGGCCGCCGGGAATCCGGACCGCCGGATCGTGCTATGGGCCGACTCCTTCAGCGACGCCTTCGACCCCGGGGTGCCGCAGGCGGCTCTTCAGGTGCTGGGCCAGGCCGGCTACCAGGTGATCGTCCCCCAACGTTCCGCCTGCTGCGGGCTGACCTGGATCAGCACCGGCCAGCTGGACGGGGCCCGCCGGAGGCTGGGCACCCTGCTCGAGGTCCTCGGCCCGTACGCCGAGGCCGGGATCCCCATCGTCGGGCTGGAGCCCTCCTGCACCGCCGTACTCCGGTCCGACCTGGAGGACCTGTTCCCCGGCGACCCCCGGGCCGCCGCGGTGGCCGCCGCGGCGCGCACGCTTGCCGAGTTGCTCACCGCGCCGCCACCGCTGGGCCCGGGACCGCACTGGGCGCCGCCCGACCTGACCGGCACCGAGATCATCGCCCAGCCGCACTGCCACCACTACTCGGTGATGGGCTACGGCGCGGACCGGGCCCTGCTGTCCGCGGCGGGTGCCACAGTAACCACGCTGGCCGGGTGCTGCGGCCTGGCGGGGAACTTCGGCATGGAGAAAGGCCACTACGAGGTCTCGACGGCGGTCGCGGAGCTGGCCCTGCTGCCGGCGCTGCGGGGTGCCCCCCCCGGTACGGTCTTCCTGGCCGACGGGTTCTCCTGCCGCATTCAGGCCGACCAGCTCGGCGGCGTCCGAGGCACGCACCTGGCCCAGATCCTCGCCTCCCCACCTCGCCGCTGAGCGGCCCGCCCTTGCCACACGGTGGCGCTCACGCCTGCCGGCGGCGGACCGCGGACGTGCGCCGTGAACGGACGAAACACCCGCCAGGACGCACGTCGGGCGTGAAACGTCGGCGCCGGCCATGAGGGTGCTTTCACCCTCGCACGCAGCACCGCTAACGAGCCGTTCGGTGGCGCGCGTGGTGAACTAAGGGATGTTTGGTTCACTGGCTGGCTGGGGGCCGGGATTGCAATAGCTGGCAGAAACGGCGGGCGAACAGGTAGGCATCGCCTGGCCAGCGTGCGGAGAGGTAATTGCGGTCTTGCACAACGAAAGCGGGGGCGTCGCTGATTGCCGTACCGCGGCTCCTGATAGTGATAGGTCCTCGCTGGAACTGGCTGGCCGGGTCGTCGAGCGCGGCCTTGACCTCTTCCTCGACATAGGCCGGGTAGGTGCGGTAATAGCGGCCCAGCCGCCAGGCGGTGGCCAGGTAGGCGGAGCGCTCCATGTACTTAGGCAGGCAGGTGGTCTGGCGGCCGGCCAGGACGCTGCGGCCGGTGGCCGGGTCGTGGGTGCGGGCGAGCACCAGCACGCCGTGGCAGATCGCGCCGACTGGCCGGCTCAGGTTCCAGAACCGGGCGACCTGATCGCGCAGCACCGCCGAGCCGAGATACTGGCGCATCCCCGGGGCATGCCCGCCCGGCAGGAGCAACCCGTCGAAGCTGGCCATCTCCAGCCCGGCCCAACCGGCCGTCGCGGCGAACTCCGGAGCCCGGGTGAGTTCCTGGTAATTCTCTTTGGCCGGCGCTGCGGCTCCGAGCTGGCCGAACAGCACGCCCGCCAGCAGCCGTGGATCAGCGGCCGGGACGGTGCCCGCCTCCTCGGCGGCGAAGACTACCTGGTGCCCGGCATTCCGCAGGATCCGCCACGGCACGGCAACCTCAGTAACGTCAAAGTCCCGGTCGGGCAGCGGGATGAGCACACGCACCGAACTATCCTGCCAGGCCGCCGGCAACCGGCCCAACGCTTGTCCCATGCCGCACTCAATGGCTGCCTCGTCCGCGGCCACCAGGAGGCGGGCAGGTGGTTTGACGTCGTGGTAGACAGGCATACATGGCAAGGATTCTCATCTCCGCCGAGCGCACGGTGCAAGCGCCTGCGGAGACGGTCTACGGCTACATCGCGGACATGCGCGAGCATCATCCGCGCTTCCTGCCGCCGGCGTTTTCAGACTTCCGGGTCGAGTCTGGTGGCGTAGGGGCTGGCACGGTCACGCGATTCAAGATGACGGCGGGCGGGCGCACCCGCGAGTACCAGATGAAGGTCGCCGAGCCCGAGCCGGGCCGGGTCCTCACCGAGTCCGACACCAACTCCACCGCGGTCACGAGGTTCACGGTCTCCCCGCAGGGCGGCACGTCGCGCGTGCAGATCTCGACCACCTGGGACGGGGCGCACGGGATCGGTGGCTTCTTCGAGCGGATGTTCGCGCCGAGGGTGATGCGGGCCATCTACATGGACGAGCTCAACCGGCTCGACGCGTACGCGCGCGAACACCGCTCGGCATGAGCCGCTAACTCCACCCGGCCCCCGGCTGATCCGGACACCTCGGCGGTCGGTGGCCGGGCCTCGGCTGCGGCCTGGTACGCCTTCCCTCCGGCCGGCTGTCAGCCAGCGCCCCGGGCAGGACCGCCCTATCATTGGTCACCATCCGACCGTGCCGCCGCCCAGGCAGGGCTGGAAGCCAATCCCAATTCACGGATCCCGCCTCGGGAGAATCGCGCGTTCTTGCGCCGCGTGGTGCGTTACCTCGCGCGTGACGCGGGCATCAGCCAGTTCCTGGACATTGGTACGGGCATCCCGACCTCTCCCAACGTGCACGAGATCGCGCAGGACGCAGATCCGCAGGCCCGGGTCGTGTACGTGGACAACGATCCTATCGTGCTCGCGCACGCGCGGGCGCTGCTGACCTCCGGCCCCGTGGGCAAGACCGCCTACGTGGACGCCGACGTGCGCAACGTCGGCAGGATCCTCAGCTCCGCTGACCTGCGGCAGACCCTGGACATGAACCGGCCTGTCGGGCTGCTGCTGCTAGCGGTCATGCACTTCATCGCCGACGAGGACGATCCCTGGGACCTGGCTTCCCGGCTGCTCGCGGAACTGCCCGCTGGCAGCTACCTGGCGCTGTCCCATCTCACCGGAGACTTCGACCCGGCCGCGTGGGAGGGAGTGGCCGCGGTATACCGGCGAAGCGGGGTAACCATGCAAGTCCGTCCCCTGGCGGCCGTCGAACGGTTCTTCACCGGACTGGATCTCCTGGACCCAGGTGTGGTGTCACTGCCCAGATGGCGCCCTGATCCAAACGGCCTCGGTCAGCCAGCCCAGCCAGCCGATGCGGCTGTCTCCGTCTATGGCGGCCTTGGCCGCAAGCCCTGAAAGGCCGGATTCGTCACCCCTCCGTGGATCGCGGAGAGTAGTAGTGCCAAGATCATTACCGTGAGGTTGACGCTGTGTATCCTGCTCTGGGCACGGCCCGGGGCCGAAGACGGCCTGATCGCCTATGAGGACCGCGTCCTGCGCATCGTCCCTGAGCACGGTGGGCGGGTCCTGCAGCGGGCCCGGGGCAGCGGAACGGCAGGGCAGCCGCTGGAGATCCAGCTCCTGGAGTTCCCCTCAGCGCAGGCGCTCGACGCGTTCATGACTGACGACCGCCGGCAGTCGCTCGCCGACGATCGGGACAAGGTCATCTCGAAGACCGAGGTAATCGAAGTCCATCTGGTGCACGCTGCTGCTCCCGAGCCGTAAGCCCTGCGGTCAGCGGCGTGTCAATGTTTGCTGAAGGCCGATTGCCCGGAACCATAGCTCCACTCCGGCCACCGGGATGCGGGTGAAGCCAGGTTATGGAAACCGGACGATTCCGCATTGCACGCCATCAACCCAGCAGTCGCATCACTGTTCGGCTGATCGTAATGCAAATAAGCCTTGCAGGCAAAGGAAAAGGATACCTGAGAAAATTGGTAAAGCCTAAGTATCGATTCGGATCACCTGCGTAACCCCATTGAGGTGCCCGCTCATCGGCTCCGGTCAAGGCTCGGGGCCGCGGGGACTGCTGGCGCCGGCGCCCCGCCATGTGAGGAACTCACGGCTGACTCTCCCTTAGCGGAGGCGCAGTCCTGCGATGACGAGTTCGACCATGCGACGTGCGTCGTAGCGGGGGTTGTTGTCCGCGCCGATACAGAGATTGCCGACGCCCAGCATCAGTTCGTAGGCATCCATGCCGGGGAGAATCTCGCCCGCCGTGGCTGCAGCGTCGAGCAGCTCGGCGCACACGGGGACGAGGCGGTCGAGGAAATAGGCGTGCAGAGTCTCGAAGGCGGCATTGTCGGACTGCAGCGCCTTAGCGAGGCCATGCTTGGTGACCAGGAAGTCGACGAAGAGGTTGATCCACTTCGCCAGGGCGGCGTGCGGTGTGCTGCTGTTCGCCAGCAGAGTCGGGCCGGCCTCAGCGCATGCCTCGACCTGGTGCCGGTAGACGGCGACGATGAGATCGGCTCGCGTCGGGAAGTGACGGTAGATCGTGCCCACGCCCACGCCGGCCTTGGCCGCGATATCGCGCACCGGCACATCGACGCCGGAAGTGATGAAAGCCGCGGCGGCCGCGTCCAGCAACGTCTCCTCGTTACGCCGGGCGTCGGCCCGCTTCCGCGGGGCTGACGACCCTGATCCGCCGTCGATGCCGACCACTGCGCCGCTACCTCCGTCCCTCCACTTGGCAAACGGAACCGTGTTCCGTATGCTGATTAACGGAACAAGGTTCCGCTTGTTCAGAATGCCAGAACAAGTGAGCTAAGACCAACCCCGCGTATCCCACCGTGTTGGAAAGGACGAACGGACCCATGCCGCAAATACCCCAGCCTCGTTTCGGGATCGCGACCGCCCCACAACAGGTCGGCTACCACGACATCCTGCGAGTCTGGCGCGAGGCGGACACGATCCCGCAGATCGAGCACGCGTGGCTGTTCGATCACCTCATGCCGATCGGCGGCGACCCGGGCGGGCCGATCTTCGAAGGCTGGACACTGCTCTCGGCTCTCGCCGCGCAGACCCAGCGACTGCGCCTCGGCCTGCTCGTGACCAGCAACCGCTTCCGGCCGCCCGCGATGCTGGCCAAGATCGCCGCGACCGTCGACATCGTCTCCGGCGGACGGCTCGACTTCGGTATCGGCGCAGGCTCACGGCCCAGCCTTCCTATGGCCCGGCGCGAGTACGACGCAAACGGCCTGCCCTTCCACGACGCCGTCCACGCCGTGGGGAGCCTCGCCGAAGCGTGCACAGTGATCCGGCGGTTGTGGACTGAGACCGAGCCGTTCGACTTCCAGGGCACCTACATCCAGCTCACTGGGGCGTTCTGCAACCCCAAACCCATCCAGCGCCCGTACCCGCCGATCCTCATCGGCGGACGCTCGGCCCCCCTGCTCCGCGTAGTCGCCGAGCACGCCGACCTGTGGAATATCCCCGGTGGCGACATCGACGACGTCATCAGCCGCAGCGCACTGCTGGACCGTTACTGCACCGAGATCGGCCGCGACCCCGCCTCGGTGACCCGCTCGATCCACCTGTCAGTCTCCTACGACCAGCCTGGCAGCACCCGGGACGCGATCGGCGAAGCGATTGCCGCCGGCTTCCGGCACATCGTTCTCGGACTGCCAGCGCCCTACCCCGCCGGCGTCGCACAGTGGGTCACCGACGAGCTCATCACCACGTCGGCCGATCCGATCCGGATCGAGCCTGCCGAGGTCGAGCACCAATCTGGGCCCGGTAGCTGACCGCGGAAGAGTCGCTCGGCTCAGAACAAGTGGCCCAGCAGGTCTACGTCACCCTCGGGCCACGCCTGCTGCCCGATCGCTTTCACCATCAGTGCACCGGTCTGCGCCGCCCTGGTCAGCCCCAACGTAGTGTGTTCGTGGATCTTCACCCAGGTGCAGCGGTTCCCGGCGCGCGTCCACCCGTTACGGGCGTAGACGCGGTCGTCGTCTGCGAAAAGGATGACAAAGTCCATCCCGCAGCCGCGCGCGAGTTCGGTGACTTCCGCGAGCAGCCTGGCCGCCAGGCCTTGCGACCGCTCGCGCTGCATCACGCACAAGTCGACGACACCAAATGTCCGGAGGACTTCGCTGCCCACCCGGATCACCCGAAGTTCCACGCCCAGCTGACCCACCAAGGCCCCATGTGCCATCGCCAGGTAACGGAAATGAGGTGGGAGTTTGAAGTAGGTCCGGCTGGGATATCCGGGGAAGCACATCTGCAACAGCGCCTGGACCTGCTGCCTGATGTCCGTGCCGACCTCAGCCTCTGCGACGCGGACAAGCGTGGTCGCCTCGCTCGCGTCCCGCTGAGGCGCCATGCCCGGACTCTACCGGGCAGACCGGATCGCCTCCGGCGCCCGGCGGGCGACAGGTTATGGTGGCCCCGATGCCACCGGATGTTGCTGCGCCCCGGGTGAGAGGAGGCCGGTACCTGCGATGCGGATCCTCAGTTGGAACCTGTGGTGGCGCTACGGGCCCTGGGAACAGCGCCGGGAGGCGATCGCCGCGACACTGGCCGAGGCCCGGCCCGATCTGTGTGGCCTGCAGGAGGTGTGGGGGGCGCCGGGGGAGAACCTGGCCGCCGAACTGGCCGGGCGGCTGGGAATGCACTGGTGCTGGGCCGAGGCCGCCAAGGCCCGCGAGGGGCTGTCGATCGGCAACGCGATCCTCAGCCGATGGCCGATCGCCGCGCACGCTGAGGTCACCCTGCCAGCCGGCGGGCTGGCCGGTGAGGCCAGGGTGGCGGCACATGCGCGCATCGAGGCGCCGGGCGGCGCGCTGCCCCTGTTCACCACCCACCTGACCTACGGGGTGGGCCGTTCGCAGGTCCGCATGGAACAGGTCCGCAGGCTGGCCACCTTCGTGGCGGAACACGCCGCGGACTGCGCCTACCCGCCCGTGGTCACCGGCGACCTGAACGCCGAGCCTGGGTCGGACGAACTGCGGCTGCTGGGCGGGGTCCTCACCGCCCCGGCCGTGCCGGGCCTGGTGCTCGTGGACGCCTGGCGGTACGCCGATCCCGGCGACCCCGGATTTACCTGGGATCACCGCAACGGCTATCAGGCCGACACCGTGCTGCCGGATTCGCGGATCGACTACATCCTGTCCGGCCTGCCCAGGCAGGGCCGCGGCAAGGTCCGGTGGGCCGGGCTGGGCGGCACCGCCCCGGTGGACGGCGTGTGGCCATCCGATCATTTTGCCGTCGTCGCCGACCTGAACCAGGAGACCTGATGACCGCCGATATGGCCGCGGAGCTCCGGGCGATCTGCCTCGCGCTGCCCGAGGTCGCCGAGCGGCCCAGTCACGGCGCGCCGACCTGGTTCGTCCGGGACAAGAAGGCGTTTGTGACGCCTAACGTTCAGCCGCCTGTCCCAGTGACGTGAGCTCTTGGTGCGCGGAGTCGCCGCCCTCGGGCACCGGGAGTGTCGCGATGGCCGCCCCTATTACTGCGGCCACGGTGACTATCGTGATGACAATGGATTCGACGTAGAACATATCTTCGGCGAAATCATAGGCCCACTTCGACGCGGGTCCTGCGCCCGCCGCGGCAGCCCGGAGCCAGAAGAAACTGGTGAAAAGGCCGACGCCACTGATGATCACCGCCAGCGCGATTACGCCGGCGATCAGCCAGACGACCAGCGGGCCGCTGAGTGTGGCCCAGTGGGCCGTTGACTTGCTCCCGGATTTCGCCTTCTTCTGGGCGCGGCGCTCCAGAAGTCCAGTGATCCGCTGGAGGCCGCCGCCGGCTGTAAAGAAGGCCAGGATTGCGGCACCAAACGCACTAAATACCCCGAAAGCGCCGCAAAGGGTGGTCATTAAGTCTATTTTTGTCGAAGTCACTTCGCCCCCCAGGGCTTGTGCGCAAGCGTGAGGACCTCGGGATCCTCAGATCGCGTGCCGCCTATGAGAATACATCAGCCACCGGAAACGGCCAGTACCAATCTCATTCGTAAGAGTTATCCCGTGCGTGCGGGTTCGGCCGCCGCTGGCCTGAGCAGCCGCGACCGGCTTAACGGAACCGGGCGGACCGGGCGCGCAGTACCACGAGCGTGCCCAGGCAGACGGCGGCGAGGAGGGCGAACGGGACCAGGTCGGAGGTGGCCTGGGCCAGCGCCCCGCTGACCGCCGCGCCGACCGTCTGGCCCCCGGCCCAGGCCAGGTTGGCTATCCCGAACGCCAGGCCCTGGTTCAGGTTCAGCCGGTGCGCGCCGTTGCTGAGCAGCGCCGAGGCCGGGGTGAACAGCGTCCCGTACCCGGGCATGCCCACGACCAGCACCGCGATCAGCACCGGCGCCGGGGCCAGCCACGGCACCAGCAGGCTCACGACCACGGCGACGCACAGCGAGATCTGGATGGGCACCAGCGCGCCGCGCCGGTCGGACAGGCGGCCGGCCAGCGGGGAGAGGCCCGATTCGATCGCCGCGGCGGCCAGGAACGTCCCGCCGATGATCAGTGTGGTCGCGCCCAGCTGGGCGAGGCGCAGCGGCACCAGCACGTCCACCACGCCGAACGCCAGGCCAGCCAGCAGGGTCAGCCACATGCCCGCGGCGACCTGGCCGTCGCGCACCGCGGGCATCGCGGCCCGCAGCCTCTGTGGCTCGGACCGCTCCGGGGCGGGTACCAGGAACGCCACCCCCATCAGGCCCACCCCGGCCACCGCGGCCGCGGCGAAGGCCGGCCCGGTCCCTACCTGGCCGGCGACCGCGCCGACCACCGGGCCGAACAGGGCGCCGACCACCGCGGCGGCCAGACCTGTCCCGAGCAGTTCGCCCCGCCGCTCGGCCGGGGCGGCCGTGGCGATCCAGGCCATGGCCGCGGTCCAGGTGCACGCCCCGCCCAGGCCCTGCACGAAGCGCGCCGCGTCCAGCACCGGGGCGGTCGAGGCGAAGCCGAAGACCAGCGTGGACGCGCTCATCAGGGCCAGGCCGAGCAGCGCCACCGCCCGGTCGCCGAGACGCGCGCTGAGGACCCCGCTGGGCAGCGCGCCGACCAGGGTGCCCAGCGGGTAGGCGGCGACCAGGATCCCCGCGCCGGACTTGGACAGGCCAGCGGAGTGGGTGTAGTGCGGCAGCAGCGGGGTCAGTGCGGTGAAGAAGACCGTGTCCACCAGGACCAGTGCGCAGAGGAAGCCGATCAGCACCCGAAGCCGTGGCGTCAGCTTCGGCCGGGTGAGGACGGGCGGAGCAGAGGTCATGCCCGCTTCACGCCGTGCTCACGCTATCTGCCCGATCTGCCGCGCCGTCGCGGTGGCGGTCCTTGCCATCCCGCCGGGGAGTACAGCGGCCACGCTATGGCCCCCGCATCCGGACTGTACCTTCAGTCAGCCTTCGGTGGCCAGTTCTTTAAGCCACAACTGGCTGGCCCGGGTCACCCTGGGCGGGACCGACAGCTCATCGAGCAGGTCGCCGGCCGCGGCCATCTCGTGCTCACGGCGGCGCGCGTGCCGGTGGCTGCCCTGTTCCAGGCGGGCCAGCGTGCCCTCGTCCGCGGCCGCGAGTTCGGCAGCGATGTGCTCGCGCAGCCAGTCCTCGCAGCCGGCCGCCCGGGCGGCGCGCAGGGCCTCGATGGCCGCCGCGGCCATGCCCTTGTAGAACACGCTGCGCAGGAGTTTCCGGGTGGCCGCGGCCCCGGCCGGGCCGGGGAGCACGCTCACCGTGGCCCCGCAGCCGCCGAGCAGGCGGGCGACGGTCTCCGAGGCCGGCCCCGACACCACCATCGGGGTGCCGAGCCCCCGCCCTGGCACCGGGGCCATGATGGCGATGTCCGCGAACGGCACCCCGGCTCGCTCCGCGATCGCGGCCAGGCGCTGCTTGAGACCCGCGGACGCGGTGTTGGCGTCGGCGTACACGGTCCGGCCGCCCGCCGCTTCCCGCGCGCCCGCGCCGCTCAGCCCGCCCGCCCCGCCCGCGCCCGCTCCACCCAGGCCGGGCAGTGCCTGGTCCAGCGCCTTCTCCGCCTCACCCGCAGTGGTCAGGCTCAGCACCAGGCCAGCGCCCTGGCAGGCGTCCGCGTCGCTGGTGGCCGCGGTCACGCCGGGCGGCGCCGGGACCGCCGGATCGTAGCCGCGTACCCGGGCCCCGGCGGCCACCAGGTCCCGGGCGATGGTGCCGCCCGCCTCGCCGAGCCCGAGCACCGCCACGGTCAGCGCCGCCGGCGCCGGTCCGGCCGTCACCGGGCGCTCCCGGGCGCGTCCCCCGCGACGTCCACCGGGGGTGTCCCATGCGTGTGGAAGCTGTCGATGGTCTTCAGCCCCCACGCCTGGCCCTTGGCCCGTTCCGCGCGGGACCAGGAGATGGGCCGCCAGTCCGGGGCGAGCACCAGCCGCGCGCCCGCGTTGCAGAGCTCGATCCGGTTCCCGCCCGGCTCGTACACGTAGAGGAAGAACGTCTGCTGGATGGCGTGCTTGTGCGGCCCGGTCTCGATGTGGATGCCCGCCTCCAGCATCACGTCGGCCGCCCGCAGGATGTCCTCACGCTGGTCAGCGGCGAACGCCACGTGGTGCAGCCGGCCGGTGCTGCCGGTCCAGTCGGACGTGTACACGAGGTCGTAACTCTTGTCCCCGACGTGATACCAGACCGCTGACGGCACCCCATCATCCATAACGATTTGTTCGGTCAGCTCAGCACCGAGCACGCCGGGCAGGAACGTGGTGACCGCGGGGATGTCCGCGGCGAGGTAGTTGACATGGTCCAGCCGCCGCACGTTGGCGCCGCGGCCGGGAAACGGCGCGGCCTGGTTCTTCAGCGCGGGACGCAGCCCCTCCGGCGCCTCGTACCAGTCGCTCTCCCAGTAGATCCCGAACTCATGCCCGTCAGTGTCGGTGAAGAGGTAGGTCGGCCCGATGCCCTCCTCGCCGTCGGCCCAGCCGACGCCGTGCCCGGACGCCTCGATGGCCAGCACCCGCCGTTCGAGCGCCTCCGGGCCAGCCGCGCGCAGCCAGGTCCGGCCGATCCCCGGGGCGGGCGAGTCCACCACGCAGACCGTGAACCGCTCGTAGTCGTCCCAGGTGCGCAGGTAGGTGCGGGTTCCGGCGCGGGCCACCTCGGACAGGCCCATCAGCCGGACGAAGAAGTCCACGGTCTCGGCGGGGACCTGGGTGCGCAGCTCCACGGCCGACACGTGGGCGATATCACGGCAGCGCTGCGGGGACATGGCGCACCTACCTCCGGGAGCTCGGCTTGCTGGGACCGTGGTCAGTGACACTGTGGTCAGCGGCACTGTGGTCAGCG
>Ga0187890_10001246_pt1 | contig 18519 bp, 18 predicted proteins | sample June2016WEW_21_1_FD_133005 | JGI IMG/M metagenome (GOLD analysis project Ga0187890, IMG submission 133005) | Peatland microbial communities from SPRUCE experiment site at the Marcell Experimental Forest, Minnesota, USA - June2016WEW_21_10 | ecosystem: Environmental > Terrestrial > Soil >... | reverse complement strand
TGGCCAAGGGCTTTCCTGAGTCCGCCGTTAAGGTGCGCGAACTGGTGGGCGCGGCAGAAGGCGATTTTGTGATTATCGTTGCCGGCGATCCCGCGCATCACATCAAGGCCAGCGACACCAAGTTCGAAGGCCGGCTGAGCGAGCGCGAGATCAACGTCTACTCAGCCGCCGGAAACTTCCGCACGGAGTTAGCGAAGAAATACGCTGACCGGCATGGTGCTTTCAAGGTGACCGATATGGTGGTTGACTTGGCGGCCCTGCGCGGTGGTGGAAAGTCAATAGATGACGCGAAGTTGAGGTGGGGATCGGATCTCATCGACACTTGGCTAAAACCGTATAATTGGGGATCGACTCAGCTCAACAGTGAAAAAGATCTTATCGATGGGTCGCAGGCATTCCAGCCGATTTGGATCATTGATTTTCCGATGTTCGAATATGACTTGGCCTTGGCGAAGTGGATGCCGGCGCATCATCCGTTCACTGCGCCGCACGAAGCTGACATGGCCAACCTGCTGACCGATCCGGCCAGTGTGCGCGCCAACTGCTACGACCTGGCGATGAACGGCCTGGAACTCGGCTCGGGATCGATTCGCATTCATCGAAAAGATGTTCAGCAACAGATCTTCCAATCTCTTGGGATCAGCGATGAAGAGGCTCGCGCCCGCTTCGGCTTCTTCCTTGACGCGCTGGAGTATGGAACTCCGCCGCACGGCGGCATCGCGCTGGGTATCGACCGTATTGCGATGTTGTTGGCCGGTGCTGCAAGCCTGCGCGAAGTGATTGCGTTTCCGAAGTCGGCCAAGGCTATCGACCTGATGGCCGAGGCGCCGACGACGGTCTCCGAACAGCAACTGAAAGAATTGCATATTCGGGTGGCGCTGAAGAGCTAAAGCGCGTCCGTGATTTGAATTTTCAGTGCGGAAAGTTACGCCCGGTCTAACTCAGCAAACAGTTCGCTCAGCACGACGCGAATTGGCGTCTCCGGCACGGTGAGTTCGCCGGTTTTTACCTCTTCAAGTCCGACAGCAGTATACCTATAAACATAGCGCGGCTCTGGATCGATGACCCAGATGTTTTGGATGCCGAAGAGTCGAAAATCGGCAAGTTTTCGTATCGTTGCCGAGAAGCAGTCCTCTTCGTCGAGAACCTCTATAGCCACAAGCGGTGGATGAGTCAATATCTGTTCGTGAGGACTGGTTCTTTCGATCACGCACACATCGGGGACACGAACCCGTGTAGGCGCGACCCGCATCCGCAAACTCGGAAGTGCCAGTACCTCCAATGGCTCATGAGTGTCAGACAGGTTGCAGATGAGCCACATGACGATTCTGGAATGATTGAAAGTGCCGACGTTGCGTTCCTCGCTTTGACCATCCACAAAATCGCAGTCGGGTCTGTAGCTTGAAGACAGATACTCTTCCAGCGAAAGTTCCGCTGGTGGCCTGTCGTCCTCGGCAAGCTCAAGTTTCATGCACTGATTATCGCGCTAAATCGATGCTCCCACCAGCGGATTCCACTCGAAGCAGGCCAGTTTCATCCCCTTGATCCGGTCTGGCGTTGCTAACGGCCATCAGGCCAATTCGATTCCGGCGATTTCGGCTTCAAGGCCGCCGTAATCGGGATGGTCGTTTTCGCGAATGCGATAGGCGAGGTTGATGAGGCTTCCCTGTGCGAGGCCGAGTTCGGCGGCGCGGGCGGCCATGTTCCAGCCCACGGCGCGGAGCGCGCCGCTGGAGCCGGATAAAGGGCGCGGCTGAAGAGAATCCTGCGCCAATTCCAATCTCAGATGGCGCTCTTTCATCAGGCGCGGTTGACTGAGCAGGCGCACGCTGCGGGCCACGAAGACCGGTTCGGGGTTGCCGTGCCCGAAAGGTTCCAACTTTTGCAGCCAGCCCGCCAGCACGGGCGTAACGCGGTCCAGAGGTAGTTCGGCGTGAATCCTTAGCACGCACTCCGGCTCGCGTGCTGCCAGATGTTCCTGGGCAAAAACGCGTAAGCGGCGCTTGAGTTCGGGCAAGGTCGTGGCAGGCAAAGCAAAGCCAACTGCGAAGGCGTGACCGCCGAAGCGCGTGAAGAGATCGGCGCAGCTCTCAATCGCGTTCAATAGCTGGAAGCCGTCCACTGATCGGCCTGAGCCGTAGGCCACACCATCTTCAATGCAGATAACAAGGGTGGGCTTGGCCGTGCGCTCGACGACGCGCGAGGCGAGGATGCCGATCACGCCGCGATGCCAGCCTTCGCCGTCAACGACCAGCAGGCGATCGGCGCAAAGTTCCGCGTCGGCGCTCAACAGCGTCTCGATGGCGGTGAGAGCCGTTGCTTCGGTTTCGCGGCGCTCGCGGTTGAGCCTTTCGAGCTTGGCGGCCAACTCCGCGGCGCGGGCTACATCGCGTGTGGTGAAAAGCTCGATGACCTCGGAAGCCACGTCCATTCGTCCGGCCGCGTTGATGCGCGGAGCCAGGCGGAAGGCCACGTCGAAGGCGGTAATGGCCTTTGCCGCCGGGTCGAGGGCTGCTGCCGCGAAGAGGGCGCGCAGTCCCGCACCGGCTGGCCGGCGCAGTTCCTTGAGTCCCAGAGCGGCGATAACGCGATTCTCGCCCTTGAGCGGCACGGCATCGGCGATGGTAGCCACGGCGGCCATTTTCAAGAAACTGGGCAGCGTCTTTTCGCGAGTGCGTGTCCGGTCGCGCCGCTCCAGCACCGCCTGCGCCAGTTTCAGCGCAATGGCCGCACCGCATAGAAACTTTTCCGGATAATGGCAATCAGGCTGGTTGGGATTGAGAATCGCCAACGCCCGAGGGACCTTGTCGCCTGCTTCCAACAGGTGATGGTCGGTGATGATCAGGTCGAGGCCCAGGCGGCGCGCTGTCTCGGCCTCGGCAAAGGCCCTCATTCCCGTATCCACTGTGATCACCAGTCGGACGCCCTCCGCGGCTGCGGCTTCCAGCACACTCGATTGAAGGCCGTAGCCCTCGAGTAGCCGGTGCGGCACATGGAAGCGGGCAATTCCGCCAAGCATTTCGATGGCCGTCTTGAGCAGAACGACAGCGGTGGTGCCGTCCACATCGTAGTCACCGTAAAGCAGGACGGGCTCACGATTGGCAATAGCCCGCTCCAGCCGGGCCACAGCCTCAGACATGCCCAGCATTAAAAGCGGATCGTGAAGGTGATCGAATTCAGGATTGAGGAAGGAGAGAGCGTCTGAAGATTCGGCAACACCGCGGGCCACCAGCAACTCAGCAAGAACCAGAGGCAAATGAGCGGCCTTGGCGAGCGCAGCAGATTCGACCGGGTGCGGCTCGACAAAACTCCAGCGCTGTGGGGGGAGCTTTCGCGCAACTCCTCGCGGTGGGGATGACGGCGCAACCTTACTGTTGGCTGTTACGCCCGCCGCGCTCACCGGAGCTACTCGTCCTCGTCTTCGTGCTCGTGATCTTCAATGACGATATCCTGGAAGGTCTCAACGTCCTCCAGCAGCGCCTGGAAGCGCTCATACCACTCGGTGGTGGTCTCGTGCAGGAAGACCAGACCCTGATAGACGAATCCGAGCTGGATATAGCCGAGGTTGCCCGCGTACTTGCGCAGCCATTGCGCCTCGACCAGTTCCGTCGCCTCCTCGTCGGGGAAGTTCATCTCCCCTGCCTCCTCGATCAACGCATCGAGTTCCTCGCGCTCCAGTTTCATCTCGCTAAAGGTGACAAACGGGGCGCCTACATGTTTGGCCATCTCCACGAAGTCTTTCCATGCATCGGGATTATCGTGGCCCTCCCATACGATCGAGGGAATCTCTTCTGTTACATAGCCGGGCAAGCGTTGGAGGCCGTGGCCTTCGATAAAGGCCACCATGTCGTCTTTGAGAGAGAGTAGATTGTCAGTGCTCATAGTCAAGACCTTATTCTCGCAGATGGGGGCGGGGGTGCGCGCGCGGTTCAAAACCTTCGCCGACGGCGGGTCGGGCGTTAACCTGAAGATAGATCGAAACCGAAATGGCCTGAATTCCACCCAGGTGCGCCTTAACTTTTACGCCCAATATGGGATTTTACAAGCTGTCGGTGCGGTTTCGAGGAGGATCTTGATATGCCCGTATTTGAGCGCCACGTCTTTGTCTGTCAAAACGCGCGGCCCGAGGGTGCGCCGCGACCCTCCTGCACTTCGAATGGAACCAGCGAACTACACACACAGTTGCAGCAACTGGCCAAGGTCGCCGGGCTGGCCGGCAAAGTGCGGATCAACAAATCCGGCTGCCTGGATCAATGTGAACACGGACCGACGGTGGTGGTTTACCCCGAGGCTGTCTGGTATGGCCATGTGCAGCCGGAAGATGCGGCGGAGATTGTCGCTGAGCATCTGGTCGCGGGGCGCCCCGTCGAGCGCCTGCGTATCGCCGAGGAGTGCCTGAATACGAAGAGTTGCCCGCACCAAACGTAAGTCACGTGCCGACAGCGTCAGTCACCCTAACCTTCGTAATGTGAATTCTCTTCATTTCCTGCCCGGCGTGCCGATAAGGATGTGATGGAGAACTCCCATGGCGCGAATCCGTATTCCCTTGCTGCTTTGCACTGCGCTGCTGACGTCGGCTTCCGCGCGGGCCGCTGGAATCCCGGAGACACGAGCAAGCTCATCTACGGTGAGCGGCGTGTACTCGCTCACCTTCAATCTGAACCTCGCCTCACCTTTGCCGGCAGGGAGCACAATCACTTGCCGGGCCCAAGTCGTCCCCAGTCAGATAGGAGCTGATGTTCGCGCTCAGCAACTGGGGGAGATTCCTGTGAGGATGGTCACAGGGCAGGCGGCGATTACAGGTTCGGCCGCCACCTGCACGACCGAAATTCCCGTCTCGTGGACGGTGACGAGCTTGCAGGATGGGGCTGTGCTGAATTATGAAATCGATGCTGCGAGCAACTCCGGCTCAATCCCCCTGATGGTCAGAAGCACCGGGCCGCAAAGCATCGGAGTGGCATTTCCGCCTCCGGGGAAAAGTGCCAGCTTCAGCTTCAACTTGGCCTTTTGAGAGTTTTAAGAGCGCTGTGCGCTGCGGTTGTACATGGGGCGGTCCGATGCGGTATCCTGAACCTTAATCCATGATCTTTTCCCGCGACTACATCGGGTACCTTGCCCGCCGCACTGTCAAGCACCTCATCGACGCCAAGATGATCGCCACCAGCGACTTGAAGGCGTGCGAAGCCCGAGTTGCCAATGGGCTGATCGAGGAACTGTCTCTCGAAGACCGCATCAACGAGGAGGTGCGTGTCATTCTGGAGGCGTACTCAGACGAGATGCGCAAATCCGGTGCGCAGTATGCCGAGATGTTCAAGAAGGTCAAGACGGAACTGGCCAAAAAGTACAAGGCGGTGCTATGAGGATCAGCCCCGACAAGCTGAACAAGCTGGCCCACACCGTGGCCGACACACTGGCCGAGATCGATGAAGTCGGTTTCTTGGAGGATCGCAACACGATCCGCCAGGAGGCGCGCAAGGCGTTGACCACCTTACTTGCACAAGAAGCCGCCATCGACACAGCAGCCAGAGCCAAGATCGCGAACCAGCGCAAGATCATCCTCGAAGGCTCTCAAGAGTGGGAGATCCTCTACCGCAAGTATTACAACGACGAAGTCCGCAAACTGGGCATATAAAGGTCATCAGATTGTGCCGATGATGATTAGATTTTTCAAACACTTATCAAAGAATGTCGCCGATGGTTGGGTGACGGTGCCTCGATTCCAGTTTCTTAGACCCTCTTCCAAAACAATATCCGCATCCTAACAAAGATGGGGACGACCTCGGACGCGAAGAACACTGAACGCCAACTTACAATTTTGCAGTTGCTCGGTCCGCACAAGAAGCTGCTCTGGCTTGGCCTGCTGGCGATCTCCGGCGAGAGTATTGCCGATCTTCTTGAGCCATGGCCGCTCAAAATCGTGCTGGACAACGTCATTGGCCACAAGGCGTCGCACGGATGGCTATACTCCCTCATTCGCAGTACCGCAGGGACTGAGCCACATCACATTCTGCTCTTCGCATGCGCTGCGGTGGCTCTCATTGCGCTCATGAACGCGGGCTGATCCTACGCGGAAAAGTACATCACGACCAGTGTCGGTCAATGGGTTACCCACGATCTACGCCGTATGCTCTATGCCCATGTGCAGCGGCTCTCTCTCGCTTATCACGATCAAAAACAGACGGGGGATTTGATCAGCAGGGTAACTACGGATATTGATGCCGTTCAGACATTCATTGTTTCAGGACTGCTCAGCGTTCTCGTGGATATTCTCACCTTGGTCGGAATGATCGCGGTTATGTTCTATGTCAACTGGCGGTTCACCCTGGTGGCATTGGCCGTTATTCCGATCCTCTTCGCGATTGTTTACACGTATACGAAGAGGGTGAAGAAGGCATCGCGCGAGGTGCGTAAACATGAAGGGCGATTGCTCTCCGTAGTTCAAGAGGTTCTCGGCTCCATTCGGGTAGTGAAGGCGTTTGCGCGCGAGAATTATGAGATTCAGCGCTTCGAAGGGGAAAGCTTGGAGACTGTGGAAGCAGCCCTTAAAGCCCGCACATTGAAAGCGAGACTTCTTCCAATCGTCAATCTTGTTACTGCCGCAGGCATTTGCGCCATTTTGTATTTCGGCGGCAGCAGCGCCCTTCGCAATGGATTGACCGCCGGATCGATAGTTCTCTTTCTCAGCTACATCAGCAAGATGTACAAGCCGATGCAGGACATCTCAAAGATCATGGATTCGTACTCGAAGGCCGATGTGGGATACGAACGGATTCAGGAGATTATCCGCGCGGATGATGAGATGGGGGACGCTCCGAATGCCAGGATTGCCCCGCGGCTGAAAGGGGTCGTGGACTTCGAGCACGTCGATTTTTCGTACGGCTCCGAGTCGGCCGTTCTCTCTGACGTGAACCTGCATATCGAGGCGGGGACGAGCGTTGCGCTGATCGGACCGACGGGGTCAGGCAAAACCACAATCGCAAATCTGATTGCACGTTTTTACGATGCGTCCGCCGGAGTGGTGAGGATCGATGGCATCGACGTCCGCACGCTGACGCAGAAGTCGCTTCGCGATCAAATAAGTTTTGTCTTGCAGGATATCGTCGGCATCGTCGCTCTTCGTCGTGTTTGAAGCGTCGGTTTGTGGCTCGATCATGGAGCCCGAGGGAGCGGACTGTGACGCTGAGGCGGCGCTTGGCGGATCCGACTGCGAACCGGCAAAAGAGCTCATCAAGAGCACAAGAACTGGAATGAATCGTCGCATGCTTGTCATGGATCGTCCTCTATCTGACGCAGCTCTTCCCATCAAACTGGTCTTGAGGTTAGAAGCAGATTCAAGCCAAGTTGCCTCCCGGCAAAGGTCAAAACATCCGATTTCCAGAAATTCGCATCCTTCCTATATATGTATTTAGGAGTTATGGCCATTCAGAAAGCGAGCTACCCGTGAAACTGCTGATTCAGCCTGATGAGGGGATCGAGCCAATTATGCGCGCACTCGGCCGCGCAAGGAAAAGCATTCAGATCCTCGTCTTCCGGGTAGACCGGAGCGAGTTGGAAAGGGCCTTGCTTGAGGCGGTGCAGCGGGGCGTTGCCGTGCAGGCGCTGATTGCCTACACCAATCGCGGCGGTGACAAAAATTTACGCCGCTTTGAGATGCGGCTGCTTGAGAGGGGAATTACTGTTACTCGAACGGCCGACGATCTGCTGCGCTATCACGGGAAGATGATGATCATCGATGGCAAGGAGTTACATGTCTTTGCCTTCAACTTCACTCATCTTGACATCGCTCTCAGCCGCTCCTTCGGCGTCAGCACTACGTCTTCAAAGGTAGTCAAGGAGGCGGTCAAGCTCTACGAATGCGACGCACGGCGGACAGCCTACACCGCAGGATGCGATGAGCTAGTCGTGAGCCCCGTCAACGCGCGAAAGCAATTGACGAAATTCGTTGATGGAGCGAAAAAGCAGCTACTCATGTATGAGATGAAGATCAGCGATCCCGACTTTATAGAGCTGTTGAACGAGAAGATCTCGCAAGGGCTGGACGTAAGGGTGATCGGGCAATCATCAATCCGTGGGCGTTCCCTGCCCGTACGCACTATGCCTACGCGCTTACACGCTCGGGCCATTCTGTGCGACGGGTCGTCGGCATTTCTGGGAAGTCAGAGCCTGAGAAAACTGGAACTGGAGGCGCGCCGCGAGATCGGTATCATCTTTCGCGACAAACAGATCGTGAAGAAGATGATCTCCATCTTCGACGAGGATTGGCGAAGTGCGGCGCCCGCTGTGATCGCTGACCCGGCGGTCTCCATGTTGGAGGCGCCGGCAAAGAAGGTCGCCAAGGTAGTGGCAAAGCGCCTGGACGTCTCAGCGAAGCTCGAGAAGGTGCTGGACAATGTAATCGATTCCGGAAAAGAAATGCCGCTCGAACCTGAAGAAGTTGTTGAGAAAGTCCGGGAGGCTGTCCGGGACGAGGTGCGCGATGCGGTTGTTCATGCTGTGAAGGAGTTAGTTACCGGCAGGATCTCGGGCACCGTTGAGATCGAATCGAAGGCGTAGCATAACTGGGGAAAGTGGGACCTGACCATGAGATGGACTCGCCTTTTACTCACATCGGGCATTACCGCCTTGCTCCTCACAGGTGCCGATTCGTCTGGAGGCCAGGTGAGCAACTTGTCGGCGAATGCTTCGCTCTCTGCTGGAGATCGAAAGGCGATGGCTTCTTTCCTGCGCACTGCCAAGGCCTATCTCGCAGTCGAGCACAACGCGCCTTCGGAAGCCCAGCTAAAGCCTACAACCGATATTGCACAACTTGAAGAGAGACGAGGAGCGCTGCGCCGAATCATGATCGCGGCACGTCCTGATGCGAAGCAGGGGGATCTGTTTACACCGCCCGTTGCCGCACTTTTTCGCAAGCCGATCGCGCAGGCCATAGATGGCCCCAGCGGCGACAAGGTTCGCCGCAGTCTACAGGGCGCGGAGCCTATCGCAGCCGCAGAAGCTGCCCGGATTGCAGTCAATCGCGACTATCCCAACCAGAACGGCCAGCCGCTGCAATCGGCCCCCGCGACGTTGTTGCAGTGCCTGCCCGTCTTGCCCAAGGGGTTGGAATACAGAATGGTTGGAAGCATTCTTGTACTTCGGGATACTGAGGCAAATCTTGTTGTAGATTTTCTTCCGAATGCTCACAAATAGGGGTGAAATACATCGCGTGATGAACCCGTTCGCCACTACCGCGCTCACGGCTGCGCTCCTGCTTGCCATCTCTCTGATCGGGGATCAAAGGCCTGCGCTTCCATCTACGGATGCCCCTCCTGTTGTCAATTTGCCTTTGAAAGATGGATCAGTTCGATTTGCCGTAATCGGTGACAATGGTACCGGCCAAAAACCCGAGTTTGAAGTGGCCCATCAAATGGAGCGCTTCCGGGAACTCGTTAAATATGATTTTGTCGTGATGGACGGGGATAATATTTACGGGGGCCATAAGGCCGGTGATTTTCAGCGGAAGTTCGAGGAGCCCTATAAACCGTTACTCGATGCTGGGGTCAAATTTTATGCATCGCTCGGTAATCACGACGACCCGGATGTCGAGCGGAATTACAAACTTTATAACATGGGCGGACAGCGCTATTACAGTTTCCGAAAGAAGGACGTTGAATTCTTTGCGCTCGATAGCAATTATATGGACCCGCAACAGCTCGCATGGCTCGAAAATCAATTGAAGGCTTCAGATGCCAAGTGGAAGATATGCTTTTTCCACCATCCCATGTTTACCGGTGCGACGTTTCATGGGCCCGACCTTGACTTGCGCAAGCAACTCATGCCTTTGTTCATGAGGTACGGCGTGAATCTTGTCCTCAGCGGACACGAGCATGTGTATGAGCATCTCAAGCCTCAAAGCGGCGTGTACCTTTTCGTCCTGGGGAATTCAGGAGAGTTGCGATTCCACAATCTTCGACCCAATAACGACATCGACCAATTTGGGTTCGATACCGATCGCGATTTCATGATGATGGAGATCGCGTGCAATGAGCTGTATTTTCAGACGATATCCCGTACCGGTGCAACAATCGACTCCGGCGAGTTGGAGCGGCAGGGTGCGGCTCGATCCAAAGTGCAATAGGATTGTGCGAAAGATGGTCTTGATCAGTTTCGATTACGCCGCAAGAGGCGGAGACCGTCTCCGATAAATTCCTGGAACTCGTTGTTGAGAATTGTGGTACCTATGGAAAGTCCGACGGCTTTCGCTCCGTTCGCGAATCCGTGGTCGCGCGGAGGATAATAGGTATCGGTCAGGGCCGTGGTAGTCGCAATGCTCGCTAATAACGGCCAATTGGCCGTCGCTCTTCCATTGTCCTTCTGAGTGACGACCAGGCGCGATGCGGCATAGGCAGCCCGCATAGGCACATTCGTCTCGTCGCCGATAGCATAATATCGAAGGTCATCGTGAAAAAGAACAGCATAGATTCCATAGGTGAAGATTGATTGTGTCGTCTGCCTGACTTCCACTGCTCCAACGCGTTCAGAAAAAGCGCCGCTGTCGGTACCATAGTGCGGCGGAGTGTTGAGCATGTGACTCCAACCCGCCGACAATGCCGTCGAGGCAAAACTGGATGCTGTCAATCGGCTCCTGATTGCAGAGTCAAGTTTTTCGCCGTTGCTCAGCGGAACACCGTACTCATTAGCGTGAATGATGAGATGGAACTTTGGTGCTGGGCTCCCGGTCGCCTTAGTCGGAGGAACTCCGAATATCGATTTCGAAGTCGCTTTGTCCGACACCGTGCTGGGCGCATCCGGTTGTTCCACTGATAACACCGCAGAATCGCCGCCTGCAAAAGCCCCTACCTGTTTCGATTGGCCCACACATGCCGCAACTGGCAATGTCAGCATGGTAGCTAAAACGCAGATGCGCAAATGTATGGGGAACATGAACTCGCTCCTATCCATAAGATCGGATGCCCACGCCGATAGGGAAGTTATCCGGTGTTTTAACTATGCGTTGGACAGGCTCGATCCAATCGTCTGGAATACCTAATCAGTTGAGTCAATGATCAAATTCTTGATCACGGACAGAACTGTCGCTGAAGCTCTATGATTGCTGTTGCATCACTAATTCGAGAGGTGATATGAAGGTTCTTTTTATTGGCGGCACCGGCATCATCAGTACGGCTACGACTAGATTGGCGGCAGAATGCGGGATTGAATTGACCCTGCTGAGAAGGGGACAGCACGCTGCCGATCCACCCGAAGGGGTCGGCACGCTTACGGCAGATATTCACGACGAAGACGCGGTGGCTAAAGCGATCAGCGGCCGATTTTTCGATACGGTCGTGGATTGGACTGTCTTCACGACGGCGGAACTCGAACGGGACATCCGTCTGTTTCGCGGGCGGACGGACCAATACGTTTTCATCAGCTCGGCTAGCGCGTATCAGAAGCCGGTCGGACATTATCTGATTACAGAATCGACGCCGCTTGCCAATCCTTATTGGCAATATTCGCGGGACAAAATAGCCTGCGAAGAGCGTCTGATAAAGGCCTATCGAGATGGAGGCTTTCCCATCACGATTGTGCGTCCTTCGCTGACTTACGGCGATACGCAGATTCCGTTGGCGATCAATAGCTGGCAAAAATCCTGGACCATCGTAGACCGGATGCGGCGGGGCAAGAAGGTCATCGTGCCAGGCGACGGGACTTCGTTATGGGTGATCACCCACAATACCGATTTTGCGCAAGGGTTGGTAGGGTTGCTAGGGCACCGGCAGGCGATTGGCCACGCCTTCCACATCACGAGCGACGAGGTAATGACCTGGGATCAGTTCTATCGGATCACTGCGCGGGCCGCGGGCGTCGAGGCTCAAATAATCCATATTCCGTCGGATTTTATCGGCGCGTGTTTGCCGGATCAAGTAGGCGGACTGACCGGCGATAAGTCGGTCAGCGTGGTCTTCGATAACAGCAAGATTAAGCGCTTTGTTCCCGGCTACTGCGCCAAGGTTCCGTTTGCCCAAGGGATTCAGCGAACGATCGATTGGTTCGATGCGGACTCCGCGCGGAAGCTCATTGATGAAAATGCGAATGCAGCCTGGGATAAGCTCATCGACGCTTACGAGAGCGGGCTTCAGGAAACGTTGCATAAATTCCGGTAATCCCATCTGCGGCCAAAACTGTTCTAATAAAGCTGGGAGCTGCGATGCGGATAGCGATCATTGGCGGTGGAATTGCGGGCATGGCGGCTGCTTTCGAACTGGAGCGGGCACGCGAGGCCGGAGTTGCGATCGACTATACACTTTTTGAAGAGCGGCATCGGCTCGGCGGCTGTCTGGCATCAGAGATCGTGGACGGCGCGGTGGTGGAATTTGGTCCGGATTCTTTTCTCACCGAGAAGAGGGCCGGAGCCGAGCTTTGCCGTGAACTGGGCCTTGGAGACGAACTGACTCCTTCGAACGACGCTCACCGCAAGACCTACATTGTGGTGCGCAACCGGCTCGTTCCTCTTCCCGACGGCCTGATGTTTCTGGTGCCTACCAAACTGATTCCTACCGCGTTAACTCGTCTCTTTAGCCTATCCACAAAGTTACGCATGGGGATGGATCTGTTGCATCCGCCCCGGCTCATAGGTCAAGACGAGTCGGTGGCCGCGCTTGTCGAACGGCACTTTGGACGTGAGGCGGTCGAACGGCTTGCCGACCCGCTGTTGTCGGGGATCTTTGGCGGCGACGCCTCGCAATTGAGCGCGCGGGCTGTACTGCCGCGCCTGGTGGAAATGGAAAACGAATTCGGCTCACTGACGCGCGGCATGCTGGCTGCGCACCGCGAGATGCGCTCCCGCGCTCGTAATGCGGCCAGGAAAAATGGCAAGCCTGTCGGTCGTTCGATGCCTCGACCGGTATTCACCGCGCTGCGCGGTGGCATGCAGCAGTTAGTTGACGCATTGACCGCGCGGCTTGATCCGGTCTCAGTGCGCCTCTCGATGCCCGTCGACGGAATCGAAAAGACGGCCGACGGTTGGAGAATTGAAGCCGGTAGCGCGATGGAGCCTTACGATTCGGTCATCATGGCGCTGCCGGCCTGGGCCGCGGGTGCACTGCTTGGACGTGTGGATGACGTGCTGGGGGAGGAGTTGATTGCGATTCCGTACACCTCATCGATCACCATCAATCTGATTTACGACGAGACTCAGCTCGGCCGCCTGCCGGAGGGATTTGGCTTCCTGGTTCCAGTTGTGGAAGGTCGCACAATTTTGGCCTGTACCTTTGTCCACCGGAAGTTTTTGTACCGCACGCCCTTCGGCAAAGCCGTCTTCCGCGCTTTCCTGGGTGGTGCGAAGAACGAAGACCTGTTGGATAAATCAGACTCCGAGTTGTTGGCCACCGTTCGCAGGGAATTGAGCGAGATTCTTGGCCAGGATGTTTTCCCGCGGCAGGCAGAGCCGGAGCACGCGCATGTTTCGCGTTGGCGCCGATCTATGGCTCAGTACTCTGTAGGACACCAGGAGCGCAAAGAGCGTATCGCCGAACGCGTGGCCGCACTCCCTGGCCTGCGATTGGCGGGCAATGCCTACGATGGCATCGGTATTCCCGATTGCATTCGCCTGGGACGGCAGGCGGCGAAAGAGCTTCTCGAAGTTCGCGAATAGCTATCTCGGCACGACCGGCAAAATCAGTGTGCTGGGATGCGCGGCATCGTGAAAGATAGTATTTGTCGCCTTGATGAATGCTGAGCTGGTACTCGCCGGTTTGCCTGTATTCAAGTTGCGGTCGAAGCGCGGGAAGTTGCTGCTGCTAACTTCAAGTCGGATCCGATGCCCTTTAAAGAACACGTTACTGGTGGACCATAGGTCAATTTTGTATTCGTAGACCTTCCCTGGCACGATTGGTTTTGGTTCAGCGGTCGTCGACTCCCGGTAACTTGCGCGCAATATTCCCTCGGTGAGGTTTTGCGCAAAACCATTCGGCCACACATCGACTAACTTCGCCGTGAAATCGGTATCGACGGCAGAAGAGCTGGCGTATAAGTCAAGAGTTATCGGACCGGTAACTTCCGTGTCGCTGCCAAGAGTTGGAGTGGTGTAAATCAGCACGTCCGCACGGGATTCCGCCTCTTTCTGATCACGCGGCCCGGGAGCGAGATGCGTCGGGTCGCAGCAGAGCGGTCCTCCTACGGTTGGAACCGGATTCACCGGATCGTACACAAACTGATCCATCTTGTCCTTATCCGGCGCAACAGTGGAAAGCTCGCCGTCGCCAGAGACACCGTTAGCCTTCCCCGCCGAGCGAAGGAAGTAACTCGTTGCCTTGGCGCGCTCCAGCGGCCAGCTATCTTCATCGCGCCACTTATTCTCTCCCATTACAAAAATACGAACCGGTTTGCCACTCGAAAACTCATTCTGTTTGCCGAGAAAGAGGTAGTCGTACCAATCCAAAACGTACGCATTCTCGTCGAAAGGCGCGTCAGGGCCAAAATCAACCTCGCCGACTGTGCGGCCCGCGCCAGAGTGGCCGCCAATGGCGACGATTAGTCGCTGCCCGTTGCGCACCGCTTCAGTGCCTGCGTGAGATTTCAATCCAAGATAGTTGCGCAAAGAGCCGCCCTGGAAGATGTCATACCATGCTGCGATGGTCAGCGCGGGAACCTGAATCTTGTCGTAGTTCTCCTCAATGGACCACTGCTTCCAATAGGCGTCGTAGGTGGAATGATCGAGCCAGTCGAGGAAGTAGGGCGCCTGAGAGTGAGTAAGCGCTACGCCGTCTTGAGCCGTTTGGATGTTGAAGACAGGAAAGCCCGTGAGCGGCAGAACATTGTCTGCGACCCTTGCATTGGCTTGCCGGTTGATCCACCGGCTATAGGTGTCCTGCGCCAGCCCCGAAGTCCATGACTCGTTGAACCACTGTTCGAAGGCCCCGCCCTGGTAGGTCCAATTCTCGTGGTAATTCGATGCCGTCACGATTGGACAGATTCCCGCCAGATGCGGTGGACGACCGATGGCCGCCAGCAACTGCGTGGCTCCAACGTATGAGCCGCTGAACATGCCGACCTTGCCATTCGAGTTAGGCAGTGCGGCTGCCCACTCAACGGCATCGTAGCCGTCATCGATCTCGTGCTTGAAGGGATACCACTCGCCCTCTGAGGCAAACCGGCCGCGCACATCCTGGGCAACTGTCATGAAGCCACGCTTGGCCGCTCGTCGTCCAAAGGCCGCAAATCCGTCCTTGTTATACGGAGTGCGCACGAGCAGCACCGGATAACTGCCATCGGTAGATGGGCGGTAGATGTCGGCTCGGAGCGTCACGCCGTCGCGCGACTTCATTGCCACGTTGTGCTCGATAACGGCTTCGGTATCGGTCTGTCCCTTGGCTGGAAAAGACGGCAGGAGAGTCAGGACAAAAGCAAGCAGGCAGAAAGTATTCTTCAGCACGAGGTTTCCTCGATGGTCTAGAGTCGAGTCCATTCTACCCGCCTCGCCTCTCAAGGAAAGCAACCATGGTCGACTCGGACTACATCCCGCCTTTGCCCAGCATGATACCGATGCCGTAGGTGACTGCGCCTTCCACGGCGCCGACTGCGGTCATCTCCAGGCCGGAAGCCCACCAGGAGCGAACGGTGATGAGCGACTTGGCTGCTCCGACGGCGAAGTGGGCGATGAGCGAGATGACGGCTGCGGCAATGACCGCCTCGATGCCCTGCATGAAGAAGAAGGGAATGACGGGGATGGCCGCGCCGATGGCGGTCGAGAGCGCTCCCGTACCGGCCGAAACCAGCGGGTTGGCAAGCGCCTCTTCACTGGTGCCGAGCCGCTCGCTGGCCAAAACGCGGAGCAACTGATCGGGATCGGCGGCGATGTGATTCACCATGTGGTGAGCGTCTTCTTCGGGCAGGCCCTTCACCTGGTAATAGAGCGCGAGCAGTTCGCGGGCCTCGGGGCCGTTCATCTGGATAGCATCGCGCTCGCGGGCCAACTCGGCCATATAAATTTCGCGTTCGCTCTTGGCGGCGAGGTAGGCGCCCGAGCCCATAGAGAGAGCCGAGGCGATGAGGCCGGATATGCCGGCGAGCAACACATAGTGGCTGGTCTGGGCCGGGTTGCCCATTGTGGCGCCGCTGACGCCGCTGACAATGCCGAAGATGGCGCCTAAGCCGTCGTTGACGCCGTAGATTGCGTCGCCAATCCAGCTGCCGGGCTGCTTGCGGCCCTGGTTCCGTTTGGCAAGCATCTCATCGAGAACAGCCTGTGCATCGATCTTGTGCGCGCCGGCGGGCTGTGGGTAGTGGCCGCGCAAGAGCGCCCCAAGCTCACGATAGTGGTCCTTCTCGTCCTCAATGACGTGCTCGAGGATGGCGATGGACTCCTCGTCGCCAAGCGCTTTCAGCTGTTCGCCGTAGGCGGCGATGGCTCGGCTCTCTTCGATCTCCAGGCGGCGCAGAGCCATGCGAATGCCCCCGGCGCGGCTGGCCAGCGAGTGAGCGTCCCCCTTCGGGTTGCCATTGTAGACAGGTTCGGCTCCGCCCAGCTCGACGATGCGGCCATGCCACAGTGCGGCGTGCTCCCACTCTGCGCCCGCCAGATGGCGCAATACCTGGGCGCGCACCGGGTCCGAGTCCTGGTCGGCCAGTGCCAGGTAGGTGTGGTAGCCCTCCATCTCCGCCTGCCAGTCGCCTTCCAGAGCCGCTAGGACCTTCTTCAGCTTTGCGCTGCTCAACGTTGCATTGGCCATAGTCGTCTCCTTGCTCTTCCTCTAGGATAGCCGAATCAGGGGCTTGGGCGGGAAGGGTCGGAACACGGCACTTGGGTCTCGCTTCCCTAGGCACGGGCTTAGCATATAGTGTTGTGTGCAGCGAAAAGAGCCGGAATTCCTGGCCGCAAATCCACCTGCCGGCCACAAACTCGTCGGCCTTTGTCTTGCTTGCATTGCATACAAGACAACGCAGAAAAGCCCCGACCGGGCGATCACTTTGAGGAAGCAGGGAACCGAAAAGTATGGCAGCTCAATCGAAACAATCTACGCCCCTAACGACACCCGGGTACCTTATACCGTTCATCACAGTCACTGTTCTCTATTTCATCTTTGGGTTTATTACCAACCTGAACATGCAACTTGTGCCCCACCTCAAGTCGGTTTTCAACCTGCCGTGGCTGCAAGCAGCCTTGGCGAATGGAGCCTTTTTCACAGCTTATTTTGTGGTTTCCGCGCCGACTGGCTGGTTGATTGATACGATCGGTCACAAAAAAACCATGGTCGTTGGACTGCTTGTGCAGGTGGCCGGTGCACTGCTCTTTCTACCGGCGGCGAGCCTTCCCAACTTCTGGCTCTTCCTCACGGCGGTGTTCATCGTGGGCGCCGGCGTGGCAGTCTTGCAGAATGCCGCCAACCCATACGTCTCCACTCTCGGGCCGGAGTCGAACGCTCCTGTGCGCCAGAATCTGGCGCAGGCATTCAACTCCATCGGCGGCATGATTGCGCCGGTTGTGGCGAGTGCGCTGATCCTCAAGCATAAGGTCGTGATAGACGCGGCAACGCTGGCGACCAAGACCCTTGAAGAGCAGTTGGCCTATAAAATCAGCATTGCAAGCACCGTGCGGATGCCGTATCTGGTGATTGCCGGTGCGCTCGTCCTGTTGGCCTTGGCAGTTTCCTTTGCGCACCTGCCGCCGATCAAAGCGACCCAGGAATCCAGCCCCGCCAAGACCACCGCGGGTCGGCCTGAACAAAGCATTTGGCGCTACAGACAAACCGTTCTGGCCACCATTGGCATTTTCTTCTATGTCGGCGTGGAGGTAGGACTGGCTCAGTTCATGGTGGGCTATTTCGGCCTTCCGGAGTTGGGCGGGATGGTCGCTGCGGTTGCCGCGGCGTTCACTTTCTATTATTGGATGGGTGCTCTGGTGGGCAGGCTCCTCGGCTCCTGGATGCTGACCCTGATTAATGCGGGCAAACTGCTCGGCATCTTCGGCCTGCTGGCCGTCAGTTGCGTTCTTATCTCGATTGGCACATCGGGCCGGGTCGCGGTCGTGAGCTTGCTCTTGTGCGGATTCTTCAACTCGATCATGTTCCCCAATATTTTTGCTTTGGGCATCACCGGACTGGGCTCGATGACCAGCAAGGGATCCTCGATGATCATGACCGCTGTTGTGGGCGGAGCGGTCATCCCGGTGATTCTAGGTGGACTTGTTGACCACTTTGGATTCCGTGCGGCGGCGATTCTTCCCGTCATTTGCTATCTCTACATTGCCTTCTACGGCTTCGTGGGCCACAAACCTTCAAAGATTGTTGCCGCATAGGCCAGTTTGTCGTTGACACAAGGGCCCTTTGACTCAAAGTCAAAGGGCCCTTGCGTCTTTGGGGGAATCCGCCATCAGGATTCCCACATTTCGCCGCTTTGATTCACAAGCCATCCACGAGTCCAATCCGCCTACACTCGAAGAGATGGCCACGATCCCCAACCTGGCAGCATTCGACACCGGCCTGCCCGCCAATGTCGATGCCGAAAAGACGATTCTCGGCGCAATCCTGCTGGACAACGCGG
>Ga0187890_10001244_pt1 | contig 18533 bp, 17 predicted proteins | sample June2016WEW_21_1_FD_133005 | JGI IMG/M metagenome (GOLD analysis project Ga0187890, IMG submission 133005) | Peatland microbial communities from SPRUCE experiment site at the Marcell Experimental Forest, Minnesota, USA - June2016WEW_21_10 | ecosystem: Environmental > Terrestrial > Soil >... | reverse complement strand
TGCTGGCCGACGAGCCCACCGGCAACCTCGACCCGCAGACGAGCCAGGGGATCATGCAGCTCCTCGACCGCATCAACCGGACGGGCACCACGGTGGTCGTCGCGACGCACGACGAGGTGCTCGTGGACAAGATGCGCCGGCGCGTCATCGAGCTGAGCAACGGTGTGATGGTGCGCGACCAGGCACGCGGCGTCTACGGCTTCGACGGCTCGGGGCAACAGACGATCGAAGTGGCCGCAGGGGGCATGGGCTGAATGGCGGTCTCGGTCGATTACGTCGTCCGCGAGACGGCGTCGAACCTCTGGCGCAACCGGCTCATGACCATCGCCGCCGTCCTGACCGTGGCGGTGTCGCTGTCGCTCGTCGGTGCCGCACTGCTGCTCCGGCAGGGCTCGGCCAACGCGACCGGGACGCTCGAGCGGGGCACCCAGGTGACGGTCTGGATGGTGCCCAACGCCAACTCCCAGGAGATCGCGGCGGTCGGCACCCAGCTGGCCCAGCTGAACTACGTCGTCCAGCCCTGTGCCTACTGGAACAAGGCCCGCAACTTCGCGGAGGCCCGCCGGCTCCTGCCCTCCGACGTGTTCCAGGCCACGACCGAGTCCGAGATGCCGACCTCGTACTGGTGCACCCCCGTTGCACTGACCGATGCCGCCCAGGTCGTGCGCACCTTCAGCGGCACCGCGGGCGTCCTGTCGGTGACCGAGCCCCAGCAGACCATCCATAACGAGGAGACGGTCATCAACGTCTCGAAGTGGGTCTGCCTCGCCGTCGCCATCGTCCTGATCATCTCCGCGGCCGTCCTGATCCTGAACACCATCCGTATGGCGATCTTCGCCCGACGGCGAGAGGTGTCGGTGATGAAGCTCGTGGGGGCCACCAACTGGTTCATCCGCGTGCCGTTCATGTCCGAAGGCCTGCTGCAGGGCTTCATCGGCTCGGTGCTTGCAGCCGTCGTGGTCTACTTCGTCTACCTGTTCATCAACCACGAAGGAGGCGGGCGGACGACGAGCAACATCTTCACCGCCATGCACATGACGGGGTCCGAGGTCCTGCTCACCAACGTCGTCGTGGTGATCGTGGGCATGGCGATCGGTTCCATCGGCTCGGCCATCGCCATCCGTCGCTTCCTCGACGTCTAGTCCGCAGCGTCAGCGTCAGCGTCAGCGTCAGCCCCCGGCGTCGGCCGGCGCACAGAAGTAGAAACGCATGGAGCGCCCGTCGATGACCCGGTCAGCGAGCGTGCGCGCCGGTGGGCAGTGCGCGATGGTCCACAGCATGTCGGGGTTGCGGGTGCGCGGCGCGATCGCGGCCAGCACCACCATGACCCGACCGCTGCGCACGTCGCCGACGAACTGCGCCAGCGTCGTGCTCGGCACCCGCCCGCTGAAGCCGCCCACCGGGAGGAATTCCCGCCCGGTGGCGAAGATGACCCCGCTCGACTCGGCGGACGTCTCGTTGGTGACCACGCTGACGGACGGTGCGACCCTGGCTGCGGCCCGCACCTCCCCGGGCACGGCGGCGGCCGCGCTGGCGTGGGCCGAGTGCTCCTGCTCGTTGAGCGCCGCGGACTGGTAGGCCGAGTCGAAGGGTCCCTGGCCGGCTGTCACGACGGTCCCGGACGCCCACGCCGAGCCCAGGAGGAGCGCGATCCCCGACAGCGCCACTCCGGCGGCCACCACCCCGGTCGCGCGCTCCGAGAGAAGGGACCACGCGAGGACCGCGACCGCGGCCAGCGCGAGCGCGAGCGTGCTGGCCCACACCCACGGCCCCACTCCGGCGTCGGCGGGGAGCAGGTAGAGGGCGTAGGCGGTGCCACCCACCACGGTGCCCAGCACGACCACCCGTGTGGCCCGCTTCGCCCGGAGCCGCCAGGCCAGGGCCAGGCCCATGCCGCAGAGCGCGGCGATCGGCGGCGCGAACGCCGCCAGGTAGTACGAGTTGATGAAGTTCGAGGACGCGAAGAAGCACCAGGTGAAGACCAGCCACACGCCCCACAGCACCGCGGCCGCCCGCAGGGCGTCGGTCCGGGGCTGGTGGCGGCGGGCGACGAGGATGCCCCCGAACGAGACCGCGGCCGGGACGAGCATCCAGTCGGAGTCCCTCCCGAACATGCCGTTGAGGAAGCGGCCGGGTCCCTGCGGGACGGCGACCGTCTCCTCGCCGGTGTTCGTGCCGGTGCGTGCGCTGCTGGCCTCGACCGGGGAGGGAGCCGGGCTGCACCCCGGCTGGTCGAGCGTGTCCCCCGTGAGCCGGTCGGTGCCGTTGTAGAGGAAGACCTGGCTGAAGACCGAGTTGTTGCAGCTGCCGTCCACGTAGGGCCGGTCGTGGGCGGGCACGGCGGTGACGACCAGCATCCAGGACAGCGACACCACCAGCGCCACCAGCGCGGCGAGCGCGGCGTGCCCCAGGCGCCGGGCGAGAACCGGCGACGGCGCCGCCAGCACGTACGTCAGAAGCAGCACCGGCAGCACGAGCCAGGCCTGGAGCATCTTCGCCTGGAAGGCCAGTCCCACCCAGGCGCCGGCCATGATCAGGTGGGCCAGGCGTCCCGTCATGAAGGCGGCCGTCGTGGCGTCGGCCGCGAGCACCAGCAGGAGGATCAACAACGAGTCCGAGATGTTGCCCCGGTTGAGCAGGATCGTGACGGGCGTGGCGGCCAGCACGACGGCGGCGGTGAGCCCGGCACCTGCTCCCGCCACGCGCCGGACGGCACGGTAGAGCACGAGCACGGTGAGAGTGCCCTCGACGGCCTGGGGCAGCACGACGGCCCAGATGTGAAAGCCGAACAGCCGGACCGACAGCGCCTGCACCCAGAACGCACCGGGCAGCTTGTCAATGGTGACGGTGCCCCACGGATCGAACGCGCCGAAGAAGAAGTTGTGCCAGCTCTGGGACATGCTGCGCACCGCGGCGCCGTAGAACGTCTCGAGCGTCGCGCTGTTCATGCCCCACGCGTAGGACAGCGCGGCCAACGCGGCCACAGCCAGCAGAAGGGGTCGGGCCCACCCGGGCTGGTCAGGCGGCGAGCGCCAGAACTGCCAGCGCACCCGACGCACGGCGGGCGCGCCCGACGGAGGGGCGTCGCCGGTCGCGACCGGTGCCTGGAGCATGAGCTCCCCGACAGCATCCCCCATACTCAGGGCAACCTACCCCGCCATCGGACGCGACCGGGTGCCATATGGTTGCGGTGCCGTATCTGTCCGTGCGCCGGATGCACGCGCACAGAGACGGCTCGAGCGCGGGAGCCGAAAGGGGCGACGGATGACCGGTAGTGCTGGCCCGGTTTCGAACGGCTCGGGGCCCGACCGATCGCAGTCTCGCTTCTTCTGCAACCTGCCCCGAAAGATCTCGCTCGTCTTCTTCGTCGTCGCGTTCGCCGCGTTGGTCATCGGCGGGGGGTTCGCCGAGATCAGCTCCAATGGCGCACCCACCTCGCTCGAGACGGCGATCGTGCGCTACATCATCCTGGGATCTCTGTTGGTCGCCGTGACGGCGTACGTGATCGGTGGCCGCATGCGGGCGGATCGGCCGGGGTAGGCGCGCCCGGGACCAGCGGCGGCTGGCACCAGCCACGGGCCGGCGCCGATCTGCGCCAGACTGTCCCGATGGGCCGAGCGAGCGACAAAGCGAGGAAGCCGAAGCGGCGCCTGTCGAAGGTGCCGAAGTACGAGGAACCGAACAGCTTTCCGGCTGCGGGGCTCACCGGCAGCAGCGGTGGCCCCTTCGGGTCGCGCTACGGGCACTCGGCCGACCATCATCACCAGAAGACCCCGAACCGTTTCGGTGCCTTCGTCCTCCGTTGCCTCGGGATGAAGCCGAAGCCGTAGTCGTCGCCGCGCCCGGTGTGGGGATTCGCCTGCTGCGAAGTCCTCAGCAAGGTTCGCGGCAACCAGGCGCCGCCACGCTGCGTCACGACCCTCGGAGCGAGGGGCGTGACGAAAGCGAGGAATCAGATGGCTAACACGACGACGATCACCGGGAACCTCACCCGCGAGCCGGAGATCCGCTACACCCGGGAAGGGCAGGCGACGGCCCAGCTCGGTGTCGCGGTCAACCGCCGCTGGCAGGACCGGACCACCCAGGAGTGGCAGGAGTCGACCTCCTTCTTCGATGTGATCTGCTGGCGTGACCTGGCCGAGAACGTGGCACTCAGCCTGACCAAGGGCATGCGGGTCGTGGTCACGGGGCGCCTGGAGCAGCGCAGCTGGGAGACCGAGGAGGGTGAGCACCGGTCGAAGGTGGAGATCACGGCGGACGAGGTCGGACCGAGCCTCCGCTTCGCCACGGCCGACGTGCAGCGGGTGGAGCGCCGGGGCGCAATCACGCCTGACGGCGAGAGTGGGGCCGTGACGGACGCGCTGCCGGTCGAGGCGTGAGTGTCGCCTTGGCTGATCGTCACCGTGGGGTGGCCGGCGCACGCGTCCGCCCTGGGGGCCCTGATGGCGCGTGCCGCGGCACATCCCCTGACCGATGCGATCGTGGTCTCGACGGCACTGGCTGTTGGATGCGGGGTGCTGTTGCGGCTCCGCTCCCGGGCGCGCCCGGGCCGCCGATCGACTTCTTGAGAGACGAGGTCGTCGAGATCTGCGGCGCGCTCGCGTTGGGCGGCTCGTTGCTGCGCCGCCTCGGCCTGGGTGCCGAGGCGGCTCGCCTCGAGGCGCTGTTCGGCGCGGTGGAGGAGCGACTGGCCGAGGCTCAGTCCGCGGCGGCGCTCTCCCCGGCGCCGGGCTCGTAGGTGAGTGAGAGCGAGTTGACGCAGTAGCGCAGCCCGGTGTCGGTGGGGCCGTCGGGGAACACATGCCCCAGGTGCCCACCGCACCGGGCGCACAGGATCTCGGTGCGGGTCATGCCCAAGCCACGGTCGGACCGCTCGGTGACGGTCCCCGCCGAGCTGGCCCGGTCGAAGCTGGGCCAGCCTGTCCCGGACTCGAATTTCGCGTCGGTGTCGAACAGCTCCGCACCGCAGCCGGCACAGCGGAAGACGCCTTCCCCCTCCACATGCAGCAACGCACCGGACCAGGGCGGCTCGGTCCCGGCGCGGCGCAGCACCGCGTAGCGGTCCCGGGACAGCTGCTCCCGCCACTCCTCATCCGTCTTGGTGACCTCGTAGGCCGTCTCGTCGTGCTTCTTGCGCGTGAACATGGCGCACCTCTCTCGCCAGGGTCAAACCGGTCCGACGTCCGGAGTATTTCCGCTGCGGCCGGCGGGTGTCGTGCTCAAGCGGCCAGCCGGGCTGCCGCGGTCCCCATGAGGAAGAGGAAGTTGTCCGAGTAGAACCTCCGGCGCACGTCCTCGCCCGCACCGGCGAGCGAGGACTCGAAGCGTTCCAGGGGCCTGCGGCCACCCTCGACGTGGGGGTAGTCGGACGAGAACAGCACGAGGTCGGGCCCGGCCTGCTCCACGATCCAGCCCACATCCTCCGTCGGGTAGGGGGTGAAGCGGACCTGACGGTGCACGTAGTCACTCGGTCGCAGCGAGAGCGCCTGCAGGCGCTCCTCGTGGCGGTGGAAGGCCTCGAAGGCGGATTCCATCTGCCGCAGCCACGACGGCACCCAGATGGCGCCCTGCTCGATCACGCCGATGCGCAAGCCGGGGAACCTCTCGAGGACGCCGTCGAAGATCAGGGTCGCGAGCGTCTGGGCGGGCGGGACCGGGATTCCCATGTAGTCCACCGAGCGGAAGTTCTCCTCCCCGCCGTGGAAGTCGGGCGGGACCGGTTTTCCGTTCACGAAGTAGTTGGGGTCGACCAGCGTCCCGGTACCGCCGACGTGGAAGACGACCGGGATCCCCGCCTCCTCCGCCTGCGCCCACACGCCGAAGAGGTCGTGGTGGCTGGGGGAGAACCGCGGCGGGCAGCCCGAGGCCACGAGAATCGCCGCGGCGCCCTCTTCGAGTGCGTCACGGGTGGCCGCGACCGCCTGCTCGGGCTCGACCAGGGGGACGTAGAGCGAGGGCAGGAGACGCGGGTCGACGGAGCAGAACTCGAGCATGCCCCGGTTGTGGGCCCGCGCCGCGGCGTAGGCGAGTGCGGGGTCGGCGCCGTGCTCCAGGTCGTGCAGGCGGCCGTTGTGGAAGGTGTTGAAGACGAGCTGGCTCGAGAACCCGAGCAGGTCGAGGGCGCGCGGGCGGTCCTCGGCAATGAAGGACCCGGTGGCCGCGAAGTTCTTGCGCGCCATGATCTCGGCCTCCTCGTCGGCCCGGTACTCGGGTGACGCGTGCCTGGCGCGGAGCCGGTCGAAGGACGTCGAGAGGTCGCGCTGCTGCTCTGCGGGATCGCCGGTCTGGCGCAGCTCGTTGCCGCCCGAGTAGCTCAGCACCGGCAGGCGGTCCCGGAAGGCCGCCTCGGCGTGGTCGCGCAGCCAGGTCGGCGTCTCCATGATGTGGGCGTCTGCGTCGTGGACGACCCGCCCCTCGGAGTAGGGCATCTGACCCCCTTTCGCGCACCGCTCCCGCAGCGCTGCGGTCCCGAGTATTCCAGGAGCGGGGCACCAGTGGGGAGCGATCTGACGCCCCGTCAGGTCGGGGGTCCGGCCTTGGCTACGCTCCTCGGGCGATGGATCTGCGAGACCGCCCCGAGGACGTGGCGTTCCGCCGGGAGGTCCGCGGCTTCCTCGACGACCACCTGGTGGGCGAGTTCGCCGAGCTCGGAGGCCGGGGAGGCTCGGGCGACGAGACGTTCGGCTTCGAGGTGCGGCGGCGCTGGGAGAGGGTGCTGGCCGAGGGGGGATGGACCTGCCTGGGCTGGCCGGCCGAGTTCGGGGGCCGGGGGGCCACCATGACCGAGCAGGTCATCTTCAACGAGGAGTACGCCCGCGCCGCCGCGCCGGGCAGGGTCAACGTCATGGGGGAGGGGCTGCTGGGACCCACCCTGATCCACTACGGGACACCCGGGCAGAAGGACCGCTTCCTGCCGCCGATCAGGGAGGGCTCCGAGCTGTGGTGTCAGGGCTACTCGGAGCCGGACGCCGGGAGCGACCTGGCCAACGTCACCACGCGCGCGGTGCGCGACGGCGACGAGTGGGTGGTCACCGGGCAGAAGGTGTGGACCTCGCTGGCCCACCAGGCGGACTGGTGCTTCGTCGTCTGCCGGACCGAGCCCGAGTCAGTGCGCCACAAGGGACTGTCCTATCTCCTGGTGCCGATGGACCAGCCCGGGGTCGAGGTGCGCCCGATCACGCAGCTCACCCGGACCAGCGAGTTCAACGAGGTGTTCTTCGACGGTGCCCGCACCCATGCGGAGAACGTGGTGGGCGAGCCGGGCGATGGTTGGCGGGTCGCGCTCGCCACCCTGGCCTTCGAGCGCGGTGTCGCGCTGCTCGGACACCAGCTCGGCTTCCGGCGCGAGCTCGATCGCATTGTGGCGCTGGCCGAGGAGAACGGGCGGTCGCGCCAACCGGTGTTGCGGCAACAGCTGGCCCAGGCCCACATTGAGCTGACGATCATGCGCTACAACATCCTCCGCAGCCTCTCGGGGGTCGACGGGCCGGTGGCCCCGCCGGAGGCTTCCATCGCGAAGCTGTACTGGGGCAGCTGGCACCGCCGCCTGGGCGAGCTGGCGATGGGCGTCCTCGGGACGGCGGCAACGGTCCTCGACGGGCAGCCCCTGCCGGAGAACGGGGGCTACGGCCTGGGCGAGCTCCAGCGCTCCTTCCTCTTCGCCCGCTCCGAGACCATTTACGGTGGGTCGAACCAGATCCAGCGCAACATCATCGGCGAGCGGGTCCTCGGCCTCCCGCCGGAACCGAAAGGGGCGACGTGAGCACGAGCCTGGACGCGTCCTTCGAACCGCCGCCGCCTCCGCCCCCACCGGGAGGCCACGGGCTCCTGGTGGGCAAGGTCGTCGTCGTGACCGCGGCGGCCGGCACCGGCATCGGGTCGGCCACGGCGCGGCGGTGCCTCGAAGAGGGTGCCGCGGTGGTGCTCTCCGACGCGCACGAGCGTCGCCTGCACGAGACCTCCGAGCAGCTGGCCTCGGAGCTGGGTGAGCCGGACCGGGTGCACGCGCTCACCTGCGACGTGCGCGACGAGGCACAGGTGGGCGCGCTCTATGACGGAACGGTGGCGCGCTTCGGTCGCATCGACGTGGCCGTGCACAACGCGGGGCTCGGTGGCACGGTGCCGCTGGTGGAGATGACGGACGAGCAATGGTCGAACGTCCTCGACATCACCCTCACGGGAACCTTCCGCTGCACGCGGGCCGCGCTGAGGCACCTGCTCCCCCAGAAGAGCGGGGTCATCGTCAACAACGCGTCGGTGCTCGGCTGGCGAGCCCAGCCGGGCCAGGCGCACTACGCCGCGGCCAAGGCCGGCGTCATGGCGCTCACTCGGTGCGCCGCCGCCGAAGCGGCGCCGTCGGGGGTGCGGGTCAACGCGGTGTCGCCCAGCCTGGCCGAGCACCCCTTCCTCAACCGGGCGATTCCCGACGAGGATCTGGCGGTGCTGCGCCGACGCGAGCTGTTCGGGCGTGGGGCCGAGACGTGGGAGGTGGCCAACGTGATCGTCTTCCTGGCCAGCGACTACTCGTCCTACCTGTCCGGAGAGACCATCTCCGTCAGCAGCCAGCACCCGTGAGCGGGGGAATCGGGGGCGTGCCCCCCGAGCAGGAGGACCCGCGGGCGGACCTGATCTGGGGCACGGTGCCTCGGCTGGTCGAGGACGCGGCGGAGCGCCACGGTGGGACGGAGGCCCTGGTGGACGGCGACCTGCGTCTGACCTACGCCCAGCTGGCGCCCGAGGTGGACCGGTACGCGCGCGGTTTCGCCGCCGCGGGCGTCGGCGCGGGTGAGAGGGTGGCGATGTGGGCGCCCAACTGCGCCGAGTGGATGCTCGCCGCGCTGGGCGCACTGCGCGCCGGAGCCGTGCTGGTGCCGCTCAACACGCGGTTCAAGGGGGGCGAGGCGGCGTACATCGTGCGGAACGCGGGAGTGACGACGCTGGTCACCGTCCGGGGGTTCCTGGGCACCGATTACCCCGCCCTGTTGGCGGGGGAGGACACCGGCGCACTCACCCGGGTCGTCGTGCTGCGGGACGAGGGCGATGCCGGACCCGGGCCCGACGGGGTCCCCGTCGTCGCGCTGGGCGAGCTCCTGCGCGCGGGCGACGGGGTGGATCCCGCGGTGACGGCCGACCGCGCCGCTGCGGTACGGCCCGGCGACGTGTCCGACCTCATCTTCACCTCGGGCACCACGGGCCACCCCAAGGGAGCGGTGGCGAGCCACGCGCAGACGTTGCGCACCTTCGGGACGTGGTCGTCCATCGTGGGCCTCCGCGCCGGTGACCGGTACCTGGTGGTGAACCCCTTCTTCCACACGTTCGGCTACAAGGCGGGGATCCTCGCCTGCCTCATGGCGGGGGCCACGGTGGTGCCCGAGCCGGTGTTCGACGCCACCAAGGTGATGGCGCGCATTGAGGCGGAGCGCATCAGCGTCCTGCCCGGCCCGCCCACGCTCTACCAGACGCTGCTCGCCGACCCCCGGCGCTCCGAACACGACCTCTCGTCACTCCGGCTCGGCGTGACCGGCGCGGCCGTCGTGCCCGTCGAGCTCGTCGAGGCCATGGGCGACGAGCTCGGCTTCGACACCGTCCTGACCGCCTACGGGCTCACCGAGTCGTGCGGCACCGTCACCATGTGCCGGCGCAGCGACCCGCCCGGCGTGGTGTCGGCGACCTCGGGGCGCGCCATCCCGGGCCTCGAGGTGCGCGCCGTGGCCGAGGGGCGGGAGGTCCCGACCGGTGAGCCGGGCGAGATCGTGGTCCGGGGCTACACGGTGATGTCGGGCTACTGGGGGAACGAAGAGGCGACGGCCGAGGCGATCGACCCCGAGGGCTGGCTGCACACCGGGGACATCGGGGTCATGGACGCCGCCGGAAACGTCACCATCACGGACCGGGTCAAGGACATGTACGTGGTGGGCGGCTTCAACGCGTACCCGGCGGAGATAGAGGCGATCCTGCGCGGCCACGAGGCGGTGGCCCAGGTCGCCGTGGTCGGCATCCCCGACGAGCGGATGGGGGAGGTGGGCTGCGCCTATGTGGTCCCGGCGCATCCGGCGCCCGACCCCGACGAATTGGGTCGGGCCATCCTCGGTTGGTCACGGGGGTCCATGGCCAACTACAAAGTGCCCCGCAGCGTGGTGCTGGTCGACACGTTGCCGGTGAACGCCAGTGGGAAGGTGCTCAAACGCGAATTGCGCGAGCGCCACGCGGCCGGCGTGGACCACGTCGTCACCAACGAGAGGAGCGAGTAAGTGCGAGGAATCGTCTACACCGGAGAAGGGGTCGAGTTCACCGACGCGCTCGAGGTTCGGGGCCCGGGCCCGAACGAGGTGCAGGTCCGCATACGGGCGGCGGGCGTGTGCCACTCGGACCTCTCGGTCATCAACGGGACGATTCCCTTCCCGGCGCCGGCCGTGCTCGGCCACGAGGGCGCCGGTGTCGTGGAGGCCGTGGGTGACGCCGTGCGGTCCGTGAAACCGGGTGACCACGTGGTGATCGCCACCCTGGCCAGCTGTGGCGTCTGCCGGGCGTGCAGCACCGGACACCCGACGTGGTGCAAGAGCTCCCTCGGGAACATCTCGACGCCGTTCACCTACAAGGGAGAGCCGGCCTCCAACTTCGCCGCGGCCTCGGTCTTCTCGGAGCTCACGGTCGTGAGCGAGGTGCAGGCCGTGCGCATCCCCAAGGAGATCCCGCTGTCGTCGGCCTGCCTGATCGGGTGCGGCGTGCTGACGGGCGTCGGCGCGGTCCTGAACCGGGCCAAGGTGAGGCCCGGCGACACCGCAGCCGTCTTCGGGGTCGGCGGGGTCGGCCTCAACGTGATCCAGGGCCTGCGCATCGCCGGAGCGACCCGCATCGTCGCGGTGGACACCGTGTCGGCCAAGGAGGATCTCGGACGACAGTTCGGCGCGACGCACTTCGTCGACGCCACGACGGGCGACGCCGCGGCGGCGGTGCGCGAGCTCGTCCCGGCCAACCGGGAGTCAGCTGCCGGAGCCCTCTTCCCCCTCGGTGGGGTCACGTGGGCCTTCGACTGCGTCGGGCACCCCGCCGTCCTGCGGAGCGCGCTGGACTGCCTGGACTGGAGCGGCACGGCGGTGGCCATCGGCATCCCGCCTCGGGGTACCGAGGTGTCGGTCGACGTCAACGCGCTCGCCTATGTCGACCGGGGCTTGCTCGGTTGCCGCTACGGCTCGGCTCGTCCTCACCACGACATCCCACTCATGGTCGACCTCTACCTGGCCGGGCTCCTCATGCTCGACGAGCTGGTGTCGCTGACCCGTCCGCTCGACCGCTTCGGTGAGGTGGTCGACGAGATGCATGCCGGACGCGTGGCGCGCGGCGTCCTCACATTCGACTAGAAAAGCGCTATGCCAACTGTGCGCTCGGCGGGAGCGCTGTCGTGAAGGGTGTCATCCTGGCGGGAGGCACGGGCTCGCGCCTGTACCCGCTGACCCGCATCACGAACAAGCACCTGCTGCCCATTTACGACCGCCCGATGATCGCCTGGTCGATCGAGGCCCTGGTGTCGAGCGGCATCGACGAGATCATGCTCGTCACCGGTGGCACCCACGCCGGAGAATTCCTGCGTCTCCTCGGCAACGGGCGCGAGTACGGCATCGATCAGCTCTCCTACGCGTACCAGGAGAAGGCGGGGGGGATCGCCGAGGCCCTGGGCCTCGCCGCGCACTTCGCCGAAGGCGGACCGGTCCTCGTCATGCTGGCCGACAACATCGTCGAGCGGTCCATCAGGACCATGGTCGACGCCTTCCTGGCCGATCCGGTCGGTGCCCGCATCCTCTTGTCGAAGGTGGACGAGCCGGAGCACCTCCGTCACCTCGGCGTCCCCGTCTTCGGGGAGGACGGGCGGGTCGCCCACATTGAGGAGAAGCCCGAGAAGCCGGCCTCCGAGTACTGCGTCACCGGTATCTACTGCTACGAGGCGGGTGTGTTCGACATCATCGGCGACCTCGTGCCCTCCGGTCGGGGTGAGCTCGAGATCACCGACGTGAACAACCACTACGTCGGGAAGGGCCAGATGGCCTTCGACATCCAGGAAGGTTTCTGGGGTGACGCCGGGGAGTCGATCGAGGCGTACTACGCAGTCAACGACTTCGTCCGGCAGCACGGCGCCAACCTCGGGTAGCTGACCCGCCGGTGTGTCGGGCGGCCGTCGCTCAGAGCGGTGGCTCGGCCGTGGGGACCTCGAGCCTGACCCGGCGGACGCTCTCGGCGATACCCGCACCGTCGAGGCCGATGCTGGCCAGGATGTCGTCGGCCCTCCCTTGCGGGAGGAACTGACGCGGGACGCCGAGGACGCGGGTCGCCGGCTGTGCCAGTCCGGCGGACTCGACCTGCGCCGACATGGCGTCGATGAGGAACGCGCCGGCGCCGCCGTGGCGGACGCCGTCCTCCGCGGTGACGACCAGACGGTGCCGGGCGGCGTCGGCGAGCATGGCGACGTCGGGCGGGGACACGACGCGCACGTCCCAGACCGTGGCGCCGATCCCCTCGTCGGCGAGCTCGTCGGCGGCACTCAGGCAGGCGCCGACCGTCTTGCCCACACCCAGCAGGCACACGGACCCGTCGCCGGCACGCAGTCGCCGGGCCTCGAGGCCACGGCCGACGTCCTCGGGGTCGACGTGCCTGGGAGCGCTCTTGGGAAACCGGATGGTCGAGGGCCCGGGGAGGGCGAGGGCGGCCTGGAGCATCGGCCCCACCTCCTCGGCGGCCGACGGAGTGAAGACCGTCATGCCGGGAATGGACAGCGCGAGCGCCAGGTCGAGGATGCCGTGGTGACTGGGGCCGTCGTCGCCGGTGATGCCGGCCCGGTCGAGGACGAAGACGACCGGGCAGCCGTGCAGGCCGACGTCGAGGTTGGCCTGGTCGAAGGCGCGGCTCCAGAACGTCGAGTACACGGCGACCACGGGGCGCAGGCCGGTCATGGACATGCCGGCGGCGGCCGTCGCCTCGTGCTGCTCGGCGATGCCGACGTCGAAGAAGCGGTCGGGGAAGCGGGCCTGGAAGGCCAGCAGCCCCGTCGGTCCCGGCATGGCCGCGGTGAGCGCCACCACCCGGGGGTCCTCCTCGGCCGCGGCCAGGAGCGCGCGCGTGAACGCGTCGGTGTAGGTGGCGGCGACGAGCTGGGGTGACCGGCCGCCCTCCTCGCCCTCGGGCGCCGAGCCCGGTGAGGCCAGGCCGCCGCTGTCGGAGCCGGCGGAGCCGCCCACGGCGAGCCCGGCCGAGCTGCCCACGGTGTTCTCCAGTGCGATCGGCTTGGTCGCCTTGACGTCGTGCAGGCGCTGGATCTCGTCCTGCTCCGCCGGCGCATAGCCGCGGCCCTTCTGGGTGAGCACGTGGACGACGATCGGACCGTCCCATTCGGCGGCATGGGTGAAGGCCTGCTCCATGTGCTCGATGTCGTGGCCGTCGATCGGCCCGGCGTAGCGCACCCCCAGGGCTTCGAAGAAGGTGTGCGGTGCCACCATCTCGCGCAGCGCGCTGGTGAACGAGTGCACGCTCGAATAGGCGAGCTCTCCCAGCGCGGGCAGCTCCCGGAGGCGGAGTCGGAGTCGCTCGCGCGCTGCGGTGTAGGTGGGGTTGAGCCGCAGCGTCGTCAGGCTCTGGGAGAGCTGGGAGACCGTGGGGGCGTAGGAGCGGCCGTTGTCGTTGAGCACGATCACGACTCGGCGACGCGAGTGGCCCAGGTTGTTGAGGGCTTCGTACGCCATGCCCCCGGTCAGCGCTCCGTCCCCGACCACTGCGACCACCTTGCGCTCGCCGTCGATACCGCGCAGGGAGAAGCCGGTGGCGATGCCGTGCGCGTAGGAGAGCGCGGTCGACGCGTGGCTGTTCTCAATCCAGTCGTGCTCGGACTCGGCCCGGTTGGGGTAGCCCGACATGCCACCCGCCTGCTTCAGGGTCTTGAAACCGAAGCGACGGCCGGTCAGCAATTTGTGGACGTAGGCCTGGTGGCCGGTGTCCCACAGGAGGACGTCGCGCGGGGAGTCGAAGACCCGGTGCAGCGCGACGGTGAGCTCCACGGCACCGAGGTTGGAGCCCAGGTGGCCGCCGGTCGTGGTCACCGACTCGACGACGAACGCCCTGATCTCCTCGCACAATTCGGCGAGTTCTTCGTGGCTCAGGCCCTTCACGTCGGCGGGCGTCTCGATGCTGTGCAGGATCATGACGGTGGTCCCAGGCTATCCGCTGCCATCCTCCGCGACTCTGCGGTGGGGGCCGAAGTAGGTGCATGCGGCCACGCCGAACGAGGCCAGGGCCAGGACCTGGAGCCCGCGGGCGGGGCCGAGGGACTGCGAGACCCATCCGACGATGGGGGCACCGGCGACCCAACCCACGTAGCCGGCCGCGGTGAAGGTGCCCACGGCGCTGACGACCTGGCTGGCGAGCCGGCTGACCGTGCTCATGACGAGCGGCCAGAACAGCGAGGCCCCGCCGGCGCCGAGGGCGAGACCCAGCGCCGCCACGCCGGCGACGGGGGAGACTGACTCGAGGAGGATGCCACCTCCCGCCACGCAGCCGCCCAGGATCAGAGCCCGGCGGGTGGTCAGGCGGCCGAGCAGGGATCCGCCCGCCCCGCGGGTGGTGGCGGCCACCAACTGGCCCACGACATAGGCCCCGGCGCCGAGGAGCACCCCCGTGGCCAGGTGGTTGCGCAGGAAGAGCACGCCCCAGGTGTCGACGCCGCCTTCGGTGACCTCGGCCAGGGCGAAGACGAGCAGGAGCACCAGGAGGCCGTCGCGACGCAGGCGGCGCAGTGGGTGGGTCGTGTGCCCCGCGTCACCCGCCTGGGCGGAGGTGAGTGCGGTGCCGGGGTCGGTGACGAGAGCCCAGACGCCGACGACCAGGGCGACGAGGGCGACTCCCGGCCACACCCAGCGCCAGGACACGCCGGCGTGGATCACGAGGGCGGCCACGGCCGCCCCGGTCAGCGCGCCGGTGTTGAACAGGGCGTGGAGGCGCACCAGGGCGGACGGGTTGCCGATGAGGCGGTGGGAGGCCTCCGCGTTCATGGCCGTGTCGATGGAGCCACCGGCGACCTCCACCAGGACCAGGACGGCAGCGAAGGCCCACTTCTCGCGGGTGAGCGCCAGCACGCACAGGAGCGCGGACCACGCGAACAGCGCGATCCACAGGAGCCGGCGTGCCCCCACCCGGTCCGCCAGGTGCGCCATGACGGCGCTGGACGCACCGGCCACGGCGATGGCGACGGCCAGGAGCAGTCCCAGCTGGGCGTCGTTGAGCGAGAAGGCGTGCTGGATGTCGAACAGCATCACGGCCCAGCTGCCCCAGAAGAGGCCGAAGGTGCCGAACGCCGCCACGACCGGTCCCGCTCCGGCCAGGAGCCGGGGGCCGTCGGTGGCGGCCGGGGTCGCGCTCAGGGCTTGCCCGGGGCGCCCGCCTTGGCCAGGAATGCGGAACGGTCGACGACGACCCGGGTGAGGCGGCCCGCGCCGACGAGGCCGCCGCCCTCCGCCTCGAGCCGGGCGGCGGACACGGTGAAGACGAGGCGCCGGCCCTCGACCTTGACCAGGGTGGCCTCGGCCAGCACCACGGACCCCACGCCCACGGGCGCCAGGTGGTCGAACTGGACCCGGGTGGCCACGCTCGACTGGGACCCGGTCAGGTGCCCGTCGGTGGCCCGGCAGGTGGCTTCCTCGCACAGGGCCAGCAGCCGGGGGGTGGCGAGGACCGGGACGTCGCCGGAGCGGAAATGGTCGGCGGTGTCCTCGGTGCTCACGGTGAGCTCGAGCTGGGCGCTCAGGCCGGCGTGAGGCCCGTGGCCCGCGGCGGTCTGTGTGTCGGAGGGACCGTCGGGCACGACGATTACGATACCGCCGTGACCGACACCGCCCTCATCGACCCCGACGTGCTCGAACGCGTCCTCACCACGGCGCTGGTCGGCGGGGGTGACATGGCCGAGGTGTTCGCCGAGGACACCTCGACGGCCAGTGCCATGCTCGACGACCGCAAGGTCGAGGAGCTCTCCTCGGGCCGGTCGCGTGGCGCGGGGATCCGCGTCGTCGACGGCGACACCACGGGTTTCGCCCACACGGCCGACCTCAGCGAGGCGGGGCTCCTGGCGGCCGCCCGGGCCGCGGCCGCGGTGGCCCGTCAGGGCGAGGCCGGGGTGCGCACCGTGGCGCTGGGGCCACCGTCGCGCCACGGACCCGGCGATCGCACGCTGCCCGACACGGTGGACAAGGGCCACAAGCTCGAACTGCTGGGCCGGGCGGACGAGGCGGCCCGGGCCATGGGTGATGCGATCACCCAGGTGCAGGTCGGCTGCGGCGACAGCAGGCGTCGCGTGCTGATCGCCAATTCCGAAGGGCTGCTCGCCCAGGACGACCAGATCCGCACCCGCTTCAACGTCGTGTGCGTGGCCAACGGCGACACCGGCATGCAGACTGGGTACGAGTCGTTGGCGCGCACCGAGGGCTTCGAGGTCTTCGAGCGGTTCGCGGTGGAGGACATCGCCACCCGAGCGGCGGCGCGGGCGCTGGCCAAGCTGTCGGCGCGCCCGGCGCCCTCCGGTGAGGTGCCGATCGTGCTGGCCGGTGGGAGCGGGGGCATCCTCTTCCACGAGGCGTGCGGGCACGGGCTCGAGGCGGACCACATCGTCAAGGACGCATCCGTCTACACGGGCCGGGTGGGGCAGCTGGTCGCGAGCCCTCTGGTCACGCTGGTCGACGACGGCACGGTGCTGGGGGAGTGGGGCAACTTCGGCGTGGACGACGAGGGCTGCTCCCCGTCGCGCAACGTGCTGATCGAGAACGGGATCCTCACCGACTACATGTGGGACTGGCTCCGGGCGCGCAAGGAGGGCCGGAAGTCCTCGGGGAACGGTCGCCGCCAGAGCTACCAGCACCTGCCGATGGTGCGCATGACGAACACGTACCTGCTCGCCGGCACCGAGGACGCGGACGAGATCGTGGCCCAGACCCCCACGGGCGTCTACGTGAAGAAGCTCGGGGGCGGCCAGGTGAACACCACCACGGGTGATTTCGTGTTCGGGACGACGGAGGCCTACCTGATTGAGGGTGGACGGATCACCGAGCCGCTGCGCGACGCCAACCTGATCGGCAACGGGCCCGAGGTGCTGCGGCGCATCGATGCCGTGGCGACCGACTTCGACATGACGCCGGGGACCTGCGGCAAGGACGGGCAGAGTGTCCCGGTGGGATGCGGCCAGGCCACGCTGCGCATCACCGGCGTCACCCTCGGGGGGACCGCATGACGGACGACCTCCTCGACCTCGCCACCTCGGTCGTCGGCCAGGCCCGTCCCGGGGAGGGCGTCGAGGTCTACGCGACCCGGGGCACCGACACGGAGGTGCGGGCGTACGAGGGCGAGGTGGAGTCCCTCACCTCGGCCGACTCCTCGGGTGTGGGGATCCGTGTCCTCGTCGACGGGGCCGGAGGCGAGGGCAGCCGGGTCGGCTTCGCGTGGGCGGGGTCACTGGACCCGACCGTCGTCGCCGCCACGCTGGCCGATGCCCGTGACAACGCCCGCTTCGCCACGCCCGACCCTGACGTCGTCCTGGCCCAGCCCGACGGCGTGGCGGCCACGGAGATCGACCTGTGGGACGACGGCGTGGCCTCGACGCCCATGGAGAAGAAGGTCGCACTGGCCATAGAGCTCGAGCGGGCGACCCGTGCCGCCGACCCGAGAGTCCGGCAGGTCTCATCGGCCGACTACTCCGACAGCCGGGTGGAGGTGGCGCTGGCCACCACGACCGGTATCTCGTCGTCCCGGCGCCGCACGAACGCCTTCCTGTCCGTCGACGCCATCGCGGGGGAGGGTGCCGAGAGCCAGACCGGGACAGGGTTCAGCGTCGGTCGGGGACCGGGCGAGCTCGTGCCCGACGAGGCGATGGACGACGCCGTCGAGCGGGCCACGCGCATGCTCGGCGCCACCAAGGCGCGCTCGGCGCGCTGCACCGTGGTCTTCGACCAGCGCGTTGTCTCCACCCTGCTCTCCGTGGTCGCGTCGGCGCTCTCGGGCGAGGCCGTGGTGAAGGGCCGTTCCTTCTTCGCCGGACGGGTCGGGGAGACCGTCGCGGCAGGAGGGGTGACGCTGGTCGACGATCCGACCGACGCCCGCGCCTACGGCGCCGCGTCCCACGACGGGGAGGGGCTGGCCTGCCGGCGCAACGTGCTGATCGCCGACGGCGTGCTGCGCATGTTCGTCTTCGACACGGTGTCGGCCCGCCGGGCCGGGACGGTGTCCACGGGGTCGGCCGTGCGTGGCGGCTTTGCCGGCACTCCCTCGGCGGGCTGTCGCGCCCTCGTGCTGACGCCGGGGTCCAAGGGGCTCGACGAGGTCCTCGCCTCGGTCGGCGACGGCTTCTACGTGCAGTCGGTCACGGGCGTGCACTCGGGCGTCAATCCGGTGAGCGGTGACTTCTCGGTGGGTGCCGAGGGGTTGATGATCAGGGGCGGAGTGCTGGCGGAGCCGGTCCGGGAGGTGACGGTCGCCTCCACGCTGCAGCGCATGCTCCAGTCGGTGGTCGA
>Ga0187890_10001243_pt1 | contig 18534 bp, 17 predicted proteins | sample June2016WEW_21_1_FD_133005 | JGI IMG/M metagenome (GOLD analysis project Ga0187890, IMG submission 133005) | Peatland microbial communities from SPRUCE experiment site at the Marcell Experimental Forest, Minnesota, USA - June2016WEW_21_10 | ecosystem: Environmental > Terrestrial > Soil >... | reverse complement strand
CCTCTCAACGCAAACTCATCATCGCCATTGATGGCCCCGCGGGAGCCGGCAAGAGCACCATCGCTTTCCGTCTGGCGCGCAAACTCGGCTACGTGAACTTGGAGAGCGGGGCGATGTACCGCGCGCTGGCGCTCCGGGCCATCCTGGGCGACGCCTCCTTTGACGACGAAGCCGCGCTGCTGAAGATGGCGCAGGATTCGCGCATTACGCTCGAGCCCGCCATCGGCGGCAACCGCGTTCTACTCAACGGAAGAGACGTTTCCGCGCGCATCCGCGAGCGCGATGTATCGGAGGGGGCGTCGCGCGTTTCGGTGCATCCCAAGGTGCGTGAGTGGATGGTGGCGCGGCAGCGCGAGATGGGCATCGGAGGCGGCGTGGTGATGGAGGGTCGCGACATTGGGACAAAAGTCTTTCCCGACGCCGATCTAAAGATCTTTCTCGACGCCGATCCCGTGATTCGGGAGCAGCGGCGACTGGACCAGCAGAAAGTGAAAGGCGCGCCGGCGCAGGCGATGGCGGCTGAGCTCCGCGAGCGCGACCGGCGGGACCGGACGCGCGCGGCTTCTCCGCTGGTAGCTGCCGAGGATGCGGTGGTGCTCGATTCGACGAATATCAGCGAGGACGAAGTGCTCAGTCGCATCGAGGAGTTGGTGGAGCAGCGATTGGCGGCGCGGCGCTAGCGCTTCCTCCGAGGGTCAGCCCGATCCATTCCTGCTTACCTTGCGGCGCGTTCCGCGTCGAATCCGTGAGGATTTCGCATGACCCTTGTCCGCGGGACGGTTTGGATCGCTGTGTTCTTGTTCTCGACGATTGCCGCAAACTCACAATCCCAATCATCGTCTCAGGCAACTTCTCAAGCAGCATCTCAAACAGCATCTCAAAACATGACGAGCGCGTGGCCCTCGGCTTCCGCCGCCGAGAGCGGGCTTTCGGACGTCCGGCTGCGCTCGCTTGATGCCGCTATTCGTTCCGGCGAATTCAAGAAGATTGGGAGCGTGTTGATTGCGCGGCACGGCAAGCTGGCTTATGAAGGCTACTTTGACGGCGATGCTGCAACGCTGCGCGATACCCGCTCGGCGACCAAGAGCATCACCGACGTACTGATCGGGATTGCGATCGACGAGCACAAGCTCAGTGGAGTTGATGCCAAGGTTCTGGCGCTGCTGCCGGAGCGCGCTCGGAGGATGCAGAATCCCGATCCGCGGAAGACGGCGATCACGGTGGAGGATTTTCTGACCATGAGTTCTCCGCTGGAGTGCGACGACTGGAATGATGCTTCGCGCGGCAATGAGGAGCGCATGTATCTGGTCGAGGATTGGGCGCAGTTCATTCTGGACTTGCCGATTCGCGGGCGCATGCGCGTGGGCGAGCAGGTGGAAGCGCCTCCGTACGGACGCTACTTCAGTTATTGCACGGGAGGAGTCTTCACGCTTAGCGAAGTGATCGAGAAAACAACCGGCGTGCGCGCCGATCGCTATGCGCGCGAGAAGTTGTTTCAGCCGCTCGGCATCACGAATGTGGAGTGGGTTTATTCTCCGATGAATGTTCCGCAGACGGGCGGCGGATTGCGGCTGACCAGCCGCGACCTGCTGAAGATCGCGCAACTTTATCTCAACGGCGGCGAATGGCGGGGGAAGCGCATCGTGAGTGAAGCGTGGGTGCATAACTCGACGCGTCCACATGCGCGGCCCGACGAGTGGACCGAATATGGCTATCTCTGGTGGCTCAAGACATTTAAGTCGGGAGAGAGGAGTTATCCGGCGTTCTATATGTCGGGCAACGGGGGCAATAAGGTGGTCGCGATTCCCGCGCTCGATATGACCATTGTGATCACCAGCACGAATTACAACACGCACGGAATGCACGAGCAGACAGATAAAATTCTGACAGATTATGTGCTGGCGGCGGTGGAGTGAAGAGCGAGAGTTGAGCGGAATGAGAGGATGGGCCAGCCCCCCGTAACCAGTTAGTACCGGTACCCCCCCTCCCCCCTGCCTATTGAAATCAAGGAGTTAGGAGGAAATTTCTGCCTCGGTCTTTGATTCTAAATGGCTTACGGATAAAGTCTTTGAGAACAAATGACTTAGCGGTGATTTTGCTGCTTTTGGTTGTCAAAGACTGTCCCAAAACGGGATTGGGGCGGCTTCCATGGCGCACACAGCCCGTAGGCCACGCCTTTTATTTCACCCTATATTCAGAATACCAAATTGAAGGGGGGTGGGTGGACAAATTTCAGGAGTTTATATTTGGAACACTATCATCGAGTTAGAAGGATTCTGTGAGTTTTACCCTCTTGACAAGATTTTCCCGAAATGGGACGGGCAGAAATATAAGTCGCCCTTAGGGGTAATGAGTGGAGTAGCCGGCGACGAAAACCCCGCCCAAGCGGAGGTTGGACGGGGCACCCTCGAAAATTCCGATGATCGCGATAGGCTGGGCCACCCGCCTGGTGCCGCACCTTCCACGAAGCCCCGCTGCAGGGGAGAATTTCCTGACGCGTGCTTGCTGAGGGAAAGGGTGCAGGGATCCTTCGACTCCGCAGAGACTTCACTTCGTGAAGTCTCTGCTACGCTCAGGATGACAAGAAACGTAGATCTGATCGGCACCCTTCGGCTTCGCTCAGGGCAGGCTCTTGCAGTCGTGCCCTACCCAAAACCGATTTAGGAAACACACTTTACTTCTTTACCACCACCGCAATCCCCAAATCGCGTAGCTGGCCTTCTGGCACTGGGGTGGGGGCTTCCATCATTAGATCTTTTGCGGCGGCGGTTTTGGGGAAGGGGATTACTTCTCGCAGGCTATCGGCTCCGGCTAGGATCATCACTATGCGATCGAGGCCTAGCGCTATGCCTCCGTGGGGGGGTGTGCCGTATTCCAGGGCTTCTAGAAAGAAGCCGAAACGGGCGCGCGCTTCTTCTTCCGTCATGCCTAGGGCGTGGAAGATTCTGCTCTGCACATCCTGGCGGTGAATACGGATCGAACCCGAGCCTAACTCCGTGCCATTCAGCACCACGTCGTAGGCTAGCGCTCGCACCATGGCGGGATCGGTTTCCAGTTTGTCCATGTCTTCATCGTGGGGCGAGGTGAAAGGATGATGCGCGGCGTTCCAACGCCTCTCGCCTTCATCCCACTCGAACATGGGGAAGTTCGTTACCCACAGAAAGCGATAGTCGCCTTTCTGGAAAAGCTGGTGACGGTCGGAATATTTCTGCGCCAGGGCCACGCGCAGCAGTCCGGCCGAGGCATAGATCGCCATTTCCGCAGGGGTGACTTTGCGCTTGCTGGCGGGATGCGCTTCTGCGGATGCTCCGGACTGCGCCGAGCCTACTACCAGTACGAGCAGATCGTCGGGCGCGGCTGCGGCCTTCTTGCGTACTTTTGCTCCGGCTTCGGCGAACTTGTTTTCGATGCGTTTGAAGTCTTCGAAGACGCGTGCTCCACCCTTCGCTACGAAGAGGGGCTTGATGTCGTCGCGCTCTTTTCTCGACAACTCGCCAACCCGCGGCGTGCGGATGGCAATCACGGGCAGATCTTTATTTATGGCTAACGATTGAAGCTCATCCGGCGTAAAACAATCGGCCACGTCGGTGAAGGCAGGCAGGCGCAGGTCGGGCTTGTCGATGCCGTATTGGCGGATGGCATCGTCGAAGTCCATGCGCGGGAACGGCGTTTTGATCTCGTGGCCGGCGGCTTTGAAGGCTGCGGTCAGGAAGCTTTCGACCACCTCCCACACCCGCTCTGGCTGCGGGTAGCTCATTTCCAGATCGATCTGGGTGAATTCGGGCTGGCGGTCGGCGCGCAGATCTTCGTCGCGGAAGCAGCGCACGATCTGGAAATATTTGTCGAAGCCCGAGATCATTAATATCTGCTTGAAGAGTTGCGGCGATTGCGGCAGGGCGTAGAAGGAGCCGGGCTGCACGCGGCTGGGGACGAGATAATCGCGCGCGCCTTCGGGCGTGGAGCGGGTCATGAACGGGGTTTCGATTTCGAAGAAGCCCTGGGAGGCGAGGTTGTCGCGGATGGCGAGCGCGACTTTGTGGCGCAACTCGATGTTGAACTGCATGGCGTCGCGGCGCAGGTCGATGTAGCGATATTTCAAGCGCATTTCTTCGTTCGCCAGCACTGTGTCCGAAGGCAGAAAGGGCAGCGGTTTCGACACGTTCAGAATGCGCAGTTCTTCTACGACCAGCTCGACTTCGCCGGATGGGATATTGGGATTGATGGTATCGGAGTCGCGGCGCTTGACCGTGCCGATGGCGGCGATCACGAACTCGTTGCGCAGGGCTTCCGCTTTCTGGTGTACGGCGGCGTTCAGTTCGTGGTTGAACACGACTTGAGTCACGCCGGTGCGGTCGCGCAGATCGACGAAGATGATCTGGCCGAGATCGCGGCGGCGGTTGACCCATCCCATGAGCACAACTTTTTTGCCCGCATCGGAGAGCCGAAGAGCTCCGCACATATGAGTTCGCTTGAGGTCGCCTAAAAAATCGAGCACGTTTTCGCCTTGTGGTGCTGAAATTCGTCTTGCTGAAATTGCGGTGGTGAGCTGAACTGAAGATTATAAATGGAGCGGGGGTTGCGAGTTGACGGGCATTGGTTTCGAGGCAGGACAGAGGGGCGGCTAATCGAGATCGTTTGCGCTCCAGAGGTTGGGGGTGATCTGGCGGAATTTGAGTTGCCAATGGCCGCCGACTTTGGCCCAGGTGTCGGCCATGTGGCGATAGCGTGGATTTGCTCCGGGGACGATCTGGTTGTAGGCAACGACGGCGGAGGCATCGGTGAGTTTGACGACGTGGAAATCGTAGGCGCGCGTGTCCGGGGGCATTCCCGCCTGCAGGGAATCGACGAGGTCAGCTTTTTCGTAGAGGTCGCCGTTGGTTTCGATGCCCTGGAAATCGTCGGCGATGGAGCGGTCGACGGCGGCCAGGTTTTTGGCGAGAGCGGCCTCGAGGAAGTGCTTCTGCTGACCGATGAGTTGCTGGTCGAAAGCGGAGACCGGCTTGGAAGAGGGAACTTGAGAAAGAGCCAGGGTCACGCTCACCAGAACTGCCGCCAACGCTAGAAGAATGCCACGCATGATCGCCTCCCAGGAAAAACAATTTTACGCTGTCAAAGTCAAAAGCTAAGAGCTGATAGCTACTTCCGCAAAATGCGCTGCGCCAACTCGGTGCGCGGAATTGTGAGCTGTTCGCCGGAGGCTAGATGCTTGAGCGCGAAGGCATCGGCGGCTACTTCGTTTTCGCCGACGATCAGGATGTATCGCGCTCCCATTTTGTCGGCGGCTTCGAACGACTTTTTCAGGCGAAACGACTCGTCGCCGAGATCGACTACCAGATCGTGGCGGCGCAATTCACGAGCCACGCGGGCGGCTTCGCGATTCATCCCGGCTCCGAGCGGAGCAATGTAAACATCGGGCTGGCGCACAACTGACTCCGCCGACGCGGTTGCCGATAGTGTAAGCACCAGCCGGTCTTCTCCAATGGCAAAGCCAATCCCCGGAGCCGGCGGCCCACCTAGCGCTTCGGACAAACCGTCGTATCGTCCGCCGCCGAGGATCGCATTCTGGGCTCCCAGCGCGCCATGGGTGAATTCAAACGCGGTGCGGGTGTAGTAATCGAGACCCCGCACCAGGCGCGGGTTTTCGACGTAGGGGATTTCGACGGAGTTCAGGATTTGTTTTACTTCTTCGTAGTGGGTGCGGCAGGCTTCGTCTAGAAACTGGCTGATGGTGGGGAGAGTCGCGATGATGGGCTGGTCTTGGGGAACTTTGCAGTCGAAGACGCGCAGCGGATTGGTCACGGCGCGGCGCTGACAGTCGGCGCACATGGTTGCGACTACGGGTGCGAGCGCCTGTTGGAGGGCTTCGTTGAATTTTACGCGGTCGGCGGGGCAGCCTACGGAGTTGAGTTCGAGCGTCCAGTGGGTGATGCCTACGCGATCGAGCAGCGTGGCCACGAGTTCGAGGATTTCCGCGTCTCTGGCGGGAGACTGGCTGCCGGCGGCGGCGGGGCCGATGACTTCGGCGTCAATCTGGTAGAACTGGCGGTAGCGTCCTTTTTGCGGGCGCTCGCGGCGGAACATTGGGCCGATGGAGAAAAATTTGTTCAGGCCACGCTCCCAGAGTTTGTGCTCGATGTAGGCGCGGACGATGCCGGCGGTGTTTTCGGGGCGGAGGGTCAGCGATTGAGATCCCGCTAGATCCGATAGTGGACGATATCCACCCGCAGGCAGTCTGCCCTCAATGATGGCCGCTGTGACGTCCTGATAAAACTTCTTATATTGTTCGAATAGTCTTGGCGGATCTTCCCAGGTGAACATCTCCTTGCTGACAATGTCGGTGTCCTCGCCTACGCCTCGGGCGAAGAGTTCGGTGGATTCGAAGATGGGCGTGCGAATTTCGTGGAAGTTGTAGGCGCGGAAGACGTCGCGGACGGTGGCTTCGACGAAGTTCCAGAGCGCGGTGTCGGGTGGGAGAAGGTCGCGGGTTCCTCGGGGAGATTTGATCATTGGTCGTTGGTCGATCGTCGTTGGTCGTTCGCTGTTCGCTATTCGTTTTAGAGAGTGAGACGGGGCGAGCCCCGTCTCTACGGATTGTTTGTCAATGCGGTGCTTCATTAGTTTAACGTCGAATTGGCATTTTGCGAATATGACGGCAATGTGTTAGAGGGTGCATTCCTGAAGAGATTGCTGGAAGGGTGTATCGTGGCCCCTCGGCCCCTAAAGGGGCGTTGATTAACGAGCAGTTTTCGGCATCGCTAAAGCGATGCCCTGATACGAAGCTGGAGAAATCTGATAGGAAGCTGGAGATACGTGATACGAAGCTGGAGTTTGTCAGCAGCCTGCGGGAGCCGAGTTGCCATGCGTCGCGTACAGTTTATCGAACTCCATGAACAAGCGTGGTTTCCGGCATCGGTTCGCGATGAAATTACGGATGCGCTTCAGTTCGGGTTCAATCTGTTGAAGGCTTACGCTCCCATTGCTCCGCTGCTGCAACGGGCGCTGGACTCTACGGGGAGCGGGGCGATTGTTGATATGTGTTCGGGCGGCGGCGGACCGTGGTTGGATCTTTCTCTAAAGCTCAAACCTCGGCAGCTTAATGGAGAAGTTCCGGCGCTTCAGATTTGGCTCACCGATAAATACCCGAATTTGGGGGCATTCCAAAAGGTGAGATCGGCTTCGGAGAATCGTATTAATTACTGTGCGGGCTCGGTGGACGCGACTAAAGTTCCTGGCGAATTGAAGGGGCTGCGAACGATGTTCACTTCGTTTCATCATTTTTCGCCAGAACAGGCTTGCGCCATACTGCAAAATGCTGTCGATGCCGGCGAAGGTATTGGCGTATTTGAATCAACGCGGCGCGCCTGGTCGACGATCGGGCTCATATTCGCCTGGGTTCTTATGCTGGTTGTCTGCACGCCGTGGATCAGGCCGTTCCGCTGGTCACGGCTGCTGTGGACGTATCTGGTTCCGATCATTCCCCTGGCCATGCTGTTCGATGGAGTGGTGTCTTGCCTGCGGACCTATCGGCCAGAAGAAATGCGGGAGATGGTCGAAAAACTGACGGCTGGCGGGTATCGGTGGGAGATGGGAGAGCTATCGACTGGGCGGGCGCCGATTACTTACTTGATTGGTTGTCCGTCGGCTTCGTCCCGAGAATCCATCGAATTGCTGTTTGGAGGAGAAAGATCGAGCCTCAGCGGCTAAAGAGAGTGCGGAAAAAGTAAGTTTCCGCTGCCCGGCCCCTAAAGGGGCGTCTGACTTTGAAGGACTTACGGTATCGCTAAAGCGATACCCTGATACGAAGCCGGACTTTTTCCGCAGCGGCCAAATCCGAATTCATTTTGCGGACTTACGGTATGCCTGAAGGCATACCCTGATACGAAACGCGAGTTCTTACGCAGCCTGCTGGAGGAATGGGGAGTTGCTATGCAGGCTGCAGTGGAGTCGGTGGCGGACGAATAGCCCCGCCAAGGGGGAGCTTGGACGGGGCTGTCGCCAGATAGTCGCAACCGGAACGCTACTTGCTTGCGTAATAGGCAGCGTTCTTTTCCAGAAACTCTTTTTTCTCTTCGGGCAGTTCGTCTGCCACGAAGATTGAATCCGAGGTGCACACCGGAACGCAGGCGCCGCAATCGATGCAACCCTCGGGGTCGACATAAACCTGTGTCGCCGCCTCAAACTGGGGCTCGTCTTTCTTGGGATGGATGCAGTCGGTCGGGCAGACGTCCACGCAAAGCTCATCTTTGATGCAGGTGTCAGTGATTACATACGCCATGATTTGCTTCTCCTGAGATGTTTTATGAAGTAGCTCCACTCTCACCTTAGCTAGGGAAGCGCGGGTTGGCGGTGATCTTCATCACAGCCCGAAGCAAACTCGATCACACAGAATGGTGACGGTCATCACACGCGGGAAAGGGGCTGATGCGGTATAAAGTTAGCAACTGCAATCCTGAGTAGAAGCAAAGAATTGCCCGGCCTCACCCCACGACCCCACACAGCCGCCACCCAAGCGGCGGGCCGGGCAATCTCAAACCCATTTAGATATTGAATCATTGAGACATTGAATCATTGAGACATTGAATCATTGAGACATTGAATCATTGAGACATTGAATCATTGAGACATTGAAATCATTGAGACATTGAATCATTGAGACATTGAATCATTGAGACATTGAATCATTGAGACATTGAATCATTTCAATGATTTCCTCTCCATCAAGTACGACTTCTTATAGCCCACGTAATTCTCTACGTAGCGGAGGATCATCTCCTGGTCTTTTTCATCGAGGCTGCGGCGGAATTTTCCTGGGGAGCCCATCCAGAGAGAATTCGGCTCTACGATTGTTTTCTCTGGGAGCAGGGTGCCGGCGGCGATGATGGAGCCGGATCCGATGACGGCGCCGTTGAGAATGATGGAGCCCATGCCGATGAGGCAGCGGGCTTCGACGGTGCAGCCGTGGAGGATGACGTTGTGGCCCACGGTGACGTAGTCGCCAACGTAGACGCCGTATTGTTCTTTCATGCCGTGGAGGATGGAGTTGTCTTGAATGTTGGAATAATGACCGACACGGATCTGGTGGACGTCGCCGCGGAGGACGGCGTTCATCCACACGCTGGCGTGTTCGCCGAGAATGACGTCGCCGATGAGTTGAGCGGAGTCGTCGATGTAGGTCGTGTCGGGGAATTGGGGAGTGACGCCTTTGTAGGAGCGGATCATGGATTTATCAGATGCCGGCAGCGCTATGTTGGACCCACGGTTTCGGAAACATGGGCTTGGGGGCGGCTTGCCGGGCGAAGTCAAGATAACATGACTGCGTTTGCGGGTGGTGAAGCTCCAGCCTCTGATGCCAGCCCCTAAAGGGGCGTTTGATTTCGGAGAACTTGCGGCATCGCTAAAGCGATGCCCTGATACGAAACTAAAGCGATGCCCTGATACTAAGCTAACGCGATGCCCTCATACGAAACTTGGGCTTTTCGACGCCGGTGGGGGCGTTCTCATACGCAGCCCTCCGGGATGGTTCGTTTGGGTTGCCTATGGTGCGGCAGCGTACAGTATAATGTGCGACACAGATCAACTTTGGGGATCGCGAGTCAGAGTAGATGTCTGGGAGTGCAGGTCTACATGGCACGGCCAACTAAATCGGCCAGGAAAAGCCGCGGCTTTGATCCTAAGCCGTTTCTCGCCATGATCGGCGAGGGCAGAAGAGTTTTGGCCCTTCCCAGGAAAGAAAAAATCTTTGCGCAAGGGGAGGCTGCGGATGCGGTGTTTTATGTGCAGATGGGCAAAGTGCGACTCACCGTGGTCTCGAAGATGGGGAAGGAAGCAACGATCGGCATAGCGGGCGAGGGAGATTTTTTTGGCGAAGGTGCGCTGGCGGGCCAGGCTCTGCGCATGGGTTCGGCGACCGCCCTGACGAATTGCACAGTTCTGCGAATCGACAAGAAAGCGATGGTGGAAGCACTGCATCGGGAACGCGGATTGTCCGACCTGTTCGTGGGGCATCTGTTGGCGCGGAACATTCGCTACCAGGAGGATCTGGTGGACCAGCTCTTCAATTCGAGTGAAAAGAGGCTGGCCCGGATACTGCTGCTGCTCGCCCGGTTTGGCAAGGAGGGCGAGCCCGAGACGGTAATTCCCGAGATCAGCCAGGAAACCCTGGCAGAGATGGTAGGCACAACCAGGTCGCGGGTCAGTTTTTTCATGAACCGGTTCAGGAAATTGGGATTCATTCACTACAACGGCGGACTGCAAGTCCGCAACTCACTTCTGAGCGTTGTTCTCCACGACTAGAGCGGGTGCGGAAAACAGGCAAGGCGCGTTTCCGCGGGTGGCCGGTACAAAAAAAGGCCGGACTCGGGCGAGTCCGGCATGAAACGTTCGTCTCTGGGCTCAGTCTTCTAATGCGGTCGCAAGGGCCCTAACGTTGGGGTTTCCAACACGAACCGAGGACCGCATTCCAAGGAAAAGCTTCCAGACCGAACCACAATAACTGTTAACGGTTTTGGAACCTGTGCAATTTTATACATTTTCAAAAATAACCTTAAGTCACACTGTGATGAACCTTTCCGACAGGCGGTGGTGTATGACTCCGACCGAAGTACCCGTTGCGCATAGAGTTTTGCTGGTGGATGACGATCATGCGGTTCGGGCCATGATGAGTGCGACCCTGGAACGCAAGGGATTTGACGTGGTCGCTGTCTCCAGCGTGACCGACGCTCTCAGACGCATCAGTAGCGAGAGCTTCGACGTGCTCATCACGGACCTGCATATGCCGAACCCCGGGGATGGTCTTACGGTGGTGACGGCGATGCGCCACTCCCAACCGAATGCACTGACGCTCCTGGTCAGCGGCTACCCGGACGTGCAGAGCGCGATGTCCGCCATCCTGCTGGAAGCGGACCAAATCATTGTGAAACCATTCGACGTCGGGAGACTGGCCGAACTGGTCCGCGAAAAGATGCTGGCTCGCGGACCTGCTTCCCGGCTGGAAAAGGCCCGGATGGAAAAGGAAAGGGCGGGCGCGATCCTGCAGCGCTCGGTTGCAGGGGTCGTCGAAGAGTGGTTGGCGCGGGTAAAACAGAGCAGAGAACTCAACCGCATACCGCTTAACGACGACGAGCGCACTGGACATCTTCCCAAACTGGTGGAAGACCTGGCTGTCCGGCTGAGCAAGCCCAGCGCCACGACGAAGGACAGCGATGCGGTTTTTTCCGACGCCGCCGTAGCCCATGGCAAGCTGCGCTATCTGCAAGGCTACACGCCGGCGATGCTGGTGCACGAATCGCGAATCCTCCAAGTGACGCTGTTTGGGACGTTGCAGAACAACCTGAGCTCTCTGGATTTCAGCTCGCTGTTACCCGACGTCATGACGATTGCAGACGAGGTGGATGCGCAGTTGACGCAGTCGATGGAGAGCTACATGAAAGCCATGCGGAAGGCAGCGGCAGCGTAGCCGTCGCTGCCATCTGGAGTGGAAATTCCCAGCCAGGTTCAGGTCTCGTTGTCCCACCGGTGATCCATGAACGGCCGCAGACAATCTGGCGGCCACTGGAACGTAGCTTTCGGTCTGGTGGTCAGGGATTCGGGCGGCCTGGGTTCGTCAGGGCGCGGGTCCGGATCAGGCAAGGGATCAAGGAATGGCGGTCGGTTCATCATGAGCGATACTTCATGAGCGATACTTCCCCGAAAAAGGGGTGGCGCAGCGTTCGCTTGACTGCGCCACCATGGGAACTGGCGGACTAATGGGGGAGGGGCCGCATCAGTTCCTTTTACGTCTCCTCTGTTCGGGAGAAGTTATAATCATCACCCGCTTGCTGTCTGTTCAAGATTGCTCAGTTTTGAAAATAAAAATTTGACTGGAATCTCGTACTGGCCACAGGCGGCACGGCTGAGCAGGCTGCGGAAAAAGTAAAGTTCCGCAGCGTGGCCCTTAAAGGGGCATCTGATTTTGAAGGACTTACGGTATCGCTAAAGCGATACCCCGATACGAAACCGGACTTTCTCCGCAGCCTGTGAAGCCGTGCCCCTTCAAAACAAAATCGAACTCAGAGTTTTTCCTGTGAAGCCGTGCCCTACCCGAAACCAATTTATGAAACGCGCTCTGATCACTCGGGTTGATCCCGAACCGCTATTTGCCGGGCAGGTAACTCAGATCGGGACGGAACTGGATGATCTCGCTCGTCTCTTTCTCCACGGAATGGTCAATTCGATCGACAATGGAATCTGCCTCGGCCTGTCCAAAGGCTTCTTTGAGCATGTCGCGGAAGGGCTTCACGTCAGGTTTGTCTTCGAAGTCGGCCCAACTGTTGCGTGGCAGGGATAGCACAAACTCTCCTGTCTGTCCGCCGTTCGCCAGATGGTACCAATAGAAATTGAGGGGCCACTTCGTCTTCTGCGAGGCCTCGTAGATACGGTCGATCGCGGAGCGGAAATCCGAGCCCTTCCCGTAGCGCACCTGGAAGATGACGACTTCCGAGAACTTCGAAGGCCCGGTGGCGCCGCTGAGTGGATTGCTAACCTTGGGCAAGAAATCATAGTAGCGAGCGACGACGGAGTCCACGTAGGCTCCCACAACCTTCTGGAACTGCGCCAGGTCGGCTTCGTCTGGAATGGCCGGCTTGTCGAAATCCGCCCAGTGTTGGCCGAAGCGGCCGACCAGGTAGGTTCCCGTACTGTCGCCGCTGAGTGTTTCCCACACCAGCAATGGCTGAGGGTCGTTCTGTTGCTTATGCCATGCCGCCTTCTGCTTGCGTCCAGCTTCGTACTGCGGCACCATTCCGTTCTTCGGTTTCTGGAACTCCAAAGCGGCCAGCGTTCCGGGCTTCTCTTGGGCGGCCAGTGAACATGCGACGAAGAGCATGATCCCAACAGCCGATAACAACTGGTTGCGTTTCATAGTGTCCTCTTTTCGTTGGTAGATTGTTTGGTTCCCCACACTTCAAAGCACGCCAGCAACACTCAAAATCGCTTGCTCGTGACATCAAGCTCTAGTTTCAATTCGGGGCCGGAGTGTAGATGGGAAGGAAACCGGAGCATCTTACACGATTTCGCGTTGCCCTGGCGACAAATGGTGATTAGGGATGATTAGCCAATGATCGGGCGATGTCCGAATCCGGGGGACGCGCTTCATTTGGCCGGCGCGTAGAAATAATAGTCGGCGGTGTAACTGCTTTTCGTTTCGGCGTCACGGTGGGACTGGTCGCATCCCTCGGCGGGTGGTTTGCCGCCGTGGGTGTGGACGCGCTGAATGGTGGTCACGTTCGCGAGCTTGCCTCTTCCGGAATGACCCACGGCGTTGACCAGTAACCATGGAATGGAGTTGAGATCGTCGGAATCAACGTGGGCCGTGGCTTTGCCCGTGACTTCGCTGCCGTCTTTCAGCTTCCATGCCGGGCCCGCGAAATGGCTTCCGATAACCTTGCCGTCTTGATCTTTCAGTTCGGCGTCAGGCGCTTTCAGGGTCCAACTGAACTTGCCGTCCGCTCCGGCCTTGCAGGTGTAGATCTGCGATCCGGAGGCATGGGCGAGTAAGACAACCTGTTCGCCGGGGTGGGCTTGAATCGCTTGCGGGACGCTGGGCGGAGATTCCTTCTGTGCGTTGGCCGCGGGGAGCCCGAGGATAAATCCGAGTAGGGTGAGGCCGACGATTGCTGGCAACGCTGGTGTGAGCCGGGTCTGTGTAAGTCCACGCATGGCGCGATTGTAGCAGGCGGGAAACGCTGGCGGCCATGCCCGGCACTCTTCTAGCGACCAGGGATGGCGTTAACCGTTTGATCGGCGTCACTCCTGTACAATTTCACCGAATGAAGCAGGTGGCCAAAGCTACGGCGAGCGTTTGGATTCTCTCGATCGTGCTGGGAGCGGCGGTGTGGGTTGCGGGCGAGCCCATTGCTTCTCTGCGCCCGAGCAACTATGTCAATGATTTTGCCGGCGTGCTGGATGCGGCTACGCAGGCGCGGCTGAACGATCTTTGCCGGCAGGTGGATCAGAAGGCGCAGGCGCAGATTGCCGTGGTCACGGTGAAGTCGGTGGACGGGCAGGACGTGGTGAGTTATGCGGTGGCGCTGTATCAGAAGTGGGGGATCGGGGCGAAAGGGAAAGATCGCGGGGTGCTGATTCTGGTGGCGACCGCGGATCACAAGTATTGGACTACGGTCGGATATGGGCTGGAGCCGATTCTTCCGGACGGAAAGGTGGGCGGGTTTGGACGGGAGATGGTGCCCATCCTGCGCACTGGGAATTATTCGGCAGCAGTCACGCTCATCACTTCGCGCGTGGCCTCGGTAATTGCCGAGGATGCGGGCGTGACGCTGGAGAATCAGCCGCGGCTGGCCGCGCCTCGCCAGCGGCCGGAACCGCGCAGTTGGCTGGGAGCGGTGCCAGTTTTAATTCTCGTTCTCCTCTTTATTGTGATTCCCATTTTGCGAGCGATATTTCGTGGCGGCGGGGGTCGCGGCGGGGGCGGATCTGGATTCTTGTCGGGGCTGCTGTGGGCCATGCTGTTTAGCAACATGGGGGGCGGTCGCGGTGGATATGGTGGGGGCGGGTTTGGCGGAGGCGGATTCGGAGGAGGCGGTGGCGGGTTTGGTGGGTTTGGCGGTGGGAGTACGGGCGGCGGCGGAGCGGGCGGGAGTTGGTAGAGGAGAGCCGGGCGTCCCCGCCCGGCTGGACGGGCGGGACGCCCGTCACTCCACCTACTAGAGAGTGAGAGGCGCGGAATGGTTCCGGAAAAAGCGATTGACGAGTTTGTCGAACGGATGCGGGCGGCGGCGGGAACGAATCTGGTGGCGGCGATTCTTTATGGGTCGGCGGCGGCGGGAGATCATATTCCCGACTACTCGGATGTGAATCTGCTGTGCGTGCTCGGGGAGACTTCTTTCGCTCGGATCGAGGCGCTGGCTCCGGCGATGGAATGGTGGGGGAAGAAGAAGCATCGGCTGCCGCTGCTGCTGAGCGCGGAGGAGATGCGGCGGTCAGCAGACGTTTTCTCCATTGAGTTATTGGACATGCGGCGGCACCATCGGCTGCTGTGGGGAGAAGACATTCTGAAAACGCTGGAGATTCCGATGCGCTGGCATCGGGCGCAGGTGGAGTATGAGCTGCGGGAGAAGATGATCCTGCTGCGGCAGAGATTGCTGATGGCGTCAGGAAACGCGGAGGCGAAGTGGGACCTGTTGCTGCGCTCGCTGCCGGCGTTTGGCACGTTGTTCCGTCATTCTCTGATTGCGCTGGGCGATGCGGGAACGGGATCGAAGCGGGAAGCGGCGGCTGCGTTGGCGGCGAAGCTGGGGATTGATACCAGCGTGTTTAGCGAGTTGCTGGACGTCAGAGAGCGAAAGGTGGAGCGAAAAAAAGATCGGAAGTCGGCGCAGGTGGATGAAGTGTTTGCGCGCTATCTGAAGTTGGTGGAAGAGGTGACGGCGGCGGTGGATAAGATGCCCGAGCCGGTAGCGTAGGTGAGTCAATGGTGGAGGGACGTGCGCCTCGGCCGTCCAGCAGTTTGGCGGCCGGGCGGGGACGCCCGGCGCTCCACCGGCAGGTCTCAGTTGATTTCGAAATGGAGCAGCGGAAGATGAGGAAGGTAATCCTGTTTAACCTGACTACGCTGGACGGCTTCTTCGCTGACGCCAAGGGTGCAATCGACTGGCACATCGTGGATGAAGAGTTCCGTGCATTTGCCATCCAGCAACTGGATTCGGTGGATACCATCTTGTTCGGGCGAAGAACTTACCAGCTGATGGTAAGTTACTGGCCAACCGAGGCTGCGATCAAGCGCGACCCGGCGATCGCCGGCAAGATGAACCAAACGGCCAAGATCGTGTTCTCCCGGACGCTCGAAAAGGCGGAATGGACGAACTTAAGGTTGGTCAAGGAGAAAGCCGCCGAAGAAGTCGCGAAACTGAAACAGCAACCGGGTAAGGACGTGATCATTTTCGGCAGCGGCAACCTCGCGGCCACGTTGACACAGAATTGCCTCATCGACGAATACCGGATGATGGTGAATCCGATTGTGTTGGGCAGCGGCCATCCTTTCTTTCAGGGGGTCGAGGACAGGCTCCCGATGAAGCTTATTGATTCAAGGGTGTTCGGTTCTGGTAGTGTCCTTCTGTCCTATCGACCAAATAAGGAGAGGAGTCACTAGCTGGGGGAAAAACATTGCGGTTCAGGAGAGTGACATGAGCAAGGGCTGGATTGTACTGATTGTCCTGGTGGTGATCGTGCTGGCGCTGTTTGGACAGTACGTGGGAGTGCGCAATCAACTGGTGGCTAAGGATCAGGCGGTGAAGGCGGCGTGGTCGCAGGTGGACATCGTGCTGCAGCGGCGCGCGGATTTGATTCCGAACCTGGTGGAGACTGTAAAAGGATATGCGCAGCAGGAAGTGACGGTGTTTGGGGACATTGCCAAGGCGAGGTCGGCGCTGCTTTCGGCGCAGACTCCGACCGATAAGATTGCCGCGAACGGGCAGTTGGATGGCGCGATTGGGCGGTTGCTGCTGATTGTGGAGAATTATCCGCAGCTGAAGTCGAATGAGAATTTTTTGCGCTTGCAGGATGAACTGGCGGGAACAGAGAACCGGATCGCGGTTGAGCGCAAGCGATATAACGATACGCTGCAGGATTACAACACTTATCTGCTGCAGTTTCCGAACAATTTGTATGCGGGGTTTGCGGGCTACAAGCAGAACCCGGCGTACTTCCAGGCCTCGGAAGGTTCGCGGGTGGCGCCTAAGGTGGACTTTGGCGCGAAGCCAGCGGCACCGGCGGCGGCACCGGCACCGGCGCATTAAGCAAGTTAGATCGGTAGTAGGAGCGAACAGCAATGGTTCGGTTGGATGTGGTGGCGGTGGGCATTTTTGCTGTACTCTGCCACCACATCCAATATCGGAGCTCGGCAGGCGGGTTCTACTGCAGCGGCGTCAGGGCGATGCAGGAGTCGTGGCTAGGGATGGCGGAGCCGGTTGGATCGTAATAAATTACGCCGGCTTCGGTGATACAGAAACTGCGGTTGGCGCTGCTGGCGATGGGCAATGCGACGGCAAAGTATTGTTCGGCGGGCGCGGAACCAATGCTGGTGGCGGTGAAGGTGTATCCGTTCTTGGTGCCGCTGGCGAGCACGGTGTCGATGAGACAGGCGCTGGCCTGGGTGGCCGGAGCGCAACTGGTGCCACCGAGAGCGGCGAGCGTGGGCGCGAAGCCGACGGCCCAATACTTACTGTTGTAGGAAATCATTGCGATGCCAATCGTGCGCATGGAGGCAACGGCGGAGGATTCGTTGGAGGAGACGCGTGCCTGCAGCAGATTTGGGATCGCGATTGCGGCGACAACCAGGATGATCGCGACCGCGATCAGCAATTCGATTAGCGAAAAGCCTTTCTGATTTCGTTTGCGGTTTTCCATGGCACGAACTCCTCTGGTTACTGAAGTTACCTTCTGACTTACTAACTCCGGTTCACTTTTCGGTGAGGGGATCGCCCGGTGCATTCCCAAAATGCAACGCTGGGACCAGATTGATTGCACATAAATATCAATCGTTTGCAGTGTCGGGGGCGCTCTCCAAGTGAAAAGAGTTGCACATGGGATGGGAATGGAGAGGAAATCGATGGCACACCCAGCCGGAAGGGGCGGGGAAGAGGTGGTTACTTCTGGTGCCGGGAAGGGTCACGGGTCGGTGGTCGTTAGTCGTTGGTCGTTCGTCGTTAGTCGTTGGCAACCCCGCTCGCGAACGACTGCCGACTAACGACCAGCGGCTGACAGAAACTGAACATATTGCGGGTACGTACGTCACATTATGATGAGAGGCGGTTTGATATATAGATGGGAAGGGTTTCTGGAATCCCCTCCGATTCCGAAGTCTTGGACACGAGGGGATTGCCATGGGCCGCCGCGGTGAGCCGTTTCTGGTTACGGTTCGAAGTGTTCTTCGAGTAGTCGTCTTCCGGGTATTTCTCTTTCAACTAATCTTTACTTTTATTGCTGCAGTGGCTTGGGGGCAGGATGCGTCCACGGGCGCGTTGCGGGGCGTGGTGTTGGACGCACAGGGAGCGGCGATTACGAATGCGGACATCGTGGCGATCCGGGTGGAGACGGGGATTCGATATCACTCGGCCACGGATTCGGCGGGACGATTTGCGGTGGACCTGCTGCCGCCGGGGCAGTATTCGGCGCGGGCGGAGGCGGAAGGGATGTCGCCGGAGATTTCGCCGGTGATGCGGGTGGAGATCGGAGCGGCGGCGCTGGTGACGTTCAAACTGAAGGTGGCGGGGCCGAGGGAAACGATCACGGTGTCAGATGCGCCGCGGATGGTGGAGATGGATCCGAGTTCGTTAACGGCGCTGGTGGAGGAGCGGGCGATCAAAGATTTGCCGCTGAACGGGCGGAGGTTCACGGATCTGTTGTTGCTGATGCCGGGGGTGACGCAGGATCCGCGAGACTTGACGTCGGGATCGAACGGCGATCTTTCTTATGGCGGGATTCGCGGATATAACAACAGCTTTCTGGTAGATGGAGGGGACGACAACAACGGGTTCTATG